>ERZ791842.1400-NODE-1400-length-12217-cov-8.21074_pt1 | contig 12217 bp, 9 predicted proteins | sample MGYA00509944_ERZ791842 | MGnify/ENA primary metagenome ERZ791842 (study PRJEB30046, sample SAMN00715263) | human gut metagenome | study: EMG produced TPA metagenomics assembly of the A metagenome-wide association study of gut microbiota in type 2...
TTCTGAGTTTTGATTGCTGCAAGGTATCCGAAGTACAGCCACTGCACAGCTTCTTTTGCGTTTGTAGCTGGTCTGGAAATATCAAATCCGTAAACAGCAGCCATTTCTTTCATTTCTTTTAATGCTTTGATCTGATCAGCGATTTCTTCACGAAGACGGAAATCTGTTCCTTTCATTCCGTGTCTTTCGCCTTCGATAAAATCGTTCTGTTTCTGCTCGATCAGGTAATCGATTCCGTAAAGAGCTACACGGCGGTAGTCACCTACGATACGTCCTCTTCCGTATGTGTCCGGAAGTCCTGTGATGATCTTGCTGTGACGGGCTTTTTTCATCTCAGGTGTGTAGATATCGAATACTCCCTGATTGTGTGTTTTATGATATTTTGTGAAGATCTCGTGCAGTTTCGGGCTTGGCTCATATCCGTATGTTGTACAAGCCTGCTCAGCCATTTTAATACCACCGTATGGCATAAATGCTCTCTTCAGCGGTTTGTCTGTCTGAAGACCAACAACCTGCTCTAAATCTTTCATTTCTTCGTTAATATATCCCGGGCCATATGCTGTCAGTCCAGAAACTACTTCTGTCTCCATATCCAGAACGCCGCCTTTTGCACGCTCTTCTTTCTGCAGTTTCTGAAGCTCTCCCCATAATTTGTCAGTTGCCTCTGTAGGTCCAACCAGGAAAGATTCATCACCTTCATATGGTGTGTAGTTGTTCTGGATGAAGTCACGAACGTTAACTTCCTCTTTCCAGAGTCTTCCGTTAAATCCTGACCACTGTTCAAACTGTGCCATCGTTTAAAATCCTCCTTCAATGTACATGAATAATTTTCTCTTTCTTACGAGCTTTAGTATACCATTATGTTAAAAGAAAGACAAGAGAAAACAGGAATGATTCTCGTTTGTATTTGATTTAGTACAATCTGAAAATTTTAAAAAAATATTGCCAAAAACGCACTGCATTTTTGGCAATATTCTCATTTCTTATAACCGAAAACCGTCTATTCGTTTTTCAGATTATTTGAATTTTTTTACTAATACTGCAAGGATTGCTGCAAGACTGACACCTGCCGGTAATGCTGCAGCTGCTGCACTTGTCTCATCTCCGGTCTTTGGAGAATTTTTCTTCTTATCTTCTTTCTTAGTATCCTCTTTTTTGTCGTCTTTATTATTTGTGTCTTCTTTGTCAGGATCTTCTGGTTTCTCTGGTTTATTTGGCTCCTCTGGATCCGGAGTTTCCGGTTTATCCTCTTTGATCTTTGTTACGCTCAGCTGTAATGGTGTCTCTTTGTACAGCTCTACCTGGAAATCTCCAACTTCCTGTAACTCATATCCTTCCGGTACCCACTCTGTGATCTCTCTTGTGTGGAAGATTCCGTCTCCATCACCATCAACAAAGTAATCTCCACCTGCTACCACTTCATCATTATTCTCAGCATCTACAAACTGGATTTTTACGATGGAAGAAAGGTCACCTTTTTCTACAACCATTGTATGTCCGCCTGTGGATCCAAATGGAATTGTGATTTCTGTTACCTGATCTCTGTCGTTGGACAGCTTGTATCCTGTTGGAAGATTGAAGTCTACACCAAGTCTGAATACCGCGTCTTCTCCATCAGCGCCTTCTGCTGTTACTGTTTCTGTTGTAACAACTTCTCCGTTCGGAGTTTCAAATGTAATGTGAAGCACTGCTTCTCTGATCTCTACATCTTTCTTTACAGAAACATATACATATCCGTCTCTGATGATACAGTCTGTACCTTCGATTGTATATCCTTCTGGAAGATATCTTGTCAGGATTGCCATATTTACACATGATGTATCAATTGATACCTGTACCGGTACTTCTGCTACCTGTTTCTTTGCTGCTTCATCATAGTAATTGATTTTTACATTCTGTACTTCTTCTGCTGGCGCTACGGATACATATACATATCCGTCTCTGATGATACAATCAGAACCTTCAAGTGTATATCCTTCTGGCAGGTATCTTGTCAGGATTGCCATATTTACACACGATGTATCAATTGATACCTGTACCGGTACTTCTGCTACCTGTTTCTTTGCTGCTTCATCATAGTAATTGATTTTTACATTCTGTACTTCTTCTGCTGGCGCTACGGATACATATACATATCCGTCTCTGATGATACAATCAGAACCTTCAAGTGTATATCCTTCTGGCAGGTATCTTGTCAGGATTGCCATATTTACACACGATGTATCAATTGATACCTGTACCGGCACTTCTGCTACCTGTTTTCCAGCTGCTTCATCATAATAATTGATTTTCACATCCTGTGTTTCTTCGACAAGTACTTTCTTTACCTCGGCATATACAAAATAAGAATCCTGTGTCTCTCCACCTGCTACCGAATAGATACCTTCTACCAATTCATATCCTTCTGGAAGATATTTTTTCACAGTTTCTGCCGGCAATACTTCATATGTATCTTTCGGATCATCACCCCAACGATAATCCTCCACTTTTTCATTGTTAAATTGCACAAAGATAGATTCATTGTTGTCTGTATCTCTAAAATTAATTTCACCAGAAATACTATCCCAACTATCGCTCTCCGTCTCCACCTTTTCCACTGGCTCTGCTGCAAACACTGGTGCAACGTTCGCTGTTGCAATTGAAACAACCATAACACCCGTCAGGCATACGCGCATTAATTTTTTCCTGTACATACTACTTTCCTCCTATTATAACTTTTAGTTTCCCCTTAAATAACAAACCATTTCAAATTTCCGTAACGTTTGCTACCTAAACACTTCTAGTGTATATTCGAATCTTTTTTTTGTCAATACTTTCCAATATTCTATGAAAAATTGCTGCATTTTTTATATTCTTTGTCATAAAAAATACCGGTAACCTGATATCTCTCCAAAACTGATATCCCTTTACCGGTATTTCTTATTCCCACGTAATATCCTCAACCTCATACACTGATACAACATTTGTCTGATAATTGACTACCATCTGCATAGTATATATCTTTTCAAATGCCTGGTCATTTCTTGTGCCTTTCACATCTATATCACATTCCACAACACCTACATCTGTTTTACCATATTGCGCTTTCTTTGCACTTTTTACTTGTGTAGACACTTCATTGATATTAACCACGCTTTCTTTATAAAAAGCATCTCTTTCTTCTTTTAATAATCTTCTATGTTCTGTATTTGCAATACTTTGATACAAACTCTGATCTGTTATTTCTTTATCTTGAGCATCACTATTTACCGCCAAAAATGCTTTTGCCCAACTATTGACACCTTTTTGTATTACTTTTGTTTCTTCATCTGGAAGGGACTCCTCTGTAACTTTCAGCTGTTCATATATTGTCAACGGTACTGTTTTTTCTTCCTTATCTTTTTTCCCACATCCACATGTCAGAATTCCCAATATACATATCATCAATACCAATCTTATGTATTTTCTCATTGTAATCCTTGTTCCTTTCGCCACCTGGCTTATACCCCTGTCTTTCATGTACTCCCCATAGAAAAATATTGCCAAAAACGCAATGCATTTTTGGCAATATTTCCATTTTTTATAACCTAAATCCGTCTATGCGTTTTTCAGATTATTTAAATTTTTTCACTAATACTGCAAGAATTGCTGCAAGGCTCACACCTACAGGTAATGCTGCGGTTGCTGCACTTGTCTCATCTCCAGTCTTTGGAGAAGTTTTCTTCTTATCTTCTTTCTTAGTATCCTCTTTTTTGTCGTCTTTTTTATTTGTGTCTTCTTTTCCTGTATCTTCTGGTTTCTCTGGTTTGTTTGGATCTTCCGGATCTGGATTCTCTGGCTCTTCTGCAATCTTTGTCACACTAAGCTGCAATGGAGTTTCTTTATAAAACTCTACCTGGAAATCTCCAAATTCCTGTAATTCATATCCTTCCGGTACCCACTCTAATACTTCTGTATGATTGAAGATTCCATCTCCGTCTGCATCTACAAAATAGTCTCCGCCTGCTACGACTTCATCTGTTTCAGCATCTACAAACTGAATCTTCACGATTGATTCTTTTGCAATCTTCTCTACTTTGATCTGTAATGGACAGTCTTTGTAATCCGCTACAAAGAAATCTCCAAGAACCATTGGTTTGTATCCTTCAGGAAGCCACTCTGTCAGTTCATTTACATTAAAGATTCCATCTCCGTCTGCATCTACAAAATAGTCTCCGCCTGCAAGTACTACACCTGCTTCATCTACAAACTGTGCTTTTACGATAGAAGATTTATCTTCTTTTTCTACAATCATTGTAAATCCGCCTGTGGATCCAAATGGAATTTGGATGTTTGTGATCTGATCCACTCCTTCTGCCAGTTTATATCCTTCTGGAAGGTCAAAATCTGTTCCCAGCATGAATGTCCAACACTCTCCGTCTGCTCCCTGAGATGTTGTAGATACTGTCTTTGTTCCTACTACTTCTCCATCCTGTGTTTCAAATGTAATATGAAGAACAGTTTCTCTTGCTGTTACCAGACATTCTGTTGTTTTAGTTTCTCCCGCTTTCAATGTCTCTACAGGATAATCTACTGCCAGCTGGTATCCAAATGGGATATTAAAATCAACTGCTGCATCAAATACATAATTTCCATCTGCATCCTGACGTGAACCTGTTAATGTTTCTTCTCCAACTACTTCCTGTGTTGTCTGATCTTTGTACACCACCTTCATAGTTGCAGCCTTTACCGCTTTCACTTTCAACTGTGTTGTTTTTCCTACATAATCTTTTACGAACTGATCACCTGCCAAAGACAATTCATATCCTTCTGGCACCGGAAGTTCACTAAGATTAAAAATTCCATCTCCATCTGCATCTACAAAATAGTCTCCACCTGCTACGACTTTATTTCCGTCCATAAACTGTACGTTAATAATAGATGCTTTTGCAATTTTGTCAACTGTTACCTGGAGTGCTGTGTCTGCGTAATCTTTTGTAAAGAAATCTCCAACTGTCTCTGCTTTGTATCCTTCTGGTACTGGAAGTTCACTCACATTGAAAACTCCATCTCCATCTGCATCTACAAAGTAGTCTCCACCTGCTACGACTGTTCCTGCTGCATCTACAAACTGTGCTTTTACAACAGATGCTTTTGCAATTTTATCAACTGTTACCTGGAGTGCTGTGTCCGCGTAATCTTTTGTAGAGAAATCTCCAACTGTCTCTGCTTTGTATCCTTCTGGTACCGGAAGTTCACTCACATTGAAAACTCCATCTCCATCTGCATCTACAAAGTAGTCTCCACCTGCTACGACTGTTCCTGCTGCATCTACAAACTGTGCTTTTACAACAGATGTTTTTGAAGTTGTCGTCTCTGTTCCTGCTGGTGCTTCAGCTGCAAATACTGGCGCTACATTTGCTGTTGCAACAGTCACAACCATAAGTCCTGTTAAGCATGCGCGCATTAACTTTTTCCTATACATGTTTCTTTCCTCCTAAACATTCTCTTAATTAATAAGTTTTACCCAAACAGCACAATTCCGACTTTTCCCTTTCATTTTCTAAGCTACAAATTCTAGTCGTGCCTATATTTATACTCCCAAACGTGTATAAACTTAGGCTTGGTAAGCCTAATAATCCCTCTATTTGGTATTATCATGGTATTCCTCTTAGCACAGTTTGTCAACACTTTACATCCATTTTATTCACAATTTTTCCATATTTTTTTCACATTCTCCAGCTTCTACCATCATTTTTTCCCCCCCCCATTTTTTTCTTCAATTTGCATTTTTTCTTCTTATCACTTACAATAAAATCTAATATATCAGGGAAAGGAAATTGCACTTATGAAAATCAGAATTGCTACTTTAAAAGATTTAGATTCTATCCTTCGCATTTATGAACATGCCCGTTCTTTTATGGCGTCTCATGGAAATCCGACTCAATGGGGAACCACATATCCTCCTGTTGATATGATAGAACATGATATCCGGATGGGCAACGCCTATGTCTGCGAAGAAAACAATCGCGTTATTGCTGTTTTTTACTATGCATTTGAAAATGATGTCACTTATACCACAATCTACGACGGGAACTGGTTAAATGACGCACCTTACGGAGTCGTTCACCGAATTGCTTCTGACGGTACAGTAAAAGGTGCAGCTTCTTTTTGTTTAAGCTGGGCATTCTCACAATGTCACAATCTGAAAATTGACACCCATCAGGATAATCTCGTCATGCAGAGTCTTCTCGCTAAACTGGATTTCAAAAAATGCGGAACCATCCTGACAGAAGATGGATCAAGCCGAATTGCTTATCAGAAACAGGACAGCAAATAAACTTATCCTCATGATACCTTTCGTTCTAAAGCTTCTACTCGCTCTTCCAACTTTTCTGTCCGCAAAGCAAGTGCGCAATTTGGCGCACTATTGCCATTGCGTTCAAGACACACCAAACGGTTTTCAATACGCTCAGATCGATTGTTCGCATGTTCCTGCACTGTATCCAATTCTGACAGGACATTGCTTTCCACTTCTATGATCGTATGCTCCATATCCTTTAATTTTTGCTCCACACAATCTAATCTTCGATTCGTACCCTCTAGTCTTTGGTTCATATCCTCTAATCTTCGATCTATCTGTTCGAACTTCTGATCTATTTGTTCCAACTTTCGATCCATCTGATCAAACTTCTGATCTATTTGCTCAAACTTCCGGTCTATCTGTTCAAACTTCTGGTCTATCTGTTCGAACTTCCGGTCTATCTGTTCGAACTTCTGATCTATCTGCTCGAACTTCCGGTCTATCTGCTCGAACTTCCGGTCTATCTGTTCGAATTTCTGGCCTATCTGTTCAAACTTCTGATCTATTTGTTCAAACTTCTGATCTATTTGTTCAAATTTCTGTCGGAACTCGGTGTCCATTTTATCTACCCGCTGTTCCAACCTCTCGATTCTTCCATCCAGCATATCAAAACGGTCTACAATAACCGTAGTGATAGACTGCAGCAATTGTTCATTTGTCATACCCATACAATAAACTCCTTCTTTTATTTTTATATTGTTTTTTGGAAACATATTTTCATAAGCAATGCATTGTTTATTTGACTGAGATTTTTACAACATTAAGAAATGTATGCAGATTAATAAGAATAAGAATTTACCAGATTTGTTCTTATTGATGTAGATGATTATAACATGCTTCTGTAGAGCAGTACAGCTGTTTTTTCTATTTTTCTCGTTTTTGTTACTCTTTCACAAAGTCACTTTCTAAAAAAATCTCCACATCCAATTTTCATCGGATATGGAGATTTTTCTTAATCTTCTTCCTGCATCCCCCAGAATACTTTTTCTGCGGTGATCGGAAGTTCTCTCACTTTTACTCCGACCGCATGGCTGACTGCACTTGCAATCGCAGGGGACGGCGTATTGATCACAATCTCGCCTATCGATTTCGCTCCAAACGGGCCTGTCGGCTCGTAGCTGCTTTCAAATTCCACCCGGATATTGCCCACATCCAGACGGCTTGGGATTTTATACTGCATAAAGGAATTGCTGTAATTTTTTCCTTTTGCATTATAGATGACATCTTCATACATGGCCATTCCGATTCCCTGCGCAAGTCCTCCCTCTGTCTGTACTCTCGCCAGACTTGGATTCACTACCGTTCCACAATCTACTACTGCCACATAATCAATCAATTCCAGTTCTCCGGTTTCTTTGTCAATCTCCACTTCCGCCATTCCAACCATAAACGGCGGCGGTGAAATCGGTGAGCTGTATGCCTCACTGGCATAGAGCGCCTCTTCATTGTTGCACATCACACGGTTTCCGATTTCCGCTCTCGAAATGGATGTACCTGTTTTGATATTCACAACACACTGTCCGTCAAAATCCACATCGTCCACATCACATCCCAGGTACTGTGCACCTTTTTCGCAAAGTTTGTCTTTTAGTGTTTCACAGGTACGTACGACTGCCATTCCTGTCACATATGTAGTACTTGATGCATAGGAACCTGTATCATAAGGAGAAGAATCTGTATCCACTCCATGCACAATAATCTCATCCATCTCACAGTCCAGACATTCTGCTGCCATCTGTGACAAAATCGTGTCACACCCTGTTCCCATATCTGAAGCACCAATCAAGAGACTGTAGAATCCATCATCGTTCACTTTAATTCCAACAGATGCTGTATCTACAGCGGAAATACCTGAGCCCTGCATTGCCATTGCCACACCGACACCTCTGACTTTTCCATTTCCCATATCACGGCTCGGGAATTTTTCATCCCATTTCATCATTTCTTTTGCCTTTTCCATACACTTATCCAGGGCACAGCTGTTTGCCGTCTCCCCGTAATATGCAGGCATTACCTGCCCCTGACGAACCATATTTTTCTCACGCAGCGTGACCGGATCCATATTCATTTTTTCTGCCAGCTCATTGACTGCAGACTCTACTGCAAACAAGCCCTGTGTTGCACCATATCCACGATAAGCACCGGCTGACATTACATTCGTGTATACCACGTCATAAGCAAAACGGAATGCTTTCGCCTTCCCGTACAGAGGAATCGATTTGTGACCGGAAAGTCCAACTGTTGTCGGTCCGTGTTCCCCAAACGCTCCTGTATTGGAAAGCGTATAGACATCTATTCCCTGAATAATTCCGTCTTTATCAGCTCCAAGACGGACATGAACCTCCATCTCATGCCGCGGAGAGGATGCAATCATAGATTCTTCTCTTGTAAAAATCATCTTTGCCGGTTTTCCCGTTTTCCATGTTACCAGTGCCGGATAAACTTCTGAGACAACAGACTGTTTTGCCCCGAAACCGCCTCCGATCCTTGGCTTGATCACACGAATCTTCGACTTTGGAATATCCAATGCATTTGCAAGAATCCGCCGTACATGGAACGGAACCTGTGTGGACGAAAGGACATTCAATCTTCCATACGTATCCAGATATGTATATGTTCTGAATGTTTCCATCATTGCCTGCTGGTTTGCCTTTGTATGATACACCTGATCAATGATATACTCACAGTTTGCCAGAACCGCTTCTATATCTCCCTCTTCACAGCTGTCATGTGCACAGAGATTTCGCTTGTTGTCTGCCCCTACCGGACACAGACTCTTCCAGTTTTCTTCCGGATGCACCAGAATCGGATTGTCTTTGGCTTTATGAAAATCAAGTACAGGCTCTAATACCTCATACTTTACTTTGATCAATTTTAACGCCTTATTTACCGCTTCTTTTGTCCGTCCGGCAACGATCGCAACTGCATCTCCTACAAAACGGACTCTCTGATCCAGGATCAGTCTGTCATAAGGACTCGGCTCCGGATATGTTTGTCCCGCCATCGTAAACCGCTTGTCCGGACAATCTTTGTATGTCAGAATACATTCAATATCCGGAACCAGTTCTGCCCTTGTCAGATTGATATCCTGAATCAATGCATGTGCATGAGGACTCCTTAATACTTTAACAACAAGACTGTCTTTTGCCGCCAGATCATCTGTGTAAACTGCCTTTCCTGTTACCAGCGCCTTATAATCCACTTTCGGAATGGCCTGACTTACCACTCTGTTCCCCATGCCTGCACCTCCTTCTCTTTCTCACTCTGCTTTTTCACCGCCATATATTTCCGGATTGCCCGAAGCTGTCCCATATATCCGGTACATCTGCACAAATTTCCTGATAAATATTCTTTCATTTCTTCAATCGTTGGATTTTCTAACTCCCGCACCATTGCCAGCACATTCATAATAAATCCCGGAGAGCAGAATCCACACTGTTCTGCACCTTCCTGTGCAAGAAATGCACCGAACTCTTCTGCTTCCTCTTTCAGCCCTTCCAGAGTCGTCACTTCCTGCCCCTCGATCCCTGCTGCCAGAATCGAGCAGGAAAGTCTGGATTTTCCATTGATCCAGACTGTACAAAGTCCGCAGTTTGTTGTCTCGCACCCACATTTCACACTGTAGCATCCTAAATTTCTCAATACATCCAGAAGTATGGTATCTCCGGATACTTCTGCCGATACCTGTTTTCCATTTAATTTAAACCTTACTTCCATGCTCTTCCCTCCGTGATGATTGAACGCATCTCTCTGAAGATCAGTACCTCTGCCAGATGCTGACGATACTTTGCACTTCCTCTCATATTGGTTCCATACTCAAATTCTGAAGCTACTATTTTTGCATATTCCCGGATTTCTTCTTCCGAAATATCTGCCGGAATCTCCCACTGCTTTTCTAACAGTGCTGCTTTCATCGGTCTTGCTCCCACTGAAAAGTACCAGGACTCTACTCCGTTGACCATTCCAGTGACAACAGAACATGCAATCACCGGAAAATCTGTTTTGGTTTGCCGTACTGAATCATAGCGGAAGGAACGCTTGCTTTTTCTTATTATAATAGAGAGAAGAAGATCCTTATCTTTTTTACGATTTACAAATTCCGAAAGTCGGATAATTCCTCCATTATATAACTCCACAAATGTATCCAAAGCCAATAATGCCGTCAGTACATCTGAAAATCCAAATCTTCCATATATACTTCCGCCGACTGTCGCCTGATTTCGAAACTGCACTCCAACAATGTGGCGGACACACTCTGCAATTCCGTCGCCATACATTTCACGTAATCCCTGATGTAACTCCAGCTGTCTCAAAGTACACATCGCCCCGATTTTAAATACATGGTCTGTCTCTTCAATCTGATCAAGACCAAGCTCTGACAGATCGATTACTGTCTTTACTCTCGCATTTCCAAGACGCATCCACATCATTCCGCCCATTACACGGCTGTTTCTCGCCTGGTTCAATTCGTAAGCTTCTTCCAAAGTCTTTGCTTTCACATAATCTGTAATCGTAAGCAAAATTCTTCTCCTCTCTTTTGTATCTTTCACTCTTTTGTTCTCAAGGCATAAAAAAAGTGCAAATGTACTTATCATTCACACTTTATTTTAACCTTATAAATTTTATCACATGTTTTAGAAAAAGTCAAAACTTTTTATCGTTGGTTCTGTTCAAGAGGAACTTTGATTACCTCTATATTTTTGATAATAAATAAAAGCCGTAAAATCTTCCATTTCTAGAACTTTTCACGACTTCCTAAGAACAGGGGATGAGAGAATCGAACTCCCACCAAAGGTTTTGGAGACCCCTATCATACCATTTGACCAATCCCCTATATGGTGTATCTCTTGAATACTCGTTAAGTATACCTGTTATTCCTCTGTTTGTCAAGAAAATTTTTGAATTTTTTCTACAATTCAAAATATTTTATTTCTAACATCATTTACAAACAAACAGTGCACCCAAAAAGTCAGGTGCACTCTGTTTTTATTGTTCAATTACATCCATTGCCATCACTTTCCCATCTATTTTAGAAATGTCTTCATCAGCAATCGTATATACATTTTTATCATCCTTGTTTACATGTACTGTAATCGTCTCCGGATCCCCGTATTTCATCCCCTGATCCAGATAATTCCGCAAAATATCATGATAAATTTCAAAAACATGTGTCTGCATATCTGTCTCAGACGGTAAGGATGCTCCATTCATCACTTCATTACTAACCTGAGTAGCATAATCTTCTGTCTGTTTCTGAAGCTCCTGATAGGTATCATTAAAGATTAACATAGGCTCTACTTTTACATCTACCGTGAAATTTTTATTTTCTACTTCTTTTGCCTCTGCAACTGTATATTTTACTTGCTTCATCATATCGCTAAACAACTTTCGATACTTTTCTTCCAACTCATCCGGCAATTCATAGCCGGAAAATTCTTGTAGCATTATATCCATGTTGTTTTGAAGATTATCTTCAAATATTTTATCCGCTTCCTTTTCATCCGCCCCTGTTAATTCTACATACTTCTGAATTTCGTTTTTATAACTTACATCCAAAACTGCCTTGGTATAACCACTGGCATCAAATTTCTTCCCACATCCTGCAAGCAAGACACATACTCCGATAAAAAATGCTATGTAGCGTATCTTTTTCCCCATATTCTTCATAAGTTCTCTACTCCTTTTCTTATTTTTCTTCATTATAGCATTAATATACATCCCAGTCACCGTCTTCTTATCGCCAAATTTCGTCATTTTAAAGCAAAAGATTCGTAGAAACAGTAACAACACAAAAAAACAACACCAACCGGTGCTGCCTCTCATTCCATCTGTATTTCCTGTACCTTCAAAACTGCATACAAAGAATCATCCATTTCCTATCACCTTGCTTGGTTA
>ERZ791842.1407-NODE-1407-length-12145-cov-4.35906_pt1 | contig 12145 bp, 7 predicted proteins | sample MGYA00509944_ERZ791842 | MGnify/ENA primary metagenome ERZ791842 (study PRJEB30046, sample SAMN00715263) | human gut metagenome | study: EMG produced TPA metagenomics assembly of the A metagenome-wide association study of gut microbiota in type 2...
ATCCGATCATTCCGTTTATCCTTCTTTTTACCTTCTTGTATAAGGCGATAAAGGATTAAACGATATATTTTTATTTAAACCATTGAATTATAAAACGCTTTTCGTACTTTTGTCCCAATCTCATACGCCTAAAGAGATAGGACACAGTGTGAGAGGACATACGTTTAACGAAAGGTGTTATTGAAATTATCTTCGGTGTTCAAACTTCGCAACTTTGATACTGGAATGAAGATGATAGCAATAGCACCCGCATCATTTGATATATGGTTATCTGTGAGGATAAATTATATACAAAACTGGTGTGGGTTGCTGTTGTTTTATCCATTCCAGAGGTAATGCGAAGACCTGAACATCGGATAAAGCAAATACAGTTCCCACACCTTTTTTATTTATTAATCTTTCCAAAGGGGACAGGAAAAAACAACAAGAATCAAAATGAATAGAATTTTCAATGTATGTATGTTTATTATCTGTTCTTTGTTACTGTTATCCAGTTGTGATAAAGAACCATTGAAGGGAAGTGAAGAATGGGAACAGGAGAGAAGAAATAATTTTTACGATTACAAAGTAAAAAATCGAGAAGGCTTTGATATGTTAAGTATTACTCCATGTGCTTATAATGAAGATACAGCATTCTTGACAGGTATTAAAAATGAAAAAATGTGGATCGGTATGTTCGATAATCATACAAAGGAACAATTGAAAGAATGGAACGGGACGGAAACTATCGAGCGTACAATAAAAATTGATAAAGGTTATGGCGAGTATGAAATATTAGATGTTTCTTATTTTACCTGTGATTTGAAATCAACCGAATGGGGATTTGTGGCAATACCGAAATACGCTCACAGAGTTCTTTCTGGAGCAATAAGTGATTCTGGTAAATTTGAAATAGGCAAAGACATCCTTCTTTTAAATGGTAATGAAATAATTGTCTATCCTCTTAATTATCCAGCTATTGCAAATCCTTATTGGTTTCAAGGAAGTATTTTTGTATTAAATATGATTGAGGATTGTACTTATTCTATCATATTATCACCTGATGGAAAAAAGATTGCAGAATGGAAGGGGAATTTTGTAAATGGAGACTTCAATCCAGTTCCTATCTCTTATACAGAAGGAATTTTTATTGCCCGTGAAAGTGATTTCTTTATTATCAGACATAATTACCAGACGGGAAAAGATGTTTGGAAGACCTCTATCCCTTCTTTAAAAGGTGTTGAAGATAATGCCCGCATCAATTCAACAATCTTAGAACAAAGTAATCCAATCTGGAAATACCAGATTGATATTACCAATTATGACGGAAGTAAGAAACAAGTTATTTTTACTGTTGATGTGGAGACAGGAGAAGTAACAGAAATATAAGCAAGACGCAATAATCAGGAATGTTATCGAACAATTTCCTGACAAACCTTTTTGATCTCACTGGGTTTTCTTGTTCACTTGGGAGATTTTTTATATGTTTGAATTGAAAATGAGATAATTAACAATAGTATTAATAAAATGTCGATGTAAACTCAGATGTAAACCAGAAATTACATAAAATCAGAAAGATAACAGAATTGAATTGTAAACATCAATAATTCAATATGTTATATTGAGTGTTGCCGAAATAGCTCAGCTGGTAGAGCAACGCATTCGTAATGCGTAGGTCGCCGGTTCAAGTCCGGCTTTCGGCTCACAAAATCAAGCAGTTATCTTTTTAGGTAACTGCTTTTTTTATGGTGTTTTCTGTGGTCAAAGAGTAACTGGTCCGGAACATGCCATAAACTATTTCGGAAGTCATAGTAAACTAATTCAAAACATACTGCATATTATTTATATGTAGTTACTATCTATCGCGAATATGTAGTAACTACTAATTGATGATAGATAGTACTACGTATAAGCAACAGGTAGTAACTACCAATAGATACTTTACTATATGTTCTGATTTAGTTCTTGGGGTGTTTTGACTTAGTTGATGGCATGAAATGGGTTAGTCGGTCGCTTGCCTGAGAGATGTTCCAGGTAGTGCCGGTAAGGTATCATGTATAACTTTGGCTGTTTACGTTTCTGATATTCTTTGTTTTTTCCTTCGAATCTTTACTATCTTTGCAGGCAATTTATCTTACACAGACAAAATAAATGAATGAGACCATATTAAACGGTTTATTAAATCTATTTGCTATTTTCGCTTCCTCCGTGCGGATTGAAAGGGAGCAGGCAAGTCGTGCCGTTCATTCTTATCTCTCCAGCCACTTCGGGGTACGTTCCCATAAAGAGTATATTGAACTTTACAACGCATTGCGCGATATGTATGACGATTCGCTCTTTGTACTGGACAAAGAGCAGATTGTTCGGAATATATGCGAACAGATGAAAGTAAAGTTGAGAGCCGAAGAACAATTGCTTTTGCTGATCCGTTTCGTGGAGTTTGCCTATACGAACAGCGAGGAGGCAGATCAACATCTGGCTCTGTTCCGCCTGGTAGCTGATATTTTTTCGATCCCTCAGGAAGAATTTGACGATGCGCTTGCCTTTATCACAGGGCAAACTTCTTTGTCTTTGCTGACGATCAGCGGAGAGGAGGAGGCGGAGGTCAACCATATCACGCGGAAAGGGATGGAAGGGGTCATCCGTGTGGTCTATATCCGTCGCTTCGACAAGCATATTTTCACCTATCATGGGAACGGGCAGGTATTTATGAATGATATTCCGCTTTCGTCGGATATGTTTTATGCCTGGCAACATAGCAGTGTGCTGAAAGGGCCTTTGTTCCTGCCGGTCTATTACAGTAACCTGCTTGCTGTTTTTAATAAAAACGAACACAAGGAGGTCATTCATCTGGCCGGACGTGATATTGATTTTACATTTAAGAACAGCCATAACGGGTTGCATAACTTCTCTTTCAATCTCGAATCCGGACAGCTTGTTGCCATTATGGGCGGGAGCGGGGTCGGGAAGTCGACATTGTTGGGAATCATGAACGGTAATATTCGTCCCGATAAGGGAATGATCACCGTGAATGGCCATCCGCTCGACTCTCCGGATGCACGCCAATTGATCGGTTTTGTTCCTCAGGATGATTTGCTGATAGAGGAGTTGACCGTTTATCAGAACCTTTTGTATACGGCACGACTCTGTTTCGCGCGTTTGACGGACGAGGAGATTGGGCAACGTGTGGAAAAGGTTTTGAAGGAGTTGGACTTGGAAGAGATAAAGGGGCTCGAAGTCGGTTCCCCTATTCGTAAGACGATTAGTGGAGGTCAGCGAAAGCGTTTGAATATCGCCCTCGAACTGATACGTGAGCCGGCTATTCTGTATCTTGACGAGCCGACATCGGGATTGTCGTCTTCCGATTCCGAAAAAGTAATCATGCTCCTGAAGGAACAGACTCACCGGGGTAAATTGGTGGTGGTGAATATACATCAGCCTTCGTCCGAAATCTATAAGTTGTTCGACCGCCTGTGGCTGCTTGACCGGGGAGGCTATCCGATCTATGACGGGAACCCGATAGAGGCAATCACCTATTTCAAGCAGGCGGCCAAGTATACTGATCCGGATATCAGCGTGTGCAGTGTCTGTGGTAATGTGAATCCCGAATTGATTTTGAATATCATTGACTCTAAGAAGATCGACGACTCTGGAAACCAAACGAATATCCGAAAGTTCACACCGGAGGAATGGCATGCCGAATATCTTGCTTCCCGTCCCGCTTTTTCGCCTGTCGAGGAGGAAGCATTACCGAAGAACCAGCAGAAGAAACCTTCCTGGTTCAAACAATTCCTGATCTTCCTGGAAAGAAATATACGTACGAAGCTGACGAATAAGCAATATTTGGCTATCACGCTATTGGAAGCCCCTTTGCTTGCGCTGATCGTCGCCCTTCTGACCCGCTATATGGACGGGGATGAATATACGTTGCTTGCCAACAAGAATTTCGTGTCTTATATCTTCATGTCAGTCATTGTTGTCTCCTTTATGGGATTGAGCATCAGTGCCGAGGAGATTATAAAGGACCGGACGATCCTGAAGCGCGAACATTTCCTTCGGTTGAGCCGGAGCAGCTATCTGACATCCAAGATGGTGTATCTATTGGCTGTGTCGGGGCTGCAATCGCTTTTGTTCATCGGGGTGGGGAATACCATTATCGGAGTGGGGAGCGAGATGTTCGGCACGTGGTGGAGCATTCTGTGGGCAACGTCGTTCCTGGCGAATCTGACCGGGCTGATCCTTTCGCAGACGATGAGCTCGGTTGTTGCGATCTATATCACGATCCCGCTTCTGTTGATCCCACAGATATTGCTTTGCGGCTTGGTTATCAAGTTTGACGATCTCAATACACGGGCTTCGGATGAGAACATCGTGCCGTTGATCGGCGAGGTGATCCCTTCGCGCTGGGCTTTTGAAGCGTTGATGGTGGAGCAGTTCTGCGACAACGCTTATAACCGTCCTTATTTCCCGATTGAGAAAGAAAAGTATCTGGCGCAATATTACGAGAACGTTCATTTACCGGAGGTACGCAGCTTGGTAGAACAGATTGCGCTAAAAGATGATCCCGATAAGCGGAAAACGGTCGAGAACGAGCTGGCCGTATTGAGCCGTGCAGCCCGTATCGCTCCCCGCATGGAGGGAGAGGGATATCTGGCATATCTGGACAAAGTGGATGCCGCTTTGCACGAACGGGCGCACAACTTCACTGCCTATCTCGATCAAATCCAGCAGGAACGCGGCCGGAAAGAAGGGACCGGGCAACTGATGAAGATGAAGAAAGCCCATCATAATATGGCAATAGAAGACCTGGTTATGGGGACTGGAGGACGTCATCTATATAAGGAAGCGAACCATCGTATCTACCCAGCGATCGGGCAAGTTTATGTGGAGCCTGACAACCGTTTCGGACGTGCCGCTTTCTACAGCCATGAAAAAAATTGGGCCGGATATCATATTTCTACTTATAAATTTAATTTATTGGTTATAGGTTTCTTTGCATTATTGTCGATTATCGCTATATTCGCAGAGTTTCCGGGACGTTTCTTGAAACGGAACGAATTTTAAGACTCGAAATAATAAATTATTAAATTATACAATATGAAAAAGAGTGTATTAAGCATGCTCGCCGTAGCAGCATTAGTGTTTGGAATGACTTCCTGCAACGGAGCCAAGAAAACAAGCGAAGAAGCTGAAAAGACTGAAGAAGCTGCTGTTATAGCAGGTAAGGCTCCGAAAGATCTGTTGACTGAGGAGTTGAAACAAGAGACAATTCAATTGTTGAAGGATATGCCGGATTCTGATATTCCTTATCGTCTTTCTACAGGTGAAGTAAAAGTAAATGTGGGTGATATCAAGTATATGATGCCGGTTGGCAAGGCTGCCGAATTGAGCACACCGACACAGAAAGCCCGTGCATTGGGTATGTATATGGCTGATTATAACGTATTGAAAGCGATCGGTAAGCCGACAGCCGAAGTGGAAGGCGTAATAGCCAAGTTGGCTACGGACTTGAATGTGTCGTTTGTTTTGGATATCCTGAAAGAACAGGCTCCGAAAGATGCAACTAAAGAGCAATTGCAAGCTTTCTTGAACGCACAGGAAGACAAGATCATCGAAAAGATGGCAGCCGAAAACAAAGTAGATGCCGAAGTTGAAATGTTAGGTACTGCTTCTGCTGAATATGCTTGTTTGGTTGCCAATCCTACATTGGTTGTAGAAGGTGATGCTACTTCTGCCGGTCTTTCTACAAATATGGAAAAACGTGTCAGCATGTTGGAAGAGGTGGTTGCCGATTTGGCTGCTTACTATCCTGATTTGAAACAGTTAGGCGAAACGATTGCTCCGCTGAAAGAAAAGGTCGCTTCTATCCAGAGCGCTCGTGCTGCTAATGCCGAGATCATGGGGATCCGCGATGCTTTGCTGAAGTAAGCAAGATTTCTATACATAAAAAGATAAGTATCCCGGCTTCCTATTGGAGGCTGGGATATTTATTTTTTGGGGGAATCCATATTCATGAGTTGGCAACTCGTGCGTTTAATTTGGTCAATTCATTTTCGTCACCCTTTGTAACTGATCGAAAGCAATGTAATATCGTCTGATTGGACAGCACCGACGACAAATTCGCCAACCGTCTCGGTTATCTTTTCCACAACCTCTTTCGGGTTCTTTCCGGCAAGTGTCCGGCAGTTTTCGAGCAGCCGTTGTTCGCTGTATAATTCATGCTTCGTATTCATCGCTTCTGTTACTCCATCGGTATAGAGAAAGAGATTGTCGCCGGGTGACATCTTCAGTTCCTTTTCGTGATAACTGGCATCGTTGATCGCCCCCAATATCATGTCGCCAGTGGACGGTACTTTGGAAACGGAACCGTCTTTTTTCATCAGGATAGGCGGGTTGTGCCCTGCATTACTGTAGGTGACGGTGCCTGTATGGATATTCAGGATACCGTAGAATACGGTTACGAACATGTCGTTTACGCTTTCTTGGCAGAGAATGTTGTTGGAACGTTGCATACACATGGAAGCCGAGTTTTCGGTCAGTGCGATGGCACGTATCACAGTCCGGCTGATAGCCATGAAGATTGCGGCGGGAACACCTTTGCCCGACACATCGGCAATGACGAAGCCCAAGCGGTCCTGGTCGATGCGGAAGAAATCATAAAAATCCCCTCCTACATATTTGGCTGCGTTCATATAGGCATACAAGTCGAACGATTTCAACTCCGGAAACGGAGGGAATGTCTTGGGCAGGATTGTTTGCTGGATTTCCTGGGCGACATGCAGGTCGTTCTGGATGGATTCCAATTGTGTGTGTTCCCTTTGTGCCTGCTTGATGAAAGCGATCTGCTCGGCTGCCTTTTCAATGGTTCGTTCGAGGTCTTCGAGATTGATTGGCTTAGTCGTGAAGTCGAAGGCTCCCTGATTCATGGCACTACGAATATTCTCCATATCGCCGTAGGCCGATACCATAATGCATTTTAGCGCTGGGTTACGCATCTCGTTAATCTTTGTGAGTAACGTAAGTCCGTCCATTTCCGGCATGTTGATATCGCTCAGGATCACGTCGAAGTCCGGCATGGCAAGCAGCATTTGGAGTGCTTCCAGTCCGTTGTGGGCGAAATGGAATTCGTATTCACCTTTCTTTATTTTGCGCCGGAAATATTGAGTCAGCAATATTTCCAGGTCAAGTTCGTCGTCTACACTTAATATTTTTATAGCCATAGTAGCGTTGTTTCTCTGATTATTTAATCGGAATGGTGATTGTGAAACGGGTGAATTCGTTCGGCTCCGATTCCATCTCGATCGTTCCGTTATGTTTTTGTTCGATGATCGACTTGGTGATAGAGAGGCCGAGACCGGTTCCTTCCCCAACCGGTTTAGTGGTGAAAAACGGCGTATAGAGTTTCTCTTTGACCTCTTTCGTGATTCCCAAACCATTGTCTTCGATAACCAACCGTACCCGGTCGCCATCTTTTATCAGCCTGACCTTGATGGTCGGACTATAAGGGTTTTCGACGACACCTTTGGATTTGCTGAAGACAGCATAACAGGCGTTGTTCATCAGGTTGAGAACCGCACGACTGAAGTCTTGCGGTATCACTTTGACCGGCGGAAGCGTGTTGTCGTATTTTTCTATGATGGTAACATTGAAACTCTTGTTATTGGCACGGACAGCATGGTAGGAAAGCCATACATATTCTTTTGTCAGCTGGCAGAGGTCGGTCGGTATATATTCATCGTCTTTGCCACGGGAATAGAGCAGGATACCTCGGACGATGCTCGATGCCCGGTTCCCGTTTTCCTCAATCTTACACATGTTGCTTTTGAGGTCGTCCATGATTTCCCGAATCTCCTCGTCTGCATCGGCAGGAAGCTTGCTTTCCAGTTCGTCCAATACGTCTTCCATATCTTGCAGCAACTTGCATGATAGTTTGCTGAAGTTGATCACGAAGTTGAGCGGGTTCTGTATCTCATGTGCGATACCTGCGCTCAACAGTCCGAGTGAAGCCATCTTTTCCTGTTGGCTAATCTGTTTTCTCAGACGTTCTAACTCTTTCATACTGTCCTCATTCATTGTTGTTGCTTTTTTGATAAATAGGAATCGTAATCATAAACTCGGTAAAGTTGTCCTTCTCGCTTTTCACGATGATGGAGCCTTGGTGGTTCAAGATCACCTCACGGCAGAGATACAAGCCGACACCCGCTGCCTCGGCAGTGGGCTTCGTGGTGAAAAACGGTTCGAATATTTTGGCTTTGATATTGTCTTCGATGCCGATGCCGTTGTCGCGGATGCAGAGGAAGATTGTCCCGTTCAGTCTCTTTTCTACGTGTATGTTGATGATTGGCGTGAAGTCCTTTTTCTGTAACTTTTTCAGCAATGCGTAAAGGCTGTTCTTGAGTAGGTTGAGCATCACTTTGTTCATCTGCTCAATGTTGATCTCTGCGGTCGTGGGTTCTGCCGGACAGTCGAGTTCTATCTGTATCTGCTTATTCTCGATGTCTTCTTTGAACTGCTTGCGGATCACGTCTACGTTCACTTTGCAGAGGTTGCAGATGTCCGTTGGAGTGACGTCGCCGTGACGGTCTTTCAACAATTCTTCCATTGCTTTGACGATCCGGACAGTGTTGCAGCCGTGTTCGTTTATCTTCTGCAAGTTGCTGTTGATCATATCGAGAATCTCGATGCTGTCGGCGTAGTTCTCTTTTGACATGATCGCCTGCTGGTCCGTAATGTTTTCTTTCAAGTCTTTGATCAGATTGGCGGAAAGGCCGGCAAAGTTGTTGATGTAGTTGATCGGGTTCAGGATGCGGTCGACCAGTCCCTGCGTCAATTGTCCGACAGTAGCCAGCTTCTCCTTGCGGACCAGTTCGTCCTGTGCTTTCGCCAGAGCGTCGAGGGCGTCGGATAGTTTCTTGGATTCATTCAGCACTTGGTCGCGCTGGATACGGAGTTCGATTGTTCGCTCTTCTACCACTTTGGCGAGATACTCTTTCTGTTTCAGTTGTTTGCGCAGTTTCGATTTGTAGATATACAGGATGATTTGAATAACGATCAGGCAGGTGATCCATCCTCCCCAGTCGTAATACATCGACAGGATAATCAAGATCCAGTCGGCCAATACGAGCTTCTCTATGATTTGCAGCTTTACTTTGAGCGCTGCTATATCTCTAATGTCGAAGTCTGCCATATCAACAAATGTCTTTTGCCATTGTGAGTATATTTTTCCCGGCTGAACGACTATAGCTGACTTCCGTCATCAGTTGCTTGACCAGATAAATTCCGAGGCCGCCTGTCGGGCGTTCTTCCAGTGAGAGAGTAAGGTCCGGCTCCTGTCTTTCGAGAGGGTTGAAACTGATGCCGGTATCGGTTATGACGATTGTCAGCCGTTTGTTCTCGTAGCTCATGTCGATACGGATGTCCTGGTCTTTTTTGTCGGGATAGGCATACTGGATGACGTTGGTCACGGCTTCTTCGAGTGCCAGTTTGATTTGCATCGACTGTAGTTCTCCCAGTTCATAAGTACCGGCTTGCTGGTCCAGAAACGCGTATAGACGGGTTAGCTGTTTCAGCTCATTCTTTATATGTAGCGTATTTGTCATCTGCCGGAATAAAGATACTTGTTATTCGATCGTGAGGATGTGAGAGAATCCGGTGATATTCAGGATTTCCATAATCTCATTCTGAATATTCTTCAGCCGGAAAGAGCCTCCTTTGTTCTTCATCCCTTTTTGCAGTGTAAGGAGCAGGCGGAGTCCGGCACTGCTGATGTAGGTCAGTTCCGCACCGTCGAGCACTACCGTTTGCGTTTCCCCCTGCAGGATGGGAGCGATCTCTTTTTCAAGATCGACGGAGGTTAACGTATCCAATTGTCCGGAAAGATTGATGACTGTTTCTTTCCCATTTTCTATTGTTATCTTCATAATCTGTTCCTATTCTGATTTTTCGTTCAAGCAAAAGTATAGATAATCCATTACGTGAGCAAGTTATTGTATAAAAAAGGTTGTGCCTGTATTTGACACAACCCCTTTTGGTTTAAATCTTCGGTAACTCCCAAGGTGCCCTGTATTCCTTGCATAAATATTTGTCTGCTTCTGCGTCATGGAAACTCTTTCCGTCCCAAGTCAGTTTCTTGCCGGTGCGGTAGGCGATGTTGCCTAATTGGGAGAACTTGGCGATATGGGCGCCGATTTCGATACTGGCATTACAGTTGCGGTTGCGCGATTTGATACATTCCAGATGGTTCTTGACATGCAGGTTCAAACCGCCTTCACCATATGCTTTCTTCAATGGAACCGCTTCCATGCGGGCTTTGCCGCTTACCTTTTCGGGGATTACTTCCCAGCCACTGCGATCGACAACCAGTGTTCCGTTTTCTCCGACAAATCCCAGGCCGTGATTGCGCCCGTAAGCTCCGTCGTCGATACCGATTGCATGATCCCACATGACAGTGAAGTCATCGAATGTATAAATTGTTTGCAGCAAGTCCGGTGTTTCGCAGGCGTCATCCGGATATCCGAATTTGCCTCCCGAAGCCATGATAGAGTTGGGAGCTGTAACGTTCATTCCATATAGTGCATAGTCGAGTAGATGCACACCCCAATCAGTCATCAGTCCGCCGGCATAATCCCAAAACCAGCGAAAGGTGAAATGGAAACGGTTACGGTTGAACGGACGTTTGGGAGCCGGACCCAGCCACATGTCATAGTCGATTCCTGCGGGAACGGGTTCGTCCGGTTTGACCGGGATGGAAGGACACCAACCTTGATACGAGAACACGCGGACGGTACGTATCTTGCCTAATTGCCCACTGTGTACGAATGCCATGGCATCCTGCCAGTGCGGATCACTGCGTTGCCATTGTCCTACCTGTACCACCCGGTTGTATTTCTCGGCGGCGCGAACCATAATGTTACATTCTTCAATGCTGTTGCCTAACGGCTTTTCGCAATAAACATCCTTACCTGCTTCACAGGCGGCTACCATCTGCAGGCAGTGCCAATGGTCGGGTGTACCGACGATGACAACGTCGATATCTTTGTTGTCGATCAGTTTCCGCCAGTCTTTATATAGGTTTTTAACTTTCTTGCCTGTGATTTTTTGAGTTTCGGCTGCGCGGCTGTTGAGAACTTCGTCATCGATATCACATAGCGCGATACACTCGACTTCCGGATTCCGAAGGAAAGCTTGTAGGTCTGAAAATCCCATCCCTTTACAGCCAATCAGTCCGACGCGTATTTTGTCGTTCGCTCCTATACTTCCAGGAGTCGCGTTGATAAAGAATGGACTCATGGAAAGTCCGGCTCCTAATAAGGTCGCTTGCCGGATAAAATCTCTGCGTGTTGTCATGGTCTTATGAATTAGATATTATAAGTTGTTGAGCCAAATGTATAAATAATAGGTGAGCGATACAATAAAAACTGTGATAAAAATATAAATACGGTGGCTTTTTGGGAAAAGGAGCGTATTTTTGTATCCGGTTTGCTTTTTAAGGAAAACCTATTATTTATAAAACAGACATAAGATGATTAGAGTAACTTATTTTATCGTATGCCTTTTGCTAGGAATTACGCTGGTTTCGTGTATTCGTGACGAGGCGTTGAATGCAGAAGCGGATATATTGACTTGTACAGTGTCGGGAGATATCTTGAAACGTGATCCGATTATAGAAAATAATAAGGTAGTATTGATGGTAACGGCCGATGCCGATTTGACACATCAGGCGCCTGAATTTACATTGACTCCCGGTGCAACCATTTCTCCGGCCAGCGGGACCGAACGTGACTTTACGACTCCGCAATCTTATACGGTAACTTCTGAAGATGGAAATTGGAAGAAAGAATATCAAGTTACTTATATTATTGCTGGAATTAGCTCGGAATATCATTTTGAGAATGTAAAGGATTACAAGAGTTCGCTTTTGAAATATGTTTATAATATTTTCTATGAGAATGATTCTGAGGGAAAATGGGTAATGGATTGGGCCAGTGGAAATACCGGTTTTGCTTTGACTGGTGCAGGTACGGAAGATCCGGCATCATTTCCGACTTCTTCTTATGCGGAAGGAAAAATGGGCAAATGCGTAAAGTTGGAAACAAAGTCGACAGGGGATTTCGGTTCGAAGTTGGGTATGCCTATTGCTGCCGGTAATCTTTTTATGGGTACGTTT
>ERZ791842.1423-NODE-1423-length-11989-cov-2.60273_pt1 | contig 11989 bp, 10 predicted proteins | sample MGYA00509944_ERZ791842 | MGnify/ENA primary metagenome ERZ791842 (study PRJEB30046, sample SAMN00715263) | human gut metagenome | study: EMG produced TPA metagenomics assembly of the A metagenome-wide association study of gut microbiota in type 2...
AAGAAGAAATCATTTAAGAAGTATAAAGACTACTATTATTATATCTCTTCTGCTAAGAAGCAGAGTAAGTTTGTTCATAGTTTTTATATAAGAACAGTGTATAGATAAGTTGTAGAGTTTGTTACTCCGCCATACTGAAAAGATATTCAGTATGGCGGTATTTTGTCTTATGTTTCAGATTTTGTAAGAAGCAGATAGGTGAATTTGTTTTAGAAGAGTTTTTAAATATGTCTGTTTTTATATATTTATTATATGGATTGCAAATGTAGATAAGGTACAAAGAAAAGGAGTTTATAATGAAAAGTATAAGAAAACAAAACTGTATTTTAGCTATCGTAATGTTTGCTTTAATGTCAATATTAACATCTTTTCCTGTTCAGGCACAGACAATAAACCAAAAACAGGCCAAAGTAACCGTACAATATGCCAGCATACCTGCAAAAGTTGAGACATCCTCCAGTGGAGATATATTTATTACAGTAAAAAATATAAGCGATGATTACAGAGTAGATTATGATATGAGGGTGCTTAACAATAAAGGAAATGTTGTGGAAGTATCAGAGCAAAACGGTGGTATAACTTATTTTTCATATTTAAAGAAAAATCGTCTATATTATTATCAGATACGAGAGACACGGACTTCGGCTTATCCATGGGAAGAGGATTTTACAGGTGAATGGACGAAAAAAGTTCCATTTGTTATCGCTCGATATCAGCTCAGCCAAGTAGGCACTGGAAGAAAGGTACGCATTAAAATGCCGAAAATTTCAGGTGTTAAAAGTTATAAAGTATATATGTCCTATAAAAAGGATAGAGCCTGGAAAAAGCTAAAGACAGTAAAAGCCGGAAAGTCAATCGTGGTATCAAAATTCAAAGGCAAGGCACTTGCACGCAATAAAAAATATTACTATAAAATTATGCCAAGTAAAGGAGTCAATGCAACAATTGGAGTAATTCGCTTTTCTAAGAAGAAATAATTATTTGTTTACGCCTATTCGGGGCTATACAAAATATTTTTAAACAGTCATAATTGCTTTTAAATAGGCGCAATTACTATAACTTAAATATTTTAATGAAAAGAAAAGGACATAAGAAATGAACGAAAAAACAATGAACCTCATCAACAAAATACTTTACTACGTCATTGCACCAATTCTTATATTAGAATTCATATTGACAGACTTACATATCATATCTTTCACTAAAATACTGTTTATCGCTTCTGTAGTAGTACTGCTTATATTGTGTGCCATTTCATTTTTCTATAAAAAGCAGCACCCGGATTATGAGTTCAAGGCAAACGAGATGTATACAAGAATTCTCTTTGCAATTATACTCCTTGAATGTTTCTACTCTGCCGGATTTTTCAAATGGTAGGTTTATTCAGTATCATATATTATCAGATGAAATAAAAAAGAACCATTGTATAGCAAATGATTAATAATCATTGCAAGGAAGATGTTTGATTGCATTTTCACTTGCTTTGATGAATACTTGCTATATAATGATTCTTTTTTATTTGAGACTTTGAGAAATTGTGAGACTATTCGAGGTTCTTTTTATCCTCTTACAACTGAATTATGCTAAAAATAATTTGACTTTTATGTAAAAATATGTTTATAATAATACAAGCAACTTGGAAATTTTATAAAAGAATCGGAGGTAGCGTAAGTGGTATATACAAAAAAGTTACAGTCTAAAGTCTTAGAGCGTGTTTGAAAAAAGAATTAGAAAAACGCTACGAAGGATACAAAGAAAAAATTATACGATGATGAATAGAAATGTATTTAAAAAGAAAGAATGTGAGGAAGAAAGTATGACAGTTGCCAAGTAAGAAGAAAAGAAATGGAGGTTAAAAATGTTTACGAAAGTAATGAAAGAAGAACTTATAGCAGGTTTATTAAAAATTTTCGGAAACAATATTTCAATGATAATTCTATATGGTTCAGTTGCGCGAAATGAATATACAGACGAAAGTGATATAGATATAGCTATCATATTGAAAAATGAAATAGATAACAAAACAAAAGAACAATTTATAAATTGGTCTGCGGATATGGATATTAGATATGATAGAGTTTTTTCTATTATAGATATTAAAGAATCCAATATTCAAAAGTGGGGGGATAGTTTACCTTTTTATAGGAATGTAAAAAAGGAGGGGATTGTTCTTTGGAAAGCAGCTTAAGAGAATTAGCAATGTATCGAATGGAACGTGCTTTTGAAATGTTAATAGCTGCAGAAGATAATTTAAAAATAGGACAATATAAAACTTCTTTAAATCGTTCATATTATGCAATTTTTCATGTTATGAGAGCGGCCAATATTATAAAAGGTTTTGATTCCTCCAAACATTCAGGAGTAATAGCTTTTTTTAAGTGTAGTAGAGGATTATTTAAAAACGGAAAATCACAACCTTCTGGCGAATCCTCAAATCTCCCGGCATTAAATGGTGATTCTGAATTTAGCTAAAGACAAAACCCTGTAAAATAAATAGTCCCTATTTGTGGCCTTGGAGCAAAGGCCACAAATAGGGACTATTTATTTTACAGGGTTCGTCAGTTTAGACTAAACCTACTATTTTATTAGTCAGCCTTAGGACCTGCCTCAGCAATATTCTTAGGCATATTAGGATATTTCTTAGTAAAGTTATCCTGGAACATCTTAGCAAGCTTCTTAGCCTGTGCATCGTAAGCAGCTTTATCTTCCCATGTGTCACGAGGGTTCATGATTTCAGAAGGTACGTTAGGACATGTCTGAGGAATGTCTACGTTAAATACTTCATCATGTTTGTATTCTACATCATCAAATGTTCCGTTTAATGCTGCAGTTACCATTGCACGAGTGTATTTTAACTTCATACGGCTGCCTACTCCGTAAGGGCCGCCTGTCCATCCTGTGTTAACAAGATATACTTTAGTGTTGTATTTTTCAATTCTTTCTCCGAGCATGTTAGCGTATACGGATGGATCCATTGGCATGAATGGTTCACCGAATAATGTGGAGAATGTTGGCTGTGGTTCTGTGATTCCGCGTTCTGTACCAGCAAGTTTGGATGTGAATCCTGTTACGAAGTGGTACATAGCTGCGTTCTCATCTAATCTGGAGATTGGTGGAAGTACACCGAATGCATCAGCAGTTAAGAAGATAACTACTTTAGGGATTCCGCCAACACCAGGAATCTGTGCGTTGGAAATATAATCAACTGGGTATCCTACACGAGTATTCTCTGTGAGAGATCCATCATCAAAGTCAAATTCGCGAGTTTCGTCATCCATGATAACGTTCTCTACAAGGCTTCCGAACTTGATAGCGTTGTAGATTTCTGGTTCGTTCTCAGCACTTAAGTTAATACATTTAGCGTAGCATCCACCTTCAAAGTTGAAGATTCCTCTGTCAGACCAGCCATGCTCGTCATCACCGATTAATTTACGGTTAGGGTCTGCAGAAAGAGTAGTCTTACCTGTTCCAGATAAACCGAAGAATACAGCTGTCTCATGAGTTTCTGGATCCATGTTAGCGGAGCAGTGCATTGGAAGTACACCTTCTTTTGGCATTAAGAAGTTCATTACAGAGAATACAGACTTCTTAATCTCTCCTGAGTACTGGGAACCACAGATAACTACCTGTTTCTGTTCGTAGTCAACGATGATAGCTGCTTCAGAATGAGTTCCGTCGATTTCTGGAATACATTTGAATCCAGGTGCAACGAAGATAGTGAAATCAGCTTCGCCATAGTTCTCTAATTCTTCTGCTGTAGGACGAATTAAGAGTTCATGAATGAAAAGGTTCTGGCTTGCTAATTCGTTAATGATACGGAACTTTCTTGTGCAGACAGGATCAGCACCAGCCATACCATCAAAGATGAAGATTTCTCTGTTCTGAAGGTAAGCGATTACTTTAGAACGAATTGCATTGAACTTCTCCTGAGTGATAGGAACGTTAACGCTTCCCCATGCAATGTCATCATGAACAGAAGGAGTATCAACGATAAATTTATCTTTAGGAGAACGTCCTGTATATTTACCTGTAGTTACAACGAGTGCACCAGTGTTAGAAAGCTTGCCCTCGCCTCTTCTTAAAGCTGCCTCTGTTAACTGTGCAGGTGTTAAATTGCGGTAAACTGCTTTAGGATTCACAATCCCAAGTTTTTCGATACCATATGTTTCCATAGTATTACCTCCTAAGTTGTATTTAAATTAAACTGTTGTACTTTTTATCGCGTACGTTGTCTATTGTACACTTTTTGTGTCGATTTTCCAATGAAAAAAGAATAAAAATCCCAAATAATGAAATTCCATTATTTTTTCAAACACGCTCTAGTATAACAATGCAGGATTGAAATGTCAATTATTCAAAACAAATAAAATGACCAATTATGAGTAAAAATATTAAAAATATTTAAAAAACGCGTGTATACAAGCAATATTTTTAAGGGACCTTGCTGAGAATTTCTGTTTCCTTTTCTATTTCCTGACTTAAAATTGCAAAATTGCAAGAACCAACATTCAGAACTGCTTCATGAAAATCAGAAATTTTAAATGATTTTCCAAGAGAGGCAGCCATCTCCTTTTCTAATTTGTTTAATTCATAATATCCAATACTGTAAGAAAGATAAGTGACCGGATTTTCAATAACGTATTGGTAAAGTTGTTTTGTAGCGGATTTATCAATTCCGTAAGTCTTTAAATAATCGGCCAGTGCATTTTCATCATAATTTTTATAATTCACATATAAATCGCTCAGAGAGGACAGGGAGAGTGAGAGCAGGTCATTATCCCGATATAGCTGGCGGAGCTGTGCCTGTGTTTTTTCATCGACATCTTTAAATTCTGTAAAATTATAGCTGTATAACTGGGCATAAGTCCCCCATCCTTCGTCATATCCGTCACAGTGAAGAAATGTACGGAGAGGGGAAGGATTCGTACTTAAAAAATAATTCGTCTGGTATAAATGTCCCGGATAGCCTTCATGGGCAAGTGTGGAAAACATTTCGTTGGACTCCACACGGTTGTTATTGATGTAAATAATATTTGCATCTTTACTGTCAATTGGAGGTACAAGATAAAATGCACAGGCGGAAGTGCCGGAAAGAGCATTAGGAACATTTTTTAATTCATAAGAAATGTTCTTTATTTCCGGGAAATCCACAAGAGAATCGTCTTTTAACTGCTCCATGATTTCCTTTGGTTTTGAAAGTGTCGGAACCGCACTGAGATATTCTGTATACAGGTCTTTATTTTGTGTTGTCAAGGAAGAAATATCTTTTATCGTATCTTTTAACTGTGTTTCCAAAGCTGTGATACATTCTTCCGGGGACATGTCTGTTCCGACATCAGACTGGAGAAGAAAACGATAGTAGTCCTGGCCATTTTCATATTCGCAAAGTCTCTCTTTTGTGCTGTTATCAGATGTAGTATGTTTGCTGCCTGTAGAGACCTGTAAAGCAGTTTTTAAATGCTCATATGCGGGAAATACTTTATTTGTAATGAGTAATCGGTTATTTGCGGTGTAGCTTGCTTTCTGATCTTCACTTAAAGTATCAAGGGAATCCAGACGTTCCTCAAAACTTTCAACGAGAAGATTATTTTCTTCGCTTGCATTTAAAAATTGGTTAATCTGGTCGATAGTATCAGAGATTACAAAATCAGGGCTTACAATATCTGCGTTACGGCGCTCTTCCTCAAAATCAAGAACCTGCGTAAAAAGTTCTGGAATTTGATTTACAAGTGATAAATAATCTTTAACATCTTTTTCGTTGTCAAAACGATATTCGGAAAGAGTTACAGGAATATCCGAAGGTAATCCATCTGCACCGAAAGGAGAAGAATAAAGAATATATTTTTCACTCATAATAGTTTCATTTAGATAATCCTGAAAAATCTGCCAGGTAAGTTTCTGTTCTTTTGTCAGGCTGCTTGTTGGAAAAGTATAAAGTTCTTGAAGAAGTTGTTTTGAACGTTTGCAGTTTTTCTTTGCCGTATCCGAAGAAAGCTCTCCATAAGTGGGAGAGGGTTCCTTTTTAATACCGTAAGAAGACGGATCAGAGAGTTTAAAATGCAAAGTAATCGTGTTTTCGGTAGCGAATTCTTTAAAGCAGGAATCAAGAAACTGGTCAAATTTTTTCTGCTTTGAAGAATTATGTGCACTGGATTGTCCACAACCTGCTAAACTGACTCCGCAAATAAGGATAAGAAGTAGAAAAAACAAGTGGGTAAATAGTGCTTTAGACAATGGTCTGCGATGATTTTTCTTCATAGTCGGCCTCCTTTGATAGCATTTTTATATCGGAAGATAAAAAGTATTTGGTATTATACTATGAATTATACAGGAAAACTATTAGTTTTTCAGAAAAATAACCATAGACGAATATTCGGATTTATTCTATAATAATATGTACGCGCAAAATTACCCTGTAAATACAATTGCTGTATAAATCAGGGATAAAAGATTCTAAGAGTACATTAAGGAAAGTTGACGAACAGATAACAGACCTAATGACACAGGTTGCATAGGAGGTATAATAGATAAATGAGTAAGAAACCATATTACATTACAACTGCAATTGCTTACACATCCGGCAAACCTCATATTGGTAACACATATGAGATTGTTTTAGCAGATGCAATTGCAAGATTTAAGAGAAAAGAAGGCTATGATGTACGTTTCCAGACAGGAACAGACGAACATGGTCAGAAAATCGAGTTAAAGGCAGCAGAAGCTGGAATTTCTCCAAAGGAATTTGTTGATAACACAGCAGGAGAAATCAAGAGAATCTGGGATTTAATGAACACATCTTACGATAAGTTTATCCGTACAACAGATGAGGATCACGAAAAACAGGTTCAGAAGATCTTTAAGAAGCTTTACGATAAGGGTGACATTTACAAGGGACATTATGAAGGAATGTACTGTACACCATGTGAATCTTTCTTCACAGAATCTCAGTTAGTAGATGGCAAGTGTCCAGACTGTGGCCGTCCATGCCAGCCTGCAAAGGAAGAGGCTTATTTCTTCCGTATGAGCAAATACGCTGACCGTCTGATTCAGTATATTAATGATAACCCTGATTTTATTCAGCCAGAATCACGTAAGAACGAGATGATGAACAACTTCCTTTTACCAGGACTTCAGGACTTATGTGTATCCCGTACTTCTTTCTCATGGGGTATTCCTGTAGACTTTGATCCAAAGCATGTTGTTTATGTATGGCTTGATGCATTAACAAACTATATCACAGGCCTTGGATATGACTGCGATGGTGAAAGTGGAGAATTATTTAAGAAATACTGGCCAGCAGACTTACATCTGATCGGTAAAGATATTATACGTTTCCATACAATTTACTGGCCAATCTTTTTAATGGCATTAGATCTTCCACTTCCAAAACAGGTATTTGGACATCCTTGGTTATTACAGGGTGACGGCAAGATGAGTAAATCCAAAGGTAATGTAATTTACGCAGATGACCTCGTAGATTTATTCGGTGTAGATGCTGTTCGTTACTTTGTACTTCACGAGATGCCATTTGAGAACGATGGTGTAATCACATGGGATCTCTTAGTAGAACGTATGAATTCTGACCTTGCCAATACACTTGGAAACCTTGTAAACCGTACAATTTCCATGTCTAATAAATACTTTGGCGGAGTTGTAGCTAACAGTGGAGTGACAGATGGATTTGATAAGAATCTTATGGACGTAGCATTAGATACAAAGCATAAAGTAATAAAATGTATGTCTAAGCTCAGAGTTGCAGATGCGATGACAGAAATCTTTAACTTATTTAAACGTTGTAACAAGTACATTGATGAGACAATGCCATGGGCTTTAGCAAAAGATCCTGCAAAACAGGACAGACTTGCTACAGTTCTTTACAATTTAGTAGAAAGCATTACAATCGGTGCTTCTTTACTTTCTCCATTTATGCCAGAAACGGCAGAAAGAATTTTTGCACAGCTTAATTCTTCCGAAAGAACTATGGACGAACTTGAAATGTTCGGTCTTTACGAATCTGGAAAGAAAGTAACAGACAAGCCAGAAATCCTTTTTGCAAGACTTGATGCAAAAGAAGTACAGGCAAAAGTAGACGAGATGAATGCTTCAAGACAGGCTCCAGCTGAAGAAGAGAAAAAAGATGACGAACCAGTAATCGACATCGAACCAAAAGAAGAAATCACATTTGATGATTTCGAAAAAATGCAGTTCCAGGTTGGTGAAATCATTGCCTGCGAAGAAGTAAAGAAGTCTAAAAAGCTTCTCTGCTCCCAGGTTAAGATTGGCAGCCAGGTAAAACAGATTGTTTCCGGTATTAAGAAACATTATAGCGCAGAAGAAATGGTTGGTAAGAAGGTTATGGTTCTTGTAAACTTAAAACCTGCGAAATTAGCCGGTGTACTTTCTGAAGGTATGCTCTTATGCGCAGAGGACGAAAATGGGGAATTATCCCTGATGGTACCAGAGAAGAAGATGCCAGCAGGCGCAGAGATTTGTTAATTAAATTCTGAGTTGCCGCAGGCAGGGGAGACGCTCCCGAAGAGAGGCAATACCCTATATTTGTGACTTTCGTCGCTGCAGGTTGAATGTTCGCTTAAACGCTCGCATCCAACCCTTGGTCTAAGGTCACAGCTATAGGGTATCTTCTCTCTTCGGGAGCGTCTATTTTCCCTGTGGCAAACCAGGGATTAAAGAGGTATACTATGATTTTTGATACACATTCTCATTATAATGATAAACAGTTTGATGCAGATAGAGCGGTCGTTCTCGAATCGCTAAAAGATGCTGGCGTGACACAGGTTGTCAATGTCAGTGCAAGCTGGAAAGACCTGATGGATACCTTAGAACTTATTTCGAAAGTACCTTTTATGTACGGTGCAGCCGGAATTCATCCAGACCATGTTGGTGAACTTAATGAGGAACGGATGGAGCAGCTTCGGGAATATTGTCACAGGGATAAAATCGTGGCAGTCGGAGAGATTGGCCTTGATTATCACTGGAATGTAGAGCCAAAAGAAGTACAGCAGGAGTGGTTTATCAGACAGCTTCATCTTGCAACAGAGGAAAAACTTCCTGTAATTATACATAGCAGAGACGCATCGCAGGATACATTTGACATTATGAAAAAGGAACACGCCGGAACGACAGGCGGTGTAATTCATTGCTTTTCCGGTTCTGCTGAAATGGCAAAAGAATATGTAAAAATGGGTTATTACATTGGTGTAGGAGGTGTCGTTACCTTTAAAAATTCCCGTGTGCTGAAGGAAGTTGTAAAGGCAATTCCATTAGAGTGTATTGTAGTAGAAACCGACTGCCCTTACCTTGCACCAGCACCACACAGAGGAAAGCGAAATAGCTCTGCATATCTGCCGCTGGTGATTGAAGAAATCGCAAGACTTAAGGAAATTACAGCGGAAGAAGTAGAAAATGTAACCTATGAAAATGCTCAGAGATTGTATGGGTTAATTCATTAGGAGAACAGAAGGACAGACGAACTCTGGAAGAGAAAGAATCCATATCTGTGACTTTCGTCGCGGCGTGTTGAATGTTCGCTTAACCGCTCGCATCCAACACTTGCTCCCAGGCCACAGATATGGATTCTTTCTCTTTTACATATTGTCCCTTTCTTGATTTCGTCTCTTGAATGAGATATCTATTTCATGTATTATTATCTTATTATAGAGAAACTAAGTAAAAATTTAAGGGGAAGACTTCAACATTGATTCCCCAAACATAAAATTGCTTTCAAAATCTTATGACAGCCCAAGGAGGTCTTATGGCGAATTTAGGAAACCCGCAGGAAACGATTGCAGTTTTACAGCGGTATGGATTTAATTTTCAGAAAAAATATGGACAGAACTTTTTGATTGATACGCATGTACTCGATAAAATTATTGGTGCAGCAGAGATTGGAAAGGATGATTTTGTTTTAGAAATCGGACCGGGAATTGGAACGATGACGCAGTATCTTGCGGAGGCGGCAAGGGAAGTTGTTGCGGTAGAGATTGATACAAAGCTGATTCCGATTCTGGAGGATACTTTAAAGGAATATGATAATGTTACAGTATTGAACGAAGATATTTTAAAGGTAGATATTCGCAAGATTGCAGAAGAAAAGAATGGTGGAAAACCAATTAAAGTCGTTGCGAACCTGCCTTACTATATTACAACACCAATTATTATGGGGTTATTTGAGAGTGAAGTACCACTGGACTCTATTACAGTTATGGTGCAGAAAGAAGTCGCTGACCGTATGCAGGTAGGCCCGGGAACAAAGGATTATGGTGCTCTTTCTTTAGCAGTACAGTATTATGCAGAACCATATATCGTGGCAAATGTACCGCCAAACTGCTTTATTCCAAGACCTGCGGTTGGTTCTGCAGTTATCCGTTTAACTCGTTATCAGGAAAAACCAGTTAAGGTAAATGATTCCGCATTTATGTTTAAGATTATTCGTGCTTCTTTTAATCAGAGAAGAAAAACGCTGCAGAACGGACTTTATAATTCAAGCGAACTTCGTATTCCAAAGGAAAAGACAGTAGCGGCGCTTGAAGAGATGGGACTTACTCCGACAATTCGTGGAGAAAAGCTTTCTTTAGAGGAGTTTGCAAAGTTATCGGATATTCTTGGAAGATAAGAGCGTGTTTGAAAAATCATTCCTGCAATCTGCACGTCCCAATTTGCGGTATATTTTTACAGGATATTTGGTGGCATAAAAGTCATTCTGCAGAATACATTAGTGAAAAAAGGAGTATCATCATGGCAGATTATCAAAGGATACTTTCTTATTTGTATCGTTATGAAAAGGCAGAGAAAAAGGAATGCTTCGGGTTTGTTAAGGCAGAACAAAAGTCAGGCAGCCTTAAACTGACGATTCAGATAGACGATGAGCGTTTATTGCAGGGAATGGAGCTTAAATTATGTTTTTATGAGCGGCAGGGAGAGAGCTGGCAAGTCTGGCAGTTAGACACACTCATTACGCAAGAACATAAGGAAGAAATACATTTGACCTACCCTGCAGCTATGCTTCCGGCTGGTTTTCGGATAAAGGGACAGTCGGGAGTATTACTTTATTATCAGGATGCTTTTTATTACGGAAGTGTATGGATTGGAGAGGAAATTCCGACAGAAACTTTGGAGCCTCTTCGGTGGCATAAGATTGTGAATTCTGCAAAAGATAAATCTCAAATGCAGGAAAATAAATCTGGAAAAGATATTGCTGGTAAAATATCAGAAAAACAGACAGAGACAGAAAAGATTCTTCCAGATAAGATGTCAGAAAAACAAAAAGTATCAACAAGAAATATTACTGATGAAATGTTACAGGAGCAACAAGAATCAGAGGAAAATATTTTAGAAGAAAAAGGTCAGATAAACACAGAGAGTTTTGAGGAAAAGGATTTTCAAAAGAGAGCTGAGAATAAGATAGAGAACATAAAATCAGAGGAAAACTTGCCTGATTCAGAAAATGATATAGCACATAGCAATAATACAAATATAGAAGAAAGTGTTAAAATAAAAGAATTTTCAGAAGATGGTATTGAATCAAAAAATAAATCTGAACTAGAACTAAAATCAGAGTTAAAGACAGATGCTGAAATAGAATCAAAATCAGAGTTGAAGACAGATGCTGAAATAGAATCAAAATCAGAGTTAAAGACAGATGCTGAAATGGAATCAAAATCAGAGTTGAAGATTGACTCCGAAATAGAACCCCAAATAAAAATAGAAGCAGAAACTGAGCCAGAAGCCACTTCTGTTGTTGATAATTAAAAAGAACCCTTCTGTGGACAATATTTTTAATACCGCTTTTTATGAAGGATGCAGGATTTCAACCGCGGATTTGGCACAGTTTGGGGAAGAAGCCAGCGTACTTAAAAGCAATCAGTTCCTTTTGAAAGGATATGGGAGATATCATCATATTCTGGCAGGAAAAGTAAGGTACGCAGGAGAAGAACGCTACTGTATCGGTGTGCCGGGAATTTATGAGAAT
>ERZ791842.1426-NODE-1426-length-11974-cov-16.3766_pt1 | contig 11974 bp, 10 predicted proteins | sample MGYA00509944_ERZ791842 | MGnify/ENA primary metagenome ERZ791842 (study PRJEB30046, sample SAMN00715263) | human gut metagenome | study: EMG produced TPA metagenomics assembly of the A metagenome-wide association study of gut microbiota in type 2...
TCTTCATCATTCGATTCCTCCTGATCAGTTTTCTGACTACATCCTCCTTTGCGTTTTATATTGCAATTATAGTATATTGGAGAGTGTATTTCAATTCATCAGATGATTTTTTTTTTACAAAAAATTGCCGGATTTTCTGCAATTTTTAAAAATCCGACAATGATTTGTAGTTACTGTACGATTACCGTTTTTACCTCACTCCAGTTAGAATTATTTCGTATACCTGATACACAAATTCTAACATAATATTTCTTTCCAGATTCCAAATCATTCTTCACACAGACTTTTTTATCCGTATCATCCACCATCGCTTGCTCCATCTCTGTAAAATCTTCTTTTGTAGTGAATTGTATCCAATAATATGTCGCAGGAGCATCATATTTCCATGTAACTTCTATCATTCCTTTTGACTTACTTGAACACTCCCATTTTTCTATTGGCTTCGGAATGATCTCAAAAGTTGTAAAACCAGAATAGTCTTTGTAATTACCTTTTCCAGTAACCAGAATGGTTGCAATTCCGGTTTCTCTGTTATTAGAATACTTTACTGTATAATTTTTGTCAGAGATTTTCTTTCCATTATAGGTTACAGTAACTTTCGGTTTTATATCTTTACCTGTATATACAAATGACTCCGGCTTTACTTCCAGAGTAAAATGTTTTACACTCGGTTTAGAACTGATAAATTTGAAACCATTTTCTTTTGCGTACTTTTCTACACTTGTACCTACATTTCCATAAATTTTAAATCCATTTATTTTTTTCACAGAACCAATCTTAGAGCCGTTTCTATACCCAAACGCATTTGCTCCAATAATCACACTTCCATATAAATCCTGTAGTTTAATCGATGTAGCCCCACAATTCATAAATGCAGAACTCTGGATTTCAGAAATTCTATAAGATAACGAAATAGTCTTTAAATTTTTGCAATCAGCGAAAGCGCTTCTTCCGATAAATCTTATCTTTGGCATAGAAATACTGCTCAATTTTGTACAATTCGAAAACGCAGACATAGATACCGTCTCAACTGATGGCAATTTTACATTTGTTAATGCGCAATTTGCAAAAGCAGAAAGACCAATACTTCTTACTTTCGGCATATACACTTTTTCCAGATTTCTACATGCTGAAAACGCAAGATTCCCAATACCTAAAATACTTGGCATAGAAACACTTCTGATTTTTGTGCTGTTAAACGCATTGATACCGCGAATGTATAAAACCTTTTTACCTTTTATTGTTTCAGGAACTTTTACATCTTTTGCATTTCCATTATAATGAGTAATCACAATTGCACCATCTTCTTCAATATACGAAAATCCCTGATATTTCTTCTCCCCATAGCTCTCCGCTGCATTCTGCTCCGTCTCCGTTTCCACTACCGGAACACTTTCTGACGTAAACACATCTTCCTGTGCACTTACAGATACTGGTGTTATCGCCATCATCATTGCAAGAATCATTGATATTGTTTTTTTCTTCATCTTGTTCACTCCTTCTTTCATTGTATTTATCTTTTTTAGCTTTTGACCTTTTTACATCTTCCTATTATATCTCTATCTCTTTTTCCAATATATGATATATCCTCCATATTTCGTTAATAGACGAGTTTTTTTAGAGCCAAATCTTTTTATCTTTATTATTTCTCTTTCAACACAATTATCCTCATATCTTGAAATTTCATATTTTATGTAGTTTCGTTTGACACTAAATGTTCCATCTCCTCCATTTCCTGCACCTACATAATAATTAAATTTACCATTTCTCTTAAATTCCATTTCACTACCATACTGATAAAAAGCAGAGCCATATATCGTTCTCATGGTTGTCTTATTTACTTTCATTGTCATATCAGTGTCAATTTCCCAAGATCCTTCTAATTTTTTTATAGTTATGATTTTAACATCTACTATACATTTCTTTATTTGACCTTGACACTTTGCAGTAATAATAGCCCTTCCAGATTTTTTTGCTTTTAATTTTCCGTTAAGCGTAACGATTACTATGTCTGTGTTATCTGATTTCCATTGTATTTTACTTCCAGCATGTTCCCTATCTATTGCCTTTAATTGGTATGAACTTCCTACAGCCAGTTCAATGTTATTTTTGTTAAGTTTCAATTCCATCAATTCATCTGCATTTATAGATCTTATTCCCAGCGAAAAAAGTAATAGTATAGTTAATGCACTAATGTATATCTTTATTTTATTTTTCAATATCACCCCTCCTCCTTTATTTTAAATCAATATATTATTCTTTTAAATTCAATTTGACTTACCGTTTTAAGTGAATATTTCAAATCAGCTTTTTGATATTCTGCCTCAGAAACCTTCTTATTGTTAACCATATACTTTGTATAATATGGAATTTTATCTTTCATGCGGTATTTTGCCACATGCTGTAAAGTTTTTAATTTTCCCTTTGATACTGTAATATACAATCGTGAGCTGTAATCACTTCCACTATTTACAAAAATGAGCACCTTATTATTAATGAATTGTTGTCCACGAGCGCCTGCTCCCTCAAAACAAATTAAAGGAACTACTTTTCCATTATAGTAAGTCAATAATAAAACTCTATTATCCTTCCAGGTAGTATTTCGGTCAGTTGCAAGCAATAATTCTTGAATACCGTCCTTGTTCAGATCGACTAACTTGTAATATATAAAATCACTTCGTTTTACTTTCTTTTTATTTTTTAAAGTAATTCCATCATAATATCTGACATAATAACTTCCTGTTTTTGAATTAAGCACTTTTTTATACCATTTTTTTTGTGAAGCAGATACTTTTACTTGCTTTGACTTTCCTTTATTAATAGTAGTTTGTCTACACTCAGAACTTCCTTCTTTTGCTATAGCAGTATAGCCCACCGACATTTCACCTGCATATACATTTGCTACATATACTCCAAACAAAATCCAACATATAATTCCAAAAAATATTTTCACTGCTGTTTTATTTATTCTTGTTCTGTCCACAACATACTCCTTCTTTCTTTTAAAATTTTTATCATTTACTTTAAGCCACCATACAGGACTCCATCTTTAGCATTACTATTCATATTTTTATAAAATTCCAATGAGTATTTTACATAAACTGTATTGTTTTTCTTATTATATGTATAAGTTGCTGTATATGATGTATTTACCTTTTGTGGATTGTTGCTTCCCGCCCAGCTGACATAATTATCTGTGTAATACGCTTTTATTTTATTCGCACTAATCACTTTATAATATCCCGTATCTTTATTTCTCCAGCCAGTCTGACATACTGTTCCATTTGAATTAAAAATAGTTGTATATTGTGAACTAAATTCCATTGTCCAGTCACTTACTCTATTCTTCCAGATTTTTTTACTCCAAGATGGTGCTTTCTCCACTGCAACCTTACATTTTTCTGTTTTTCCATTAGTGCTCACAGTCACTATCGCATTTCCTGCTTTCTTTGCCCGGAGTTTTCCTGTCGAAGAAACTGTCACAACTGACTTATTGCTGGATTTCCATACATACTGCGCAGGTTCTGTTCCATTTAATTTTAACTGAAAGGTTTCTCCTATTTTTAGTATTACCTTCTTTTTATTAAGTGAAAATGACGATGCATTCGCATTAACTGAACATGCAACCGTTATTATCGTTAATATAGCTGTTAAAATAAACGTTATTAACCTTCTCTTTTTTCTTTTCATAGTTCTTTTTCCTCTCTTTCTACAGTTAAATATAAGACTTTTTAACTAGCATACCCTCCTTCCGCAAATAACGGACTTCCACTTAAACCTTTAGTCTGTGCATATGTCAGTGCTCTAATCCAGCCAATCCTTCCCCGCATATCTCTAACTTGTAAATATAACTTATCATTCTTTAAATAATATTTTTCAATATATGAACCCTCTCCCATTTTAAGCGTGTATGCTACTCTAGAACTTTCAGGTTTTTCATATATTTTTATGTCCTTTTTAGCATGATAACATTTGTCCAAATACTTTAGATCACCGTCATAATTTCTTTTCAACCCTCCATCTTTATACTTAAACGTGAACACATATACTCTATATCCTGTTGTCCAATTCATAGACGTATATCTTATAATAACCTCGTTTCCCTTAACCTGAATTCCTTTTTCTGGATAATTTTCAATAAACGATGCCCCTTGAAAATTTTTCATCATGTTTTTGATATCTTTTTCTTTTTTTATTTTATTATTTTTATATGATAAAATTTGACTTGATGAAATTCCAGGATTATGTCCTTCCAAAGCGGCAACAATAAAACTTTTACCATTTTGAAGAGTTATAATCTGATATGATGCACTTCTATATATTGTACTCTTGTTTGCTAATGTATAAACTTTTTTTCCATTGATTATAAAATATGCAGTAAGTTTATATTTATCTTGTATCCTTTCTTTTAAAACAATTTTGTCTTTTTTCCCATCTCCATTAAGGTCATAATTTTTATAAACTTTATTACTTTTCAAAAAGTCTGAAACCCCGGCAGTTGCAGAATACACAGGTATTTCTATTAATAAAAGCATCATAATTAAAACAAGTACAACCGACATTACCTTTTTTCTTTTCATAAAGTACACCTCCATTTGTAGTCACTCATTGACATTAATATAAATTTCATGGATTCCACTGCTTCCACAAAATTTCAGCTCCCACGTATTTATTCTTTTTATTTTTCCATGAATTTTTCTTAGTCGGATAATATATTGTAACTTTCATATCGCTATTAAAAAAAATTCCTTCATTGATCTGCGGAAAATTTCCTTTAAAATAAATCTCTTTAATGTTCCTCGAATTTTGAAATATTCCCCAATCCATTTTTTTTAAACTTGATGTAAAAACTAATTTATGTAATTTAAAACAGCCCGAAAATACTGCTGTTCCTATAAATTCTAAATTTTCAGGCAAACTTATTTTCTCCAAGTTTATACAACCACTAAATGCAGCATTTAAAATATATTTTACATTCCGTGGAATTGTAATTTTCTCTAAACTTTCACAGTGACAAAATGTATACTCATCAATACATGAAATATTTTTAGACAGCTGAATTGCCTTTAATCCTTTGCAGGCATAAAATGCACTATAACCAATCTTCTTAATTGAATCTGCCATTTTTATACTCTTTACGTTCATATGCCCATCAAAAGCATAGTTGGATATCTCTGTCACACCATTTTTTACTTCAATTTCATATATTCTGTTTTTATACTTTCCCCAAGGGGTATTCACCAATCCAGTTCTGTTATCTTTATAATCTCGCATTGCTCCTTTCCCACTGATTACAAGCTTGTTTTTTTCAGGTATATATGTCCATTTAATATTCTCTCCACAAGTCCCAGCAATCTCATATCCCTTTACATTTACATTTATTTTCACATGATATTTTTTTTTATTCTGCGTAATTTGAGCCGTTATGGTCGCCGTTCCACTTTTCACTCCCTTTATAACACCTTTAGAATCTGCATATGCTACTTTATTATTGGAAGAACTATATATAATCTTAGCTCCTGTAAGCACGTTATCAATCACAAATTTTTTTGTCTTTCCCTTATTAATCGTGATGCTGCTTTGTCTGCCAGTTGGAATCACTTCTTCATCGGCAAATTCATATTTTGAAAAATAAATACCTGCATATTTTGATTCATTGTCCATAAGTGATTGCCGATACTTGTTTTGTCTTTTACAGACATTGATCAATTCTGTAGCTGTTGATACATTTTCTTTGTGATAAATCCAATTAGCTATATCTGAGATTTCCCCACCTTTAAGATAATCCTTAAGCCATGTTGTTGCATAACTATTTGCATACATTTGAAATTTAATGTACGCATTAAAACAATAAACAAAATTTTCTCCTGTTTTCGAATTAGAATTATTTCTAAAATCATCAGCCGCTTTCAGCATTCCCTGTCTCATATAGCAATCAGTTGTATATAATAACGCCAGTTTCAAATCATTAGATGCCCTCTTTTCGGAATTAAAACAAATATCTAATCCGCTTGTTCCCCAATCAATTGCCTTTAAAACCGGATTAATATCTTCCATTTCTGACCACACTTTATCTAAAGCCTTATTTAAAAGATACCTTCTGGATTTCTTTTTAATATACTCAACAGGTGTTCCATTTATTGTGTTATAAATTTCCGTTATCGCCTTTTTAAAATCCCCATCTATTGGCACTTGTAATCGAACCGTATTCAGCAGTGCAACACAATCATCTTTTACCTTCAAAACAGCAAGATATTCAGATAATGCATCTATTAATTCCTTCGTTGTTTTAATACTATCCTTGACACTTTTTAATGCATACTGCATACTATCAATTTCATCAATTCGACGGCACACCTCCAGGCTTTCCTTTAATGGCATCTTATCAATATAACCTTTTTTATTATTAGAAATTTCCTTTCCAATTGCCTCATAAATTTCTAATGCAAAATCCGTTTTATTATTCGTCAATTCTTTGTCTTTATCTTCACCTAAAATATCATACTTTATATAGTCCATGAGCAATATTTCATATATATATTTCTGCACATTTGTAAGTTGATTTCTATATTCGCTGTTAAAATATATACTCCATGCTGTTGATATGCTTACCAACGGTTTATCATCCAATAAATATCCGCCTAACTGTTGGTACACCGGTTCTGAAAGACTTTGAAATGTTGAATATAATGAATTCCCTTTATTATCTATACCATGCATAAGTGTTTGTGCCATCCAATAATCATAGTCTGGAGTTTCCACACTTTGCTTAATACTGGCATATGTGTTCGTTACATTGCTTGCCAATATACAACTACTCTGTTGTGGCACAATCAATGTAGCTGTCAGTATTAATGTACATATCTTTTTTAGCAGTTGTCTTCTCATAAAAACTTTTTCCTTTTCAAAATAATTTGATAGTTTCCGTATATTCTTTTGTTTTTCACTAATTTTGATCCCTTTCCACAAAATAATTTTAACATTCTGTGTTTATCCACACAATATGGGGCATATTTTGTGGACAGTATTGGTTTATTATCTGTCCACATATTTTCATGCGAAAATCCTGCCACAAGATTTCTTGATTTCTCATTCATCTTTGTATATTTCGCCCCTTGACGAAAACGCCCTCCTAAGGTGTATCATAAGCCTGTGTTAAAGGAGGTAAACTATTATGTTTGAGACATTAGAAGAAAAGACCGAAGAAAAAGCAATGGTGCAGTTCCTTGAGCGCTTTACAGACTATCCATTTCTGGTAAAGTTCAAGAATTCCGAGTATCACATCGGAGAGGGGGAACCTACATTTACAGTAAATTTTAAAAAAGTAATTCCTCTCGCAGATCTAGTCAAGAGTACTTCTCTTGCATTAGGCGAAGCTTATATGCGTGGAGATCTTGACATCGAAGGAAATCTTTACGAATCACTTGATCATTTTCTTGGACAGATGGGTAAATTTTCAACCAACGAATCAGCCTTAAAAAAGATCATGTTCAGCTCCACATCAAAAAAGAACCAGGAAAAAGAAGTAACCAGCCACTACGACATTGGAAATGATTTTTATAAATTATGGCTGGACGAAACAATGAGTTATTCCTGTGGTTACTTCATTCATGAAGATGATACGCTATATCAGGCACAGGTAAATAAAGTAGATTATATTCTTAAGAAATTACATCTTGAAGAAGGTATGAGTCTTCTGGATATCGGCTGTGGATGGGGCTTTCTGTTAATCGAAGCCGCTAAGAAATACAAAATTCATGGCACAGGAATCACATTAAGCCATGAACAATATGCTGAATTCCAGAATCGTATTAAGGAACAAGGACTGGAAGATTATCTTACTGTCGAATTGATGGACTATCGTGATCTTCCGAAACATAATTATCAATTTGACCGCGTTGTCAGTGTTGGTATGCTGGAACATGTCGGACGTGATAATTATCAGCTCTTCCTTGATTGTGTAGAGAAAGTTCTGAAACCGGGCGGATTATTCCTGCTTCACTTTATCAGCGCACTCAAAGAACATCCGGGTGATCCATGGATCAAGAAATATATTTTCCCAGGCGGAACTGTTCCAAGTCTCAGAGAAATCCTGAATTATATGGCAGAAGATAATTTCCATACACTGGATATTGAGAATCTCCGCTTGCATTACAATAAAACTTTACTCCATTGGGAAAAAAATTTCCGCGACAATATCGAAAAAGAAAAAACAATGTTTGACGAATCATTCCTGCGTATGTGGGATCTCTATCTGTCAGCATGTGCCGCAACATTCCATAATGGAATCATAGATCTTCACCAGATTCTCATGACCAAAGGCATTAATAATGATTTGCCAATGACACGTTGGTACTAAAATACTCTGAATATAAACAGGAAGCAGGTCTAATATATTCCTATAAAAGACCCGCCTCCTGTTTATACATCTTTTAAACCCTATCCAGTTTCCAAACAATTATTCTAAATTAAACAAATAATTATTTTCTGCTTTTTAATTAATTTATCTCTTTACAATATAGCCTGCCGGATTTTTAGTTCTTTTAAATTCCGAGTAGCTTAGCTTCTTTACAATGCAATCTTTTCCAGCATTGTATATTCCATTTCCATCCGAATTGCATTCTGTATAATAGACATATTGTATTCCATTCTCAAATGTAACATCCTCAACAAACATAACATGTCCATAACTTCCAGATGTCCTGACTGCAATACTCTTTGGCTGAATAGTATAGCTAATTTTTACTCTTCCATCATTTTGATTATCAGAAAGCCAATATTTCGCATGTCTGGCAGTTTTAAGAGCAATTCCATTTACTTCATAAAGTCTTCCATAAGCATACCAGGTGCATTGTCCTTTATATCCGCCTCTATAAGAAAGATTTCCATTCGTATAATAATATGAAGAAATATTTGCTACAGTTTGTCCTACTTTATTCTGAAATTGGCTATTCCCAGATGGTGTATTGGAAGATGATGTTGTAGATACGGATGTCAGTTTCCACTTCTGTGCGTTTGTACGGTTTCCGGTATATACCCATACATTATTTCCATTTTTTACCTGTCCATTTTGCACATCAAGATAGCATCCATTTGCATTAATAATATAATAGTATCCGTTTCCAGCATCAACAAAGCGCCATTTCTGTGCATTTGTATTATTCTGCTCCCAAATCTGGACATTTGTTCCACTTGCACTTCCACCGCCGTTTACGTCCAATGATTTGCCGGAATTAACATCTTTTATTCTGTAGTATCCATTTCCCAGACTTATAACATTCCATTTTTCATTATTGGTATTATGATAAGGATAGATCTCAACATTACCGCCATTAAATGTCGCATAGTTATTTACATCCAGAACATAATTCGTATTTAATGCTGTTGCAATTTTATATGTTCCGTTTGCAATATTTGCACTACCGTTTCCACTATTTGTGTTTTTAATATAAGAATTGGCATTTGCATTCGTAACAAAACCATATTTATATCCATTTGATACAGGATATTTCACCTGTGTATAATCTCCATACGTTCCCAGAATCGTAACCTTATCTCCTCTTGAAATATATCCGTATGAATATCCATATGGTCTGCGGTATGTCGTTACCTGTGCACTTACAGTATATGTATTTCCTGATGTTCCTGTCAAGATCGCATTTGTTGGAATATATCCTGTCTTTGATCTTGACCTGGATATCGGATAAGAAACTCTGCAATAACGATCTGTAACACTCAATACTGTGATTTCATCCGAACCATAAATCGTTCCGTAACGCCAAGTTAATCCAGAGTTACTATATACGGTTGTATTGGCATTGCGAATCAGATAACATTTTCTCGTATATGCAGCATATGTTGGTATATTTAATACCATAGATACCATTAGAAACGCACAAACAACTGCTATTACACTTTTCAATTTTTTCCTTAAATACTTCATTCTAAGTTTCTCCTTCCCATGATAAACCTTCTTTCGTTCTCTCTCAGATTCTCAATTTTCTTCTCACGCCTCCCTCCATCTTAAATGCAATCAGATTATTAACTATTTTTCCAAAACGCAGTTTAATATTCCTTGCATTTATTGTAATATATCTGAGTTATATAAATTTATATTATCATTTTTTATTTTTTCTCACAATATGGGGCACCTTTTGTGGACAGAATTTTATGTATAACTATTACACTATAAGCTTTTTCAAAAACATTCCACAAGCCAAACACGCAATAACAACTTTTCATGTAATACAGCACTTTAAGATTTTTGTAATGACTTAAACTACAAAAAGTGATATTATAATCTCATAAAACCGAAAGGACGTTCCAGTTATGTCAACATTTTCAGAAATCCTGAATAATCTTAAGGAAGAAAAAAATATAAAAGTCCAGCCACTTGCCCGCTATTGTGAGGTTGAGCGTTCGACTATATATAAATTTCTGAACGGAAAAAGACTTCCGGGAAGTATTGACATTGTAAAAAAAATCGCACAATTCATGCAACTTACCCCTTCCGAATCTGAGCTTCTTGTGAATGCCTGGAAAGAATCTCAAATGGGTGAGCAATATCATTCCCGGAAAAGTGTAGAGGACTTTATATGTCATTTTCCTTCCAGACCAGATAAACCTTTACCTCCTACAGCTCCGTTACCTTCATCATCCCAGATGTCTGATAATATATTTGTTGTGCTCTCATCTCAACAATATATTGACAGTTATGTCCATCAGATGATTTTGTCAGAAGCAGGAAAGCAAAATGGCAAAATAGGTATGTTTCTTCAGCCAGATTATCCATTCCCATTCCGACTTCTCGCCAGCCTTAATCCCACTGGCAATTTAGTTATTGAACATATCTTGTCTTTAAATAACAATCCGCAAAAGCAACTATGTAATTTGCAATATTTAAAAGAAATATTTCCAATTTATACTAATGGACTTGATTACGAGACTTGGTATTTCTACAACAATACCCAGCATAATTTTTACTGCCCTTCAATCATGCCATACCTGATTCTCACTTCTGATTCCGCAGTTATATGTACTACTGATTACCAGACTGGTTTGTATTATCGGGATCAGGAAACTGTCCGCACTCTTTGGAAAATATTTGAGAAAAACCGTAGCCAGTGTCAGCCACTTTTTAAACCAATACCGATATCCCCGGAAAATTATCTGTCCGTTTTTCATAACATTGATGACGCCAAAGATAGTCCTGACAAAAAAATCATCGGACTTCAGCCTGAAGCTTGCATGACACCTTTTATCACTGGAAAACTATTGGAAGATGTATTTAACCATGATCTTCCTCAGGCAGATATTATGCTTTCTATGATTGAAAAGATATTTTTAACCAACAAAAGGCGAGTAAAATCTGGTAGATTTTTAATTTATTTTACAGAAGCAGGTATGAAGCACTTCGCTGAAACCGGGTTAATTGAAGAATTTCCCGATGCTTTTTATCATGCTTTTACACCCAAACAACGATTGCCACTTTTAGAAGAAATTAAAGCCTGCTGTCAGAAAGATTATTATCGTATTTTAAAAGGTCCACTTCAATACCTTCCGGCAAATTTACATTTGTGTGTAAGAGACTCAGATTGTGAATTAACTTATCATACAAGTAATGGAAAAACTATTTTCCTTATCGTTTGCGAATCTCAGTTTTTTCAGATGTTCAAAGATTATCTGGAGCAGATGGATAAGGAAAGTTACTACTCCCCAGAAGAGGCCAGTACATTAATTCAAAATATAATCAACACTCTTCTCTGAATAATCAAGTAAATATTCGTAATACACTTTCGCTACGTAGTTCTCCAATAAATAACTACGCAGATTACTCAAAATACAAGACGTCACATCCTCATACTGTTTTTTATAATTATACCTTTTACTATTCTTAAACTTGATTGCATAAATAAAGAAAAGAGATTCTATCAGTCATTTAACATTTAAATCTGACAGAATCTCTTTTCTTTAT
>ERZ791842.1432-NODE-1432-length-11918-cov-26.8092_pt1 | contig 11918 bp, 12 predicted proteins | sample MGYA00509944_ERZ791842 | MGnify/ENA primary metagenome ERZ791842 (study PRJEB30046, sample SAMN00715263) | human gut metagenome | study: EMG produced TPA metagenomics assembly of the A metagenome-wide association study of gut microbiota in type 2...
TACTGCTAAGCATCACTTGTTAATATTAATCAATAATTCATCATAAATACATTTAGCATAATTTTACAACCCAAATCATATTGTACAATATTAATGCTTAACTTTTATAATCTACTGGTGAATATGTTGAAGGAAGAATGAGACCGTACAATGTTAATGCTTAACCGCAATAAAATCAATATTCTTTTTCTTCATTATATCTTATATATCCTTATTTTTCAATCTTTAATAGAAATTTTACCAGCCGATTTCAGTTTTCTGCCTATCTTTTTTAATGCTTGATATTATAGGCTTTTTACTTTTTCGGCTGGCAAAACTCATCTTCTTTTATTCCTTCCGAGCAAAGCAACCTCGTCTTTCTGATGGATAATACCAATCATTATAATAACTACAAAATGCTCTACCGCTTGAGTCTCTATTATATTCTTCCCAATACCGACAACCTGAACAATTTCCACCGAAAGTTCCTTTTGGAATACAAATTTTTGTTTTAATTTCATTTACTTTGTTTTTCATAATACTAGCTCCAATCTTAATCACAAAATTTTAGTTTACCTTTAAATTTAATATTTATTTATTTTTTCATCGCCCTCTTTAATATCTATTCTATATATTATATCTCCTGCTTTTTCCAAAATTCGGCATAGCTTTTAAAAAATTTTTGAGCATAAACTACATTTAATAACTTATGCTCATGAAATACAAATAATCCTATATAAAATTACCAAATCTACCATGTACAAAGCAATTTCGTACTTCTGATGGATAGTACCAATTATCATAATAACTGCAATATGCCCTACCATCTGAGTCTCTATTGTATTCTTCCCAATAAATACAATCTGAACAATTTCCGCCAAAAAATCCTTTTGGAATACAAATTTTTGTTTTGATTTCATTTGCTTTGTTTTTCATAATACTAGCTCCAATCTTAATCACAAAATTTTAGTTTACCTTTAAATTTAATATTTATTTATTTTTTCATCACCCTCTTTAATGTCTATTCTATATATTATATCTCCTGCTTTTTCCAAAATTCGGCACAGTTTTTAAAAAATTTTTGAGCATAAGCTACATTTAGTAACTTATGCTCATGGGCTACAAATAACTCTATATAAAATTAATTAAGGAGAGACTTTATTACCAGTTTCTTTCATAAGCAAAGCAACCTCGTCTTTCTGATGGATAGTACCAATTATCATAATAACTGCAATGTGCTCTACCATCTGAAGCTCTATTATTTTCTTCCCAATGAATACAATCTGAACAATTTCCGCCAAAAAATCCTTTTGGAATACAAATTTTAGTTTTGATTTCATTTACTTTGTTTTTCATAATACTAACTCCAATCTTAATCAAAAATTTTTAGTTTACTTTTAAGTTTAATATTCGTTTATTTTTTCATCACCCTTTCTAATCTTTATTATATATATCACCTGCTTTTTTCAAAATTCGGCACAGTTTTTAAAAATTTTTATAAAAAAAAGACATAACTTTAATCTAAGTTATGTCTTCTTTCATTTTACTGCTAAGCATCACTTGTTAATATTAATCAATAATTCATCATAAATACATTTAACATTATTCTACAATCTAAATCACATTGTACAATATTAAAGCTTAACCACTGTAGTGAGGGTGATCTGTGGAGGAGACCGTACAATGTTAATGCTTAACATTCCATAATATCAAGCGCCTTGTCATGGTTGTTCCATGAAACCGTACAATGTTAATGCTTAACTCGTTAAATCCATATCCTGCTTTTCTATATCTAAAAGTGAGACCGTACAATGTTAATGCTTAACTTAATAGAGAGCGTAAAAATAAGAAGCGCTATATTAAAGTGAGACCGTACAATGTTAATGCTTAACATATCTGGATACAGTTCATTTACTTTAGCAACAACTAAGTGAGACCGTACAATGTTAATGCTTAACCGCAGTAAAATCAATATTCTTTTTCTTCATTATAGCTTATATATCCTTATTTTTCAATCTTTCATAGAAATTTTACCAGCCGATTTCAGTTTTCTGCCTATTTTTTTAATGCTTGATATTATAGACTTTTTACTTTTTCGGCTGGTAAATAAAACTTAATATACTACTATCGTTAAAGTATTATACGTAATTTGTTGCAGTTTAAGATTACAATTTACATTTTGAATTAACTGATTATAAATATTCTGTGGTGTTCCTGAATATTTTATATCAATGGTTGCTGTACCTTCATTATAACTATTTACCCTTGCTGAATTCACTCCTCGAATATTCTGTAAAGCGTTATTTACCATATTCACTTTATTATAATCAGTGGTTATAACTTTTAGCTCTATATTTTGTCTATTCCCACTACCATAATTTAAAAGCTTTTCTACAATATAATCTCCCATTTTTTCACCAGCATTATTCAATGCTTTTTTCCCTGCTATAAATTCTGTTACATCAGCAGCTTTGCCATAAGTGCCATTAGCAGAAATTATTTGTCCCGTTTTTGCTATAAAGATTTTAGCTTCTAAACGAGCATTGCATGATAAAATCCCTGTATTTCTTCCTCTGCCATTACCAATAAACTTACTTACATCACCAATACCTTCACTAAAGGCTTCACCTACTACTAATATATCTACATTTAAATTATTAGCGATATTTTGCATATCTTGATTTGTCAAATAATCTAGCTTACCAATAGTATCTCTCATACCTTCTGCATACACTATTCTACTAAATCCAGCTTCTATCAATTTATTGATTACAGCTGTTTCACCAGCAGGGTCAGGAATTTTTGCTCTAATATGATATTCAGGAATTATAACCGCAATCTTTGGGTCACGAAGTTGACGATTAATTATACCCAATCTTGTAAGCTCATTCATCAATTTAGAATTAGGATTTGTATCCACATCAGCTAAAATATTAACTTCATACAAACCATCTTCAAGCCATCTTTTATTTATCACTTGATAATTGGTGATATAACCTTTAGAAAATTTATAAATTTCATCATTAAGTAACATGCCATTTTTGACTAATGTAGTCGAATCTACCATAGTACCAACTGCTTGCTCTATTGCATTTCTAAGTGCATCTCTTTCTGCTTCATCATAATTCATACCATGACCAGATACATTTACTGATTGTGCTGATGCTACTGCCCACCATAAACTACACAAAAGGCATACTATTATCATTACATATTTTTTCATAAATATCACCTCATCATTGTTATATTATATCTATCACCTATTTTTACTAAAAAACGGCATGAAAAATGATATCATGCCGTTTTTTTTTATTAAAATTTTTCATCTATTAAATTAACACTATTGATTATTGCCTGTGCTATATCAAAATTACTTTCTCTACTAGCTGCCAAACTATTAGCATGACTAACTTGATTACGCCAATCATTAACATAATTAGAATACTCTTCTACAAATTGTAATAATCGTTCTTTAGGCAATCTTGTCTCTATAATATTTTTTTCTAACATCTCCTTGAATACTTCTTTTCGCTCTTTTGATTTTTCTCCAGTAGTTAATTTCTTATCCTCTTTTAACCCAAAATATGCTATTATTTTATCTTTATCAACATTTTTAACAGCATTTAAAATAACTGCTTCTAAATTACCATCTTCACGACTGACTCTTTTTGCCAAATATGATTTAAAATCACCTAAATGGTTCTTAGGCATACTCTCTTTTAAAATATACTTTATTACATTATCTTTTGCTAGGCTATCAACCTTTTTATTAAAACGAAGTTTTTCTGAAGCTTTATCAAATTGTTTAATAAATTTTACTATTTCTTCTAAAAATTTATCAAAAATTTTATTCTTTCCTTTTATTTTTCCTAAAATTTTTGTAGCTGATAATCCTCTATCAATCAATATTCTAATTGTATTATAAGTTAACTCATTTATTTCTATATTCTCCGTATTTGTTTGTATTTCTTCTTTTCTATAGTTTTTAAAAAAATTAACTTGCCAGTTTGACCAAGCTTTATTTTTTCTACATTCTTCTTCAATAGAAGCATCTTTTATTATTACTAATTTATTTTCAATTAAATATACTGGTATCCATTCTGTATAAAAAGTTATTGCTGCTTGTAAAAAATCTCTTTTAGCACACCATTTTATAATAGCAGGTACACTACTAGGCTTATTATCTTTAGGCAATATATCTGCGTATGTTTTCTCTATTACTAATATTAATTTAGCAAAAAACAATTCTTGTTCACTCAATCTATTAGCCTTTAACTTTATTATTCTTTTGTAAATACTTAAAGCTTCTCCTAATAAAGATAATACATTTGTCATATCTTTATAGTTTGTGCAAACTTTTATTGCCTCTGAAAAATCTCTCATCTCTTCTAATAATAATTCAAGTGCTGATGAACTTGTTCTTAGTTTTTTACTATTTAACTTATCAAAATAATTTTGAATTTGATTTACACTGCCAAATGAATTAAATTCTTCTGCTCCACCTAGTAATGTAAACATATCCATGATATCACTAGCATTTTCTATCTTTGCAGTATTAAAATTCACATACAAAACCAAACCAAGTTCCATACCTATATATTTTAACATTCTAATCAATGCCAACATCAACATTGAAGCATGTCTTAAACCACCAGTCATATCTACATGGATAACTACTGTATCATCAGGATTCTTTTCTTTATAAGCCTGCAATTTATCAAACATTTCAGATATACTTTTAAAAGAGCCTTTCATTTCTCCATTGTTATAAAGCGGTACATCAATTATCTTATCTTTATAATATTCATCTTGTATGAGTTCTTTAAATTTATCTAAAGATGTTTCTCGCACTTGTTCAGAAATAAAAGCATATATCTCATCTATCTGTTGCTGTTCTTGACTTAATTTCCATGCTATATACTTCAATGCTGTTTCATTAGTGTGTTTACAATTAGCCTTAAATAAATTACTATCATCTGTGTATTCTTTCTCAACACTATCATCACGATATAAACTCATTATAAATAAAACTATGTTTTTAACCATAATTACACCGCCTTATTTAAATTTAACAACAAAATCTTATATCAATTTTAACAATATACTTTCTAATTTTTTTCTATAAATTTTACGTATAGTCTCTGGCTTTTTATTTAAATAGCTACCTATTAGTTCATCTTCATTTAATTTCAATTTTTCATTTAAATATTTAGATTTGTTATTATAATAATATCGTATAAAATTTACATATATATATGAATTAAGCGCCATATCATAACCTTCTTCTTCTATAATTTTTATGCTAACATAACATCTAAAATATTTATATAAACCTTTATTTTTTCTTAATTTAATATCCGCTTTATCTAATAAAAATATCAATTCCTTCAAAATATTATTTTTTTCCTCTATTTTTCTTATAGAGAGTTTATCTGCCAATGAATATTTCATCTTATTATTTTTTTTATTTGTTTCTATATAATTACTCTCTTCCGTAATATATTTATCACTAAAAGCTTTTTCCAAAGATTTTAATTCTTTTTCATTTGCATTATTTTTTTCAAAAAATCTTTTATAATTATCATATTTATAATTCTTCTTTTTTATTTTACTACCTATTTTTTTCTGAAAATCCTTTAAAATGCCATCTAAATTTGCTTTTTTCATTTCTTTTTCTAGTCCGCATTCATCTTCGAATTTTTCTGCCTTTAATTCCTGATTTTTCGTATTATAACATTCATTAAACAATTTCATAAATGGCTTTATCTTTCCATCTATTTCATATTCTTCACCATATTTTCTTAAACAATCCTTATATGTTTTAGCAAATATTTCACCACTATATCTACTATTATTTTTAAAATCTTTCATTGTTCCTTTCTCACTTATATATAGAGAGCTAAACATTTTAAAATTTTTACGTATTAATAAAAAATTAATCAATCTATTTTCTAAAAATTTTAGTTCTTCAATACAGCCAAAATAACCAAATTTTAAATCATCTGCTATTTTATTTATTTGTTCATCTTGAAATAATAACCAAAATGATATTATTTTTCCATTTTTTCCCTTTTCTCCATATCGTTCAAAAGCTTTTTGAAAAGCACAATTAAACAATTTAGCATCATAACTTTTTTCATTATTTTCATTAAAGCTCATTAATTTCATTAATTTTACTAAATCTTTTAATTTAGCTATTAATTTTGCTTTTAACTTAACCCTATTAAAATTTTTATTATCTTTAAAATCAAATTTTAAAGTTCTTACAATATTTTCTATATCTGATACAGATTGATATTCTGGCATATTTATCTCTCCTATTTTACACTATTAATAAATATTCAAATATCACTCAATAATAAATTTTAATAAATTATCTAACTCTTCTCTCTGTCCTTGTACAGCCCTTCCTGATAATGCATTAAGATAAAACAATCCTGTCAAATCGTAAATTTGTGAACAATTTATATCTTTAATTTCATCTGTTCCATTGTATCTGCCAGCATAAATAATTGTATCCAAATCTACATTAACAGCAGCTTTTGTAATATACGACAAAGCCACAAACAAACTAATAGTATATGGTTTCATCCCAAAAGTAATATCAGCATATAAAATGTCATCATCATGTATATTATCTGCTATTTCCTTAAAAAATTCATTAAATGTTAAAGAATCAAATTTATTTTTTTGCCATATTTCAATAAATTTTATATTTACATCTCGTTCTTTTAAAATTTCTTCAATTTCGTTCTTATATAAAGCATAATATTCTTCAGCTCTGTTTTTTCCATTTACACTTTTTTCCACACCAGTTATAATAACCACTTCATCTTTAGCCTTAACTTCACTATTTATCAAATAACTAAGAGGAAATTTATAATTTTTACCATTTAAATTTAAATCATCACTAAAATATTTTGTTGGTACTAAACTAACTAATACAATATTTGATAAAAACACTTTTCTCATAATTTTATCTCCTTTATTACTTTTTATATGATACTTGATAAAACAAGCATTATATAATTTCTATTAATTTTATAAAAATCTAGGCTGCTTTATAATACTTATTTTTTGTACCTCGTTTCAAAACAAAATCATCCAACTCCAAACAATCAACGAGATATGACATATTATGATGAAAATACTTCTTTAAAATCATTAAAGGTGTATTATGACTTCTATTATACAATACTTTATTAAGTAAAATTGGAGACTTACAAAAAATATAACAACTTTTTTTATATTTTTTTGTAAAAGCATATTCATATCCTCTCCCTGGAATAATCAAATAATAATCTAGTTTGTTTTTATACTTGCTTGAAACTTTCGCAACAACATAAACGTTATTTTTAATATATACTTTACCCATAAGAAATCAACCTTTCTTTATAAAAACTTATCTCTATATATGTATATCCTTTACAATTTTAAAAATCTGGCATGATTATAAATTTTTTAATAAAATTTTAATAAAAACCTTGATAATCTATATATATTCATCAAAATATAAAAGAGTTACATTACAATTTCTATACTTACCTACATAAATGCAGCAAAAAGTTACTTTTAATTATTAATAACAAACTAAAAATATTCCTATATCATGGATGTCAACATCTGGTAAAATATACAATATAATATAAAAAGCTTCCAATACAATTTAATGGAAGCTTTTTTGCTTAAAATTCTACTTTGCCACTTATTCTAGCTTGTTCTAATACTTTCATGACATTTAAGCTATGTTCTAATGTTTTATAACAAGTAGCTAAATCTTGTTGTTTAAATATTTCTGTAAAGGCTACAAATTCATTGACCATGCGGTGATTGTATTTTTCTTTATTTATCAAGATTTCTTCTTCGCCTTTTTTATGGACTTTGACTAATGCACAAACATTTGGTGCTCCTACTAATTCCATATAGCCTTTTTCGCCTTGAAATACAATTCCGCTGATACTTTCGGAGTCTTTAGCTGCACTACATACTACTGTATAATCATCATAATCTAATAATGCTGTACCGGAAATATCTATGCCATTAAAACCAAGGTTTGGTCGATAAATAACTTCTTTTGGTATGCCTAATACGCCCATGACAAAATGTAAATTATAAATATTTAAATCATATAAAGCACCCCCTGCATGTTCAGGGCTAAATGCTGGTGCTACATCTTTATTCAAATATCTATCATAACGGCTAGAATATTGTGCATAATTAGCATGAACATAACGCAATTGACCAATTTGCTCTAAATTTTCTTTTATATATTGATAATTTGGCGCATATAAAATAGTTATAGCTTCAAATAAAAATAGATTTTTAGCTTTAGCTAAATCTATTAATTCTTGTGTCTGTTTTGCTGTGATGGTAAAAGGTTTTTCACAAATGACGTTTTTCCCTGCTTCTAGTGCTTTTTTTGTATATTCATAATGCACATTATTAGCTACAGCTACATAAATAAAATCTATTTCGCCATCTTCTAGCATTTGATTATAATCTGTATATATTTTAGCAATATTAAATTTATCTGCTATTTCTTCTGCTTTTTGTCTGCTCTGTGGTCGACTACATATAGCTACAATTTCTAAATCTTGAATGTCTTTCGTAGCTCCTATCATTTCATGTACAATTTTGCCGTTTCCAGCAATACCTATTTTCATAAGTATTCCCCCTTTAAGATTTAGTTATATTTTGAATTATTTTTATCCCTGTATTTATTTCTGCTAAAGACAAAGTGGCAAAACTCAAACGTATCTGTTTATTAGGAGCATTGCGCACAAAAAATGGTGCACCATCGCAAATTATTACCCCTTCATTTCTAGCTTTTTCAATTATCTCACTTGCCTTCAATCTATCTGGTAAATTCAACCACAAAGATAATCCCCCTTGTGGTTTTAAATAATCTATATCTTTAGGCAAATATTTTTTTGCCATTCTAAGAGCAAATTCAAATTGTGTTTTATACACACTGCGAATAGAATTTAAATGTTCTTGCCATAATCCTTCACGCAAATAATAATCAAAAACTCTCTGTGTAAGTCCAGAAGTCGCTATATCTGAAATATGTTTTACATTTAATAAAGTCTGTGCTAATACTTGGGGCATGATTAAATAAGCAAGCCTTAATCCTGGCATGAAAATCTTTGATAAACTGCGAATATAAATCACTCGATCATCTGTATCATACGCTTTTAAAGGTATAGGCGATTTTTCTTGATAACAAAGACCACTTATATAATCATCTTCCAAAATATAAGCATTATAAAAACGAGCCAATCCCATTAAACGGCGACAATTAGCTTTTGTATAAGATATACCTGTAGGATTTTGAATATTAGGCATCACATATATCAATTTAGGTCTAAATTTCCTTAATTTATTTTCGAGGTCAACTAAGTCAATACCTTCTTTTATCAATTTAATATCTATAATTTTCGCCCCACAAGAGCGAAAAGCCGCTATCGCTCCTGGATAAGTTGGATTTTCTACAAATACAATATCTCCATGTTTTAAAATAGCACGTGCCACTATATCTATGCCTTGTTGTGCACCTGAAATAATCTGAATGTATTCTGGCGTTGTATTTATCCTTTTTTTCGCTAATTCTTGAGTAATCGATTGGCGAAGTGGCAAATAGCCTTGACTGTCTTGATATGTAAATGCATATCCTTTGTCTCTTTCCAAAATTTTATTTACCACTTGCTTAAAAGTCTCTATAGAAATCATATCCGGATTTAAGGATATCGTACTCATATTTATCACATTTTTTTGGCCTTGCAAAATTTTTAAATCATCAGTTAAATCAATGGGAATGTGATTATTTTCTTCTAATTCATCGATAGTATTAATCACTTGTTCAGCCACATAACTTCCGCTACCACGCTTACTAAAGATAAAACCATTTTTTTCTAATTCTTTATAAGCATTAACCACTGTACTTGGATTTACTTGCAAATTTTGAGCTAGATTTCGCACAGCTGGTAACTTATACCCTGGTGATAATAAGTGCTGTTTTATCATTAATTTTATTTGCTCATATAATTGTACATATAAAGGCTCTTTTAAATCTTTGTCTAATTGTATCGATACAAATTCAATTAATTTATCCTTCATTCTTGCTATTTTTTTCTCCTTTATCTATAATTTATAAAATTTAATTTGCAAATTTAAATATTGTATTGATACAATTTTATCATTTTAATTAATATACTACAATCAAAGGAGTCTATCATGAATAATCGTTACAATTTAAATAAAAATCTTGCACAAATGCTCAAAGGCGGAGTTATTATGGATGTAACCAACGTAGAGCAAGCAAAAATAGCTCAAGAAGCTGGTGCTGTTGCAGTTATGGCACTTGAACGCGTACCTGCTGATATACGTCGTGAAGGTGGAGTTGCTCGTATGTCAGATCCTAAAATGATACGAGAAATTAAAGAAGCTGTTTCTATCCCTGTTATGGCAAAAGCTCGCATTGGTCACTTTGCTGAAGCTCAAATATTACAAGCTATCGGCATTGATTATATTGATGAATCAGAAGTTTTAACACCAGCTGATGACGAAAATCATATCTATAAACAAGATTTTGATATTCCTTTTGTTTGTGGTGCTAGAAATTTAGGTGAAGCACTTCGTCGAATTGGTGAAGGTGCTAGTATGATTAGAACAAAAGGTGAAGCAGGTACTGGAAACGTCGTTGAAGCTGTTCGTCATTTTAGAACTATGCAAAAAGATATTAATAGAGTAAAATCTGCCACATCTAGTGAGTTAATGCATATCGCTAAAGAAATGGGAGCACCTTTTGATTTAGTTTGTTATGTACATGAACATGGAAAACTTCCTGTTGTTAATTTTGCAGCTGGTGGTATTGCCACTCCTGCTGATGCTGCCTTAATGATGCAATTAGGTGTTGATGGTGTATTTGTAGGCTCTGGCATCTTCAAATCCGGTGATCCACAAAAACGAGCAAAAGCTATTGTCGAAGCTACTACTTTTTACAATGATCCTGAAAAACTAGCTAAAATATCAGAAAATCTCGGTGAAGCTATGGTCGGTATAGAAATAGATACTATTCCTCAAGAACAACAAATGGCAAAACGTGGCTGGTAATGTGATATGAATAAAATAATTGGTATTTTAGGTATGCAAGGGGCTATTGCTGAACATCAAGAAATCTTATTGCAAATACCACATACAAAAACTCGTATAGTAAAAACAGCCAAAGATTTAGATTGTATTGATGGGCTTATTTTACCTGGTGGCGAGTCTACAGCTATAGGAAAACTTCTTGATTATTTTAGCTTAAAAGAAATTTTACAGCAAAAAATCATTTCAGGTTTACCTGTATTCGGCACTTGTGCTGGCTTAATTTTGCTTGCTAAAAATATTGAAAATCAAACAAATACGCATCTTGCAACTATGGATATAACAGTTAAACGCAATGGCTATGGCTCTCAATTAGATAGTTTTTCTACTAATTTATTAATTCCTACCATAGATAAAAATATGCCTATTCCTTTAGTATTTATTCGTGCTCCCTACATTACTAAAACAGGTAAAGATGTACAAAATTTAGCTACTTTAGATAATAAAATCATAGCTGCACGACAAAAAAATATGCTTGTAAGTTCTTTTCACCCTGAATTAACTTGTGATTTAAGATTTCATCAATATTTCTTATCTATGATATAAAACAAAAAAACAGCCTCCTAAAAATAATTAATTTTAAGAGGTTGTTTTTTATTAAATTAATATTTATCTATCAATTACCTAGTGAAACAGATTTATCTGCTCAATTAAAAGTTAGTCGTACTACACTTCGTCAAGCTTTAGCCCTTCTACAAAATGATGGCTTACTGAACCGCCCACGACTAAAGTCGCGGGGTTCTCGGTCAAGTATTCTAACGAATACAGTATCTCCGAGCTATCCCCATAGT
>ERZ791842.1450-NODE-1450-length-11786-cov-2.49143_pt1 | contig 11786 bp, 10 predicted proteins | sample MGYA00509944_ERZ791842 | MGnify/ENA primary metagenome ERZ791842 (study PRJEB30046, sample SAMN00715263) | human gut metagenome | study: EMG produced TPA metagenomics assembly of the A metagenome-wide association study of gut microbiota in type 2...
CCCCCCTGCCGTAAGTTGCCACTTTACCTTTTGGAATGGTTTTCACCGCCTCATAAATACGCTTCGTCGGACTGTCTGTGATAATGTCATAGCTTTCTGCAATCATCTGCTTCACATCCTTATCCGGGATTGTCCCGTCTAAAATGATCGTATTCCAGTGTTCTTTATTCTGATGATATCCCGGAAGCACGGACGCATAGGCATCCCTCCAGAAATCGCGCCACTCCGGGCGCACTTTCACATTCAGATTGATGTATCCGTTCCGCTCATATACCCACAAAAATGCCTTTTTGCTTCCATACACACGCACTAACTCCCAGTTTGGATCATGAAACGGCGTTTCCAGATAAGTGTCTGGAAATGACAGTCCGTATTTTGTTGCTTCTTCTCTTGTTTTCATTTTAGCCTCCGCTCCATCTTCTCCATCGCGTCCTTATCCGGCTCTCTCACTTCATCTGCGAGTGCCACCTGGATCTGGAATCCAACCGGCACATCCGCATAATAACTGATAATATTCTTAAGGCTCTCGCGGTTTCCCGGCTCCATCACCCAGTCAGCATAAAAGGCGCTGGATAATTTTAAGATCAGCATCCGCTCTCTCACTTCGACCGCCGGAACGGTCTGTAAAAATGCGGCAAAGTTCTCTCCGTTTTCACTAATCTTTTTGCAGAACTCCTGCCACTGCTCTCCTAACTTTTCAAACGAGAACTCTTTTCTCCTGAACGTGGACGGCGCATGCTCTGCGGTCTTCACTCCCATCGGGACATCCCAGTGTTCCAGCAGGTTTTCCAGTCCGAAAAGTACCATCTGCCTGTCAAGCCGGTAATCTCCCACACAGGCGGCACAGCCATCTTTGCATCCACAGCCTTTTACAAGCTTCACGGCATTTATGATAATCTCTTCCATATTATCATAAATCTTTTCAGAGAATCCAAGTCCCCCCACATACTTATCGTAAAAATAGATGTCTACGTCCGAGCTTGTGTCAAACGCAAGTTCCAGTGCATTCGCCGATGTAATGACCCCGATGTCCTCCTGCTCTGTCATCGTCACCATCCGGGCAGCATTTTTCAATGCAAAACAGACGCCCTCATAATAATTGTTCCGCACCATTTTCGTATTCTCATTCACTTGGATCAGTCCGCGGTAAACCCTGACCACATTCTCCGGCACACGCATCCAGGTACTCTCCGTATCATAGTCTTTGGAGAGTGCCTTCGGTAACTGCTCATAGCCAAGATTCTGATGATTGTGAAACTGCATTTTCTTAAACATATAAACGTAATCGCTCACATTGACATCGCCAAAATGAAGCTCTGTGCGCGCAAGCGGCATATTTTTACTCTCGTGAACGATCTTCACATTCGCTTCCCCTGCCGCGACTGTATAATAATTTCCATTAAATGGCACTGCATAGGCAGTCCGGCTCTCAAGATCAAGCTTTGTCACCTGATAGGCAACGCCGTCATGCATATAGACCGCACCATCGTGAAGCTCGCGGAACGCCTGACTCTCGTCCATCTCTGTGATCTCTTTTCCGCTGTCCTTGTGCAGAAGCTTATAGCGCTTCTCGTCAATATTGCGCATGGAAAAATCACCCGCCGGGAACTCACCGCCAGACCACGCAAATTTTCCATTGTGGCTCGACAGTTCCTCAGCGCGGAGAAGTACCGGGATTGCCTCGCCAAGATCCGGAAACAGGGAAATATCATCAAGCGTCAAAGGAATCTCCGCTGCTGCTGCACGGATATGCGCCAGTTCAATGATCAGATTATTCTTATCGATCACAGCATTTTCACTGCTTCCCTCAAACAGCCAGCCCGGCTCAAGCGCAATGTACTGGTCAAACGGCTGATTGTCGAGAATGAGATAGTTGCTGCTCCTTTTCCCGCTTCTTCCGGCACGCCCTGTCTGCTGCCAGAACGAGGCTCTGGTGCCCGGATAACCGACTAACACCGTGGTACTGATCTTTCCGATATCAATTCCAAGTTCTAATGCATTCGTGGAAACAAGTCCCATCAGTTCTCCCGAGATCATCTGATTTTCAATCTGTTTCCGCTCAAGCGGCGTGTAACCGCCACGATAACCGGAGATTTCATCCGGCTTATGCGTGCCTAAAAATCCCTCCGCTTCCAAATGGTCTCTCGTCTCTTTTAAGACGATCTCCACATTCTTTCTGGACTTCGTAAACGCAATAAAATTTTTTCCTTCATCCATCAGTTCCGGCAAAAGCTCTGCAGCTACCGTTGTAATGCGAACCTGACCATAATAGTTATCGTCTTTCCCCATGATCTTCGGTGGCTGGATGAGATAATATCCACGTTCTGCTGCAGGTGAGCCGTCCTTATCCACAAGTATAAACTGCTTTCCACAAATCTCCGTTGCTAGCTCTACCGGATTAGCGATTGTCGCAGAACTGCAAAGAAACTGCGGATTGGAATGATAATAACGGCAAACTCTTGAAAGCCTTCGGAACACATTTGCCAGATGCGAACCGAACGCTCCACGATAGGTGTGCAGCTCATCGATCACAATGTATTTTAAATTGGAAAAAATAAAATCAAACCCGTATTTGCTGTGATTCGGCAAAAATGCCCCATTCACCATCTCCGGGTTTGTCAATATAATATTGGCACTCTGCCGGATTCTTGTACGCTCCGCCACCGGCGTATCCCCATCATACACGCCCGCCACAATACGGTTCTCTCCAAAATATTCCAGATACGGTGCAATCGCACGGTACTGGTCTGCCGCAAGTGCCTTGGTCGGATAAATGAAGATTGCCCTTGTCAGCGGATTTTTCAAAATGTCCTGTAAAACCGGGAGCAGAAAGCTTAATGTCTTGCCGCTCGCCGTCGATGTTGTGATAACAACATTTTTCCCGGAAGTCACTTTCTCAAACATTTCCGTCTGATGACAATATAATTTTTCAATTCCGTGCTCTTTTAAATACCCTGCCAGTTCCGGCAGCAGATTCTCCGGAAAATCATCGTATACTGCCGGGTGAGCAGGGATTGTTTTTTCGTAAATGATGCAGTCTTTGATGTCCATGGATGAGTCCTTCCTATTCTATCTGTAAAAACTTCATACATTTTTGATGAATTTGAAATATACAAAAAAGTATAGCCTCTTTTAAATTTTCATGCAACAAAAAGGCAAAAGATTAAAACATCTCTTGCCTCATACTTTATCTAATATTCGATTCCGATTTCTTTATACTCTAACAGTCTTGCTTTGCCCATAGGAAGCTCGGTCCAGGCACCTTCCATTGTGCCACCTGTAATTCCTTCCACAGCTGTCAGGAAATCACGTATCACCTGTTTCTCGACCGGTTTGATATGATGTCCCGGCCAGGTAATATCGTAGAGAGATTCCATAGCGATCAGCTTTTCCAGTGATTCCTTATAGGTCTGCATCGGTGCCGCAAATTCCATCTGGAGCAGTACATGAGCCTTACAGCAGGTATCCCCGGTGAACATCCATCTATTCTTTTCATCAAGGAAACATACTGATCCGACAGAATGTCCCGGTGTCCTTACCACACGCACCGGTCTGTCACCAATTTCAAATACCATCTCATCCTCAAAATAACTGCAATTTTCTTTTACCGGGAGAAGCTCATCCTGTGTAAAAATATGACGGACATCCTCTCTGCTGTGTGCCTCATAAAGTTCTTTGTCTTCTTTTGCAAGCCATACTTCCTCAAATGCTCCGGTTCCGCCAATATGGTCTACATGTCCATGCGTCAGTGCCACAATGACCGGAAGCACAGTAAGTTCTTCACATATTGATTTCAGTGGGATTGTTCCAAATCCGGTATCGATCAATAATGCCCTTTCCTTTCCGGTGAGCAGGTACATATAAGCACTTGCCGTATTACTATATTCTTCTATCAGCCACGTCTGTTCATTTAATTTCTCAATACGATAATTCATCCTATTCTCCTTGCTCCGGTATCAGCAGTTTATCTTTTGTTCCTTCCTCAATTCCTGCAAGAAAAGAAAATGCCGGATCCATCATCTGTTCCCAGTAGAAAAATTCATGATCGCCATGTCCGCTGCGATACTCATGAGTAATATTTTCCTTTTGTAAAGCATTTTCTAATTTTTCTACCGCATCATATACAAGGCGGTCATCTTTTCCACAGCACAGAAACAGTTCCGGTCTGTTATTCACATCTTTTCTTGTCCACTGTGTACACATATCACACTCGCTTCCATAGTATGCTTCTCTGTTTCCGAAAATTCCATCAAACTGTGCTTTTGAAAATCCAGGTACCTCGGACTCTGCCAAAAGCATGCAGGCATCGGCAGCCGGCGAGAATGCTGCTACTTTAGAAAACGTATCCCGATATTTAAACCCATTATATAATGCACCATATCCTCCCATAGAGATTCCGCCAATAAAGGTATCCTCTCTCTTTGTGGATAATGGCAGCATTTTTCTTGTTACCTCTACCAGTTCTTTTCCAACATAAGTGCTGTAAAAAGTCATACGGTCAGGTATGTCCTGATAGAACAGATTCTCGCCATCCGGCAGTACGATCGCGATTCCTTTTAATTCAGACTGTCCTCTCAGCCCAAGGTATGTGATAAGCTCCGTTGCAGTTGCACTGTAACCCGGCAGTAAATAGAGTGTTTTATAAGGTGGTTCCCATTTCCCTGCCATGCCATCAGATGGAAGTATCACCTTAATATTGACACCCCGCATTAACGCTTCGGATTTATAATCAATCTGTAAAAAAGCCATATCCTTATCTCCTTTATAAACTTAATCTGTTTTGCATCCTGTTTCTTTTCCCATGAAGCAGTTCTTATTTAAATATAAGCTGTGCGAAATCATGAATGCACATGCGCCATACGTTCCAATCATGTGCTCCCGGATATACGTTTCGTATCTGATCAATCCCTTTTTCATTTAATATCTGATCGTCATGTGCAAAATTTTCCCAGAACGGATCTTTGTCTCCCATTGCCCTGAAATAAACGTCAAATGTTTTATTGAATACTTTGGCATCATCCAAAATTTTCATATGTTCATTCTCACTGGTTCCGCGGTCAACCATGTCAAGCGGGCTTCCCTGAATGATATCTGTCACAAATCCGCTGAATATTCCAAGTGAACTAAAGTATTCCGGATGCTTAAATCCGATAATGCTCGTCTGTAAGGATCCCATGGAAAGGCCTGCCATCGCACGCATCTTCTTCGTCCTTCCGACACGGAATTTTTTCTCAATATAAGGCATAATATCTGTCAGAAGCTGGTTTTCCAAAAGTTTAAAATCAACGATTCTCTCGCCTTTTTCTGTCACTGTCTGAACCATTCCGTTGCTCATAACGATCACCATTGGAACCGCCTTCTTCTCTGCGATCAGATTATCCAGAATAAAATTCACCTTCCCGGACGCAGTCCAGCCGATCTCATTTTCTCCATGTCCATGCTGAAGATATAATACCGGAAATTCTCTTTCTGTTTCTTCTTCATAGCAATATGGAGTGTATACAATGCAGCTCTCCCACTCTCCGGTAACCTTTGAAAAAAAGTATTCCCTGCGGACACTTCCGTGCGGCACATCTTTTACCTGATAAAACTCTTCATTTTTCATCTCAAGTGCTACATAATTATATGGCCGGCTATAACCATAGGTGATTGGAAGCAATGGTGTCACAACTTCTACATCATCAATCTTCAACTGCACATACTGTATTCCTGTCCTGAGAGTGTACTCCATACGCCAGATTCCGTCATCTTCCCTGGTGCATGGAAATTCTTCCTCATTCATTGTAAATGTAACTTTCTCCGCCTCCGGTGCTTTTACCTGAAGAAAATAATGTTCTCCTTCTTTTACCAATGCCGGAACCTGTCCTTCCCATGGCAGGACGCGGTCAAAACCAAGTTCCTGTTCGTTTATATTATAGTTCATATCAGAGTCCTCTTTTCTATAGTTCAACAGGTCTGCCATTGCTGTGCAGACCTGTTGGATGATATACAGTATTTATATTTAAAATTTGAAAATGGCCAAATATTTTCACAGTGTTCTTGTCTGTCCGTCCGGTGCTGTTTCTGTAATCACAAATTCGAATGTTTTCAGATCTGCCTTCAGTTTTGCCTGATATCCGTCATTCTCCCATGTAAATTCCATCTTATTTCCATCTGAATTTATCATGATCCTGCTCTCCTTCTCAAATGCAGGACAGGTACTGCGGAAGCGGAGAAGCTCTAGCTGTCTTGCTACTACCGGCTTCTTTAAAGCCTCTTCCATCTGCTCTGTGGTAAGATTTGTACGGTTGATCTCCTTGTGTCCGCCTGCTCCGGCACGCTTGACTGCCTCATGGTCATTCTTTCCTGCAAACAGATCAAAATACCAGATCTGCGGTTTTCCAGGCATGAACAGCTGTAAGGCTCTCGCAAGAAGCATCTTTGCATCGTCTTCCCCAAGTGCACTGTAGTAAGTTGCATTTACCTGATAGTACATGTTCTTCTGTCCATGAAGATCTTTGACATATCCGCCCCTTCCGACAATGGTATCGATCAGGTTCTGGATACGTTCCTCGGATAATAATCCTTTCAGGTCAAGGAGCGGGATTCCATCATGGCATCCTAACATATTGACCGTATGGATATCTTTTTCAATCAGTTCCTTTGCCCAGTCGGAAAGATGTTTTCCATCCCCACTCTCCAAAGCATCGATGATCAATCCCGGCAGGAAGAAATCATACGTCATATAGCCCTTCTCTGCGATCTGCTCATAATTCTTCTCGCCATAGCTTGCATGGATCTCCGGGAGAAGTGTCAAATTATATTTATCTGCCAGCTCCCGTACTTTTTCAAGTAAATCCCATGTTCCCGGTTCGTTTAAAAAGTTCTTCTCACCCGGCTCTTTTGGTGCGTAAGCAAATGCATCCAAACGCACGATCTTGGCTCCATATCCGGCAAGTGTCTTTAAGGTATTGTCGTAAAACTCCCATACAAGCGGAGATTTGATATTTAAATCCATCTGACCCAGATAACGTCTGCCGGCTTCCATGTAATCAACGACTTTTTTCTTCTCTTCATCCGACATAAAGCGGGTCACTTCTGCATTTCCGTCGGCAGCCAGTATCTCTGCCGGTTTCTTTCCTTCTTTGGTCTGTGTATTTAACACTTCCGCAAGCATCACAGATTCTGTATACTGCAGCCCCGCTGCCTGCATCAGGTCCTGTGCATCAACCGTGCGGTAGGTCACTTCCTGGTAGAAGGTGTTCCAGTATGGGACATCCCTTCCATCCGGGAATCTTACCATCAGGATTGGTAATCCCGGTTTACGGAAAAACATGTCCTTGATATATTTCTGATCCGGCTGGATATAACCATCCTCTGTCATCTCCCCGCAGCCTTCCCAGAACTTATTCCAGTCGATGAAGAAATCACGGTATTCTGATTTATCACCATTTTTTATGATATCCTGGAACTGCTTTGACAGTACCGATGCATGGTTTAAGATAAAATCGAGTTTTAAATCAATCCCAAGTCCTTCTAATTTATCCAGTGCTTCCCTGGATGCAAGCATTTTATTTAAAGAATAGTCGATCACAGAAAACCCTCTGTCTAAGTCTGTATGGAACAGACTTGGCAGTACATAACAGGAAGAAAATACATCCTTCATTTCCGGTTTCTGTAAAAATGCTGCGATATCATCTAACGTGCCGCCCATGCTGTCCGGGTAGGCGTTTAACATTGGTCCGATATTCATGGTTATCTTCCTTCCTCCATCTGCTTACAGTATTCTTCATAGCTTAACAGCTCTCCGCTCTTTGAAATGATGATCTTTGCCTTTGGAGCCTGATGCTCTAACATCGCCTGCTCTAATTCCAGTACCATCATGGTAAATGGGCTGTCTGTTGCACCGTCCCTGTTTCTTGCTCTTCTGTGTGCAAGTGTCTCCTGTGGCGTGCTGTTCAATAAAACAGGGATATCCACACCTTTATAGTTATCGCTGTTTCCGTGTGTCCATTCGATTACGAGGACCTGGATCTTAGAGAAATCTACTTTTTCATACCATAATTCTGTATCTTCTCTTCCCATGCGTTTCAGCCAGATCTCATCAGTGCCTGCCTTGAACTCTTTTACGATCTCTTCTACTTCATCGAATCCGATCTCCTTGTCTGTTCCGAGGTATCCTTTTAATCCTTCTTTTCCGTTTCTTAAGTAAGACTCATACCAATCATATTCCTCTGTGTGTTTTGGATTGGCATCATCTCCGTTTTTCTGGAATTCATGGATCACTTCAAAACGCTCTGCTGTAAAGGTACCTTCTTTTACCATTCCTTTTAACGCACTCTCACGGAAGGTATGAAGACGCTCTGCATCATTGTATACAGGGATTCTGTGTGGATAATTGTCTCCGGACAGTGTGTAGCTTCCAATTCCTGCCTCTTTTAAATAGAAAGATAATAAAGAAGCAATCTCTGATTTCCCAACTCCGGAACCTCCGCAGACCGTGATCACAACTTTGCCTGTCTCGGATTTTTCAGAAGCTTCTGCTAATTTTGGCAATAACTCCTGAAAGATAACATTCGCCTTCTTGATATGTCCTTCACCAATCTCAACTTTATCTCCCGGCATATCACCGTGTGCAATGTCTTCCGGAATAACCGGTGGCTGCCAGTCTGTCATGTTTTTTGTGATTTCTGCAATTGATTTCATCCTTAATCATCTCCTTTATCTGTCTGATTCCAATAACCATTCGGTTGCCGGTTCTAAGTATTCGTTCCAGAATTTCCAGTCATGGATTCCTGTGCTTTCTTTGTATGTAAGATCCACTTTGTTTTTCAAAAGGAAATCACGGAACTCATGATTTTCATTCAGTAAAAAATCTTCAGATCCGCAAGCCATGAAAATCGGCTGGATCTTCTCGCCTTTCTTTAATCTCTTATTTACAATATATTCTGGATTGTTTTCGCTTTCTTCTAACTGGTCAAGATCACCAAAGATCTGTTCATAATAATCATAATCTGCAATATCGTTGTGTGTACCCGGCTTCATTCCCTTGATTCCGTTTACAATAAGTGCAGAAGACAGACCGAACATTTTTCCGAAATATTCCGGATATTTTAATGCTGTATGAATTGCTCCAAATCCACCCATAGACAATCCACCGATAAAGTTGTCTTCCGGCTTATCTGACAGTCCGAATGTCTTCTGGCAATATGCCGGAAGCTCTACTGCTGTAAACGTCTCGTATCCACGTCCGGTTCCTTTTCCGTTTAAGTAGAAACTGTTCTCACCAGCCGGCATTACAACTGCAAGATTGTATTTTAAAGCCAGCTCCTGAATTAAGCTTCCTGTAAGCCAGTCCTGTGTACTTCCCGAAAAACCATGTAAAAGATATAAGGTTTTCATCGGTCTGTCATAATACGCATTACCAGCCAGCATCTCCGGTGGTGCATCGTTCGGTAATATAATATGAAATGTAATAATTCTGCTGAGTGCCTGTGAAAAAGTATTCACCTGTAATAATGCCATGATCGTTTACCTCGCTTATTTTTCTAGTTTAAATATACTAGGTTTGTTTTCTAAATTCTTTCAAAAAAAAGATATATATTTTCATTTTCCGGTTTGATGCATTTATTTTGAATTTCTGATTTTATGTGCTAAAATATAATTGATTGTATCTTTATGTATTTACTGCATGCATGATTATTTAAAGGAGGTCTGAAATGAATGTCGCAATTATATGAAGCACACAACGATATTGTTTCGTTGCTTCCTGTAAAAATATACCGTCATAAGCTGGAAGGAAATTATATTTATTCTCCACTTCATTTCCACAGAAGTATTGAGCTGACTGTCACATTAACAGGAAATATCCGGTTTAATTCCGGAAGCAATAATTTTGATTTTAAAGAATCAGACTGGCTGCTCATTAACAGCTGTGAACTTCATTCCTGCAGATACATTGCACCTTCTGATAGTTTTACCGGAATCAGTATTTTGTTTTCTCTGCCCTTTATCGAAAAATGGCTCGGAAAAGATTTGTTTTTTTACAATCCTGGCGATACTGCACTGACTGAAAAAGTTAAAAACCTCTCCCTGGATATCTTTAACATGGATCCCTTAAGTGACACATACAACTTTCTTCTTATGAGTAAAATTTATGAGATTTTAGCTCTGTTTTCTGCTAGCTGTATTAAGAAAGATGTTTCTTATTCCATTCCAAGCAGACAGGAAATACACCTTGCCACTTCTTATGCTGATTATATCGAAAAACACTATCAGGAAGATATTTCTCTTACAGATGTTGCAGAGTATTTTCAGTATACCTCCAGCTATTTTTCGAGACATTTTAAGGAAACACTCGGTGTAAATTTTCTTTCTTATCTGAACATTGTCCGCGTCGGGCATGCTGCCGAACAGCTTTCAAATGGTCAGGAAAATCTGACAAAGTGTGCCTTTGATAATGGTTTCCCTAACATAAAATCTTTTATCAACACATTCAAAAAGCTGTATGGCTGCACTCCAGGGGTCTTTCTTGCTTCTTTAAAAGATTAGCCCTTCACACTGCCTGCCACAACACCTTCAATAATATACTTCTGTCCAAACAGATAGAATGCAAGCACTGGTAAAATGCTTAACAACAAACCTGCCATCATCGGAGCATATTCGGCTGTATGATTTGTAAGGAATGTTTTGATTGCAATTGCCAGTGTTTTTGTTTCCTGTTTTGTAAGGAATAAACTTGACATAAGGAAGTCATTCCATACTCCCATTGCAACGAATACAGTAACTGTAATAATAATTGGTTTTAATAGTGGCATAATAATACTGAAAAATGTTCTTGTAAAACTGCAGCCATCTATTTTTGCTGCCTCATCCAATTCTTCCGGAATGCCTTCCGCAAATCCTTTATACAAAAATACTGCAAACGGAAGATTTAATCCTACCGCTATATGCAACCATCATCAAATTATTGGAAAATCCAAGTTGTCCTGCATAAATTTTAACTAATGGAATCATATACACCTGAAATGGAGCAACCATTGATGCTAAAAATGCTGCGAATATAATTTTATTAATTTTCCATTTTTTTCGTGCAAAGAAATATCCTGTCATAGATCCAATGAGCATGTTTACTGCAACTGATGCAACAGTGATGGCAGCTGTATTTCTAAGAGCCGACCAGAAATTCATTCGCTGAATTGCAGTTTTAAAATTTTCAATATTGAACTCTTTTGGTAATGAGAATGGGGCTGTAATAAATTCGTTTGTCGTCTTAAATGAATTTATTACAAGTACAAAAAAGGGTACCATAAAGAAAATTAATATTATAAATGTGATTAAAAAAACCACTCTTTTTCTTGTCTTTGCCATTATTTTTCATCCCCTCTCTTAGTAAAGTAAACCTGCAGCAGAGAAATTATTGCAACGATCACAAATAATACAATTGCCTGAGCCTGACCTTTTCCGAATTCCATACTTGTAAATGCAGTCTGATAAATTTTATAGGCAATTAATTCTGTGGACTTATATGGTCCTCCTGCTGTCAGTGATAAGTTCATATCAAATGACATAAAGGTTCTTGAAATAGATAAGAAAATACAAATTGCTGTCGTATTACGGATTAACGGTAATTTTACTTTCATAACTGTCTGCCATCCGGTTGCACCGTCTACACGTGCTGCCTCGATCAGCTCTTTTGGAACATTGGTTAAACCTGCAATATAAATTACCATAAGATAACCACTCATCTGCCAGGAGCTTACAATGATTAATGCAATCAGTGCCCTTGTAGGATTTGTCAACCAGGA
>ERZ791842.1451-NODE-1451-length-11778-cov-5.51164_pt1 | contig 11778 bp, 9 predicted proteins | sample MGYA00509944_ERZ791842 | MGnify/ENA primary metagenome ERZ791842 (study PRJEB30046, sample SAMN00715263) | human gut metagenome | study: EMG produced TPA metagenomics assembly of the A metagenome-wide association study of gut microbiota in type 2...
GAAGATAATGAGCTGAATATGGAAATCGCTGAATTTGTGCTTCAGAATGAAGGTGCTGAGGTGACAAAGGCATGGAATGGTCAGGAAGCTGTTGAACTGTTTGGAAATAGTGAACCTGGTGAATTTGATGTTATTCTTATGGACATTATGATGCCGGTCATGAATGGTTATGAAGCTACAAAGATGATCAGGTCTCTGGAAAGAGAGGATGCAAAGACAATACCAATCATTGCAATGACAGCAAATGCGTTTACGGAGGACAGAATAAGAGCAAAAGAATCAGGAATGGATGAACATATTGCTAAGCCTGTTGATGTGGAATTACTGGTAAAAGTAATTCATAAATTGGTGAAAATGGAAAAGTAACAGAAGTATATGAGATGATAATTGAAGTTTTCAAATAATAAAACCAGTAATAAGTGAAATGGCAGCCAGTTGCAGAAAAAAGTAGGCACTGTCTGTTTGGCAGTGTTTTTTATTTTGAAACAACTTGAATTACTAATAGCACATGAGAAAACAAGGAGGAATTCAGTTGTTATAGAAAGCGGTTCAGGCTGCAATATATGAAAAAGCCCTTAAAAACCATTATATAGAAATTCTGTATATTGACTTTGAGGATACAGGAAAATGCATAACGCTCCATCAGGATACAAAGCTGTTAAATAGTGAAAATATTTTTCCAGAGTTCGATGAGCAGATGTTTGATGATTATATCTGTGAGAAAATTATGCGTTATGCATCTGGCGATTAGAGGATCTTAACCGGGTAAAACAGCAGATGACGATGGAAGCGATCACACAGGGAACAGAAGAACACATCATACATCATGTTATGGTCAATTTTATGCTGAATGGCGAGATGCGTTTCATGCAGTCTGATTTTACAAGGGAAAGTGAAGATACAAAAAATGTTTTCCTGTTTGTGGAGGACTATACAGATCCACAGCAGCAGGCATTTATGACTACGCTGCGTTCTATTAAAAACAGCGCTGTCCTGTTTTGTGTTCTTTCTGAAGAGGATGATGCTAAAATAAAGCTATGTTATGAGCCTGTTTTTATCACCCGGGGCTTTGCAGATATGATGGAGACTACGCAGCAGCAGATGATGATATTGCAAAAGAAGCCATTTTGCGAAACAGTACATCCGGACGATCAGCAATATGTAGAGAAATCTGTTAGAAGCCTTAATATAGAGCATCCACATACGAACATATTATACAGAAAAAGAAACCCGCAGGGAAAATGGTTTTATATGCAGTCGGACTTTTCCTATTTCATCGTCGGAAAGAAAAAATATATCTATGTGACCTATCAGGATGTCAGTGCATTGCAGAAGAATGAAGAGCTTACAAAAGCATTGGAGGTACTTGGAACGGTATTTACCAATATATTCTTAGTTCATGTGGAGGATCAGAAAGTAGAATGGTTAAAAATCCAGGCAGATAAGGAAAATGTCCTGAAGCGATGCCAGAATGTCTGTGAGACAAGAAAACTGATCCATGATAATTATATGCTGCCGGAATGTCAGAAGGGCTATCTTGAGTTTACAGATCTTGATACGATCAGTGAACGGTTTGAAAAACATAAGATTCTTCGGTATGTTTATCGTAACAGGAACAGAATTCGTTGTCAGCCTTAATTTTAAAACACTGGATAAAGCTACTGTGTATGGGCCTATCCCTGAGTTAGTGGGTGCAAGGGCACTGGTTGTAGATGATGACGTCCATACCTGCATAAGTGTCAGCAAGATGCTGCGTGAAATTGAAATGCGGGCAGACTGGTCAACTTCTGGAAAAGAAGCTGTCATCAGGGCGCAAGAGGCTTTTGAAGAGAACGATGCATTCAAAGCCTATATTATCGACTGGCTGATGCCAGACATGAATGGAATTGAGACTGTAAGACGGATCAGAGCTGTAATTGGGGATGAAACACCAATCATTATTCTGACAGCATATGACTGGTCAGATATCGAACAGGAAGCAAAAGAAGCTGGTGTTACTGCATTTGTGGAGAAGCCAATCTTCATGTCAGAATTAAGGAGAGTTCTGACGAAGCCTATGGAGATAAAAGAAGAAACATCACAGCAAACAGAAAGAGAAAACCGTTATTCTGGCAAAAAGGTTCTTCTTGTGGAGGATAATGAACTGAACCGTGAAATCGCCACTGCTCTGTTGGAAGAGATCGGAATAATAGTAGATTCTGTGGAGGACGGAACAGATGCTGTTGAACGGATGAATGAAGTAGAAGATGATAGGTATGATCTGATCTTTATGGATATCCAGATGCCTAAAATGAATGGTTATATGACAACCAGGGAAATCCGCACCCTGAAGAATAATAAAAAAGCCAATATCCCAATCGTTGCCATGACCGCCAATGCATTTGAAGAAGATAAAAAGAAGGCATTTAAAGCAGGTATGAATGCTCATGTTGCAAAACCAATTGATATAAAAACAATACTTTCTGTTTTTGACCAGGTGTTTGGAAGGATATAAACCCACACAGATCATATCACATGGCCGTTTAATTCTGTGATCAGGTAGTTGATGAAAAGATATATAACTTGAATGAACAATTTTTCGATTTCCAGAAAAGGAAGAAAATATCTGAAAAAAATCAGGCTGAAGGATACTGGGTGAGGAATATGAAACAGTTAATAATATCAGACAAAGTACAAAAAGAGATGCTTACAGATTTTATGATCATGGGGGAAACCAGGGGACTGATCGGTGGATATTGTGAGGATGAGTTTCCGGTTTACTATGCCAATGAAGAAATGGCACGGATGCTTGGTTACGGTGCAGTGGAAGAGCTGGTTGAAGCAATTAACGGAAAAGTTATTAATACGATCCATCCCGATGACAGAGAACAGGTCATAAAGGATATCGGGGGTGAGTATTATGAGGGATTAACCTATGAGACCACATATCGTATGCCGCGAAAAGATGGCTCCTGGTTCTGGACGGTTGATAAAGGAAAAGTTATACAGACAGCGGAGGGGAAACTGGCTATCATCAGTGCCTGCTATGATATGACATCTTTCGTGGAACGGCATAAGAAACTGGAAGAGCAAAATATGCTGTCTCAGGCAACGATCGATAATATCCCTGGCGGCTATCACAGATGTTCCCTGGAGGTGGGGAATCCATTCTTATATATCAGTGACAGGTTTCTTACTATTCTTGGATGGACCAGAGAAGAGATCAAGACAATATTTGATAATAAATTTGACAATATGCTGCATCCGGATGACCGGAATCTTTCAACAGATTATACCGCCCGTATTCTTGATACATGCGGGCATGGATTTACGCAGGATCAGATTTACCGGCTGCTTGGAAAGGACGGCTATCACTGGGTCACAGATGCCACAACATTGGTGAAATCAGGTAATCAGACCTTCTTCCAGGGAAATATTACAGATATTACGGACTTTGTTAAGGCAAAAGAAAAAGAGGAAAAGGAACTGGAAGACAGTAACCGGATCCTGAACGAACGTAACAGGATATTATCAGCTTTATCCAGGGATTATACAACGGTACTTTTGTGTGATTTAAAGGAGGATACATTTGAAGTTGTAAAAGGGGATACTTTTACCCACAATACCCATACAGGAAAGCAGCATCTAGTTTTGGCAGGTAATTGTTATTCAGAGAGAGTCCGGTATTTTTTTGAAAATGTCCTGATCAAAGAATCAGCTCCAGAGTATTTGGAAAGACTTTTGCCGGATCATCTTATGAAAGAATTACAAGAGACAGACAGTATAGAGATTTATCATAAGACCATACCAAATGGGACAGGTTCCAGGCATTTTCTGGCAAGGGCAATACGATTATCCAATGAGGAAGATCATTTTAAGATCATCCTCGGTTTCTATTCTGTAGATGAAATCATGAAAAAAGAGCAGGAGATAGAGCTTCAAAGAGAGATTATAGAAGGTCTTGGAAAAGAATATTTCTCTGTTCTGGCAGTAGAACTGGACAAAGATCAGGTACTTTCTTATCGTGAGTCTGGGGAGAATGGAAAGATTATTTCAGATTTCTGCAAAAAATGTGGTAACAGATGGTCAAAAATAATTCCTTCTTATGCTGAGACGATGGTATCTGATAATACCAACGGAGAATTTGAAAAGCAGCTGGGTCTGGAAGCTCTGCGTTCACAGGATGAGGATTATTCCATGGGATACGAGTTTAAGTCGGAAACAGGGATCAAATATTATCAGGTAAGAGTGGCATACGTAAAGAAAAAAGACGGAACAAGGATGGCTGTAGTCGGAACAAGAAATATTGACAGTCTGATAAAGAAAGAGCGTATGCAGGAAGAAAAGCTGAAAAAGCATATGCTGTCGCCGAAAATGCAAACAAAGCAAAAACGGAATTTCTGAATAATATGTCCCATGATATCCGTACGCCGATGAATGTAATCCTGGGATATAACCAGCTGATGAAAACACAACTGACAGAACCGAAGCAGCTGGATTATCAGAAGAAAATTGAACAATCCGGAAAACTGTTATTATCCATCATCAGTAAGCAGGAAAAAACAGATGGAAGCATTGAAAGAAGCACAGGATGCAAATGCGGCGAATATTGCTAAAACGACGTTCCTGAACCATATGTCCCATGATATCAGGACACCAATGAATGCAATTGTTGGATTTACAGATATTGCCATGAAGAGGAAGCCGGACAAAGAGGTGGAGAATTGTCTGAAAAAGATCAGGCAGAGTTCAGAATATCTGATGACACTGATTAACGATGTATTGGATATCAGCCGCATTGAAAGCGGTAAACTGGAATATAAACCAGTGCCTGTAGATCTTAGGGATATGATAAATACTGTTTTGTCGATTGCAAGGGGATATACAGAAAATCGTGACCTTAATTTTTATGTTTCAAGAGAAGAACTAAAAAATCCTTATGTGATGGCGGATGAACTCAGAATCAGGGAAGTATTGCTCAACATTATCAGCAATGCAGTTAAATTTACAAAAGACGGAGGTACTATTTCATTTGCTGCAGAAAACGGTCCAGGCAATGATGAGCACCATATGATCGTACGCTATCGTATATCGGATACCGGGATTGGTATGAGTGAGGAGTTCCAGACCAGAATTTTTGATGAGTTCAGTCAGGAAAATGGTGGGGCAAGAACCAGTTATAAGGGAACCGGACTGGGAATGTCCATTGCCAAACAGTATGTAGATCTTATGGGCGGAAAAATTGAGGTCAGCAGCAAAAAGGGGATTGGTTCAACATTTACGGTAGAAATCCCCCTGCTTATAGCAGAACAGATATTGATTGAAAAGGAAGAAACGTTAAGGAAAGATATGGATTTACATGGTCTGCATGTCCTTTTGGCAGAGGACAATGATTTAAACGCAGAGATAGCAGTAGCTTTATTGGAAGAACAAGGGATGATTGTAACCAGGACTGTCGATGGTAAATCTGCCCTGGCACAGTTTTGCAATACAGCTCCGGGGACCTTTGATCTGATCTTGATGGATATTATGATGCCGGAAATGAATGGATATGAAACGACAACAGCTATCAGAAATCTTCCGGACCGTCCGGACGGAAAGAAAATACCTATTATTGCAATGACGGCAAATGCATTTGCAGAGGATGTACAGGCTGCTTTGAATGCCGGGATGGATGATCATGTGGCGAAGCCGATTGATATGAGTATTTTAATATCTGTCATCACAAAATATATAGAACGATGATTCATTTGATGAAAAATTGTATTGAAGGAAACACTCGTTTTTAGGTTCCAGGCTTTGACGAATATTCGGACAACTTGATAAAAAGTTCGACGAATAAGGCGGATTATTTGGGATTCGGGAAAGATTATGTTGCGGAAACGCAGGAAATACCGTATAATAATGCGGTCTGATCTGCATAAAATGATGCATTTTACCATCTGGTGAAAGGTAATGAAGAAATTGTGTGCATTTCAGAAAAATTTTTTTGTAACGGTTAGAAACGGGCGGTTTTATTTCGCCCGTACATTAAGAAAAAGCAGGTAAAATAAGCATTTATGAGAAAATTAGCATTAAAAGATGAAATTTTATTAACGGTCCAGCAACCTGCCAGATACATCGGCGGTGAGGTGAATATGGTGAAGAAAGATCCGTCCGCAGTGGACGTTAGATTTGCCATGTGTTTCCCGGACGTATACGAGATAGGCATGTCCCATTTAGGCATCCAGATCCTGTATTCCATGTTTAATTCCAGGGAAGATATTTATTGTGAGCGTGTATACAGCCCCTGGATGGATCTGGATCCGATCATGAGGGAGAAGAATATCCCGCTGTTTACCCTTGAGACCCAGGAACCTGTAAAGAACTTTGATTTTCTGGGAATCACTCTTCAGTATGAAATGTGTTATACCAATGTGCTTCAGATCTTAGACCTGGCGCAGATCCCGCTCCATGCAGCAGACCGTGGGGAAGATATGCCAATTGTCATCGGTGGCGGTCCATGTGCCTATAATCCGGAGCCTTTGGCAGATTTCTTTGATATGTTTTATATCGGAGAAGGTGAGACAGTTTACTTTGAGCTTTTAGACTGCTATAAGGAAAACAAAAAAAACGGCGGAAGCAGAAGAGACTTTTTAGAGAAAGCAGCCCAGATTGAGGGAATCTATGTCCCGGCCTTTTATGACGTAGAGTACAATGAAGATGGCACATTAAAAAGCTTTACACCAAACTGTCCAACTGCAAAGGAAAAGATCGTTAAACAGGTAGTAGCTGATATGGACAGTGTGCCATATATTGAAAAACCGCTGGTGCCATTTATTAAGGTGACTCAGGACCGAGTGGTTTTAGAGATCCAGAGAGGCTGCATCCGCGGATGTCGTTTCTGCCAGGCTGGTAATGTGTACCGCCCGTTAAGAGAGCACAGTCTGGAATATTTAAAGCACTACGCCTACGATATGCTTAAGAGTACCGGACATGAGGAAATATCCTTAAGTTCTTTAAGTTCCAGTGACTATACCCACCTGGAAGGCCTTGTAAATTTCCTGATTGATGAGTTTAAGGGCAAAGGAGTAAATATTTCCCTTCCGTCCCTGCGTATTGATGCGTTCTCCCTGGATGTTATGAGCAAGGTCCAGGATATTAAAAAGAGCAGCCTTACCTTTGCGCCAGAGGCAGGTTCCCAGCGCCAGAGAGATGTTATTAATAAGGGCCTTACGGAAGAAGTGATCTTAAAAGGTGCCAGTGATGCTTTCCATGCAGGCTGGAACCGTGTAAAACTGTACTTTATGTTAGGACAGCCTACAGAGACCGTGGAAGATATGGAAGGGATCGCCCTTCTTTCTGAGAAGATCGCAGAGACTTACTATGATGAGATTCCGAAAGATCAGAGACATGGTAAAGTCCAGGTAGTTGCCAGCTCCTCTTTCTTTGTTCCAAAGCCATTTACCCCATTCCAGTGGGCAAGAATGTGTACCAAGGAAGAGTTCTTAGAGCGTGCCAATATCGTCCGCGGCAAGTTCCGTGAAATGAAGAACTTTAAGAGTTTAAAATATAACTGGCATGAAGCAGAACTGACTGTTTTAGAGGGTGTTCTTGCAAGAGGCGACCGCCGTGTAGGCGCTGTGATCGAAGAAGCATACCGCAAAGGCGCTATCTATGATTCCTGGTCCGAGTTCTTTAAAAATGAAGTCTGGATGGAAGCATTTAAGACCTGCGGCGTGGATATTGATTTTTACACCACCAGAGAGCGCAGCTTAGACGAGCTGTTCCCATGGGATTTCATTGATGCCGGTGTTTCCAAAAATTTCTTAAAGAGAGAGTGGCAGAATGCGCTTGATGAAAAAGTGACTCCAAACTGTCGTCAGAAATGTTCTGGCTGCGGTGCTGCCAAATACGGCGGCGGTGTCTGCTTTGAGAAACGATAAGATCGCAAATAGTGCAAATTAACAGATTAATGTAAATAAAAGGAACAAAACAAACAATGATGAAAATTCGTATAAAATTTCGTAAGTACGGCACCATGAAATTCATCGGCCATCTGGACGTTATGCGTTACTTCCAGAAGGCGATCCGCCGATCAGAGGTTAACATCCGTTACAGCGAGGGCTTCAGTCCTCACCAGATCATGTCCTTTGCTGCACCTTTAGGTGTAGGTATCACCAGCAAAGGCGAATATGTGGATATTGAGGTGTTAGATACTGAAAATTCAAAAAAGATGATCGACCGTTTAAATGCAGTGATGTCAGAAGGCTTTGAGATCCTGGAGTACAAGCTTCTTCCTGACGATGCAGCCAATGCCATGTCTATCGTTGCAGCTGCCGACTACAGTCTTGTTTTCCGCCCTGGTTATGAACCGGAAAAGGAAAGCCCGGAAGAATGGTTTGAGAAACTGGTCCGTTTTTTTGACGCTGATCATGTGATGATCATGAAAAAGACAAAAAAAGGCGAGAGAGAAATGGATTTAAAGCCTTTTGTCTATGAACTGAACGTGCGTAAAAATGGGGAGGTTCCTGCGCTCTTTATGAAGGTGTCTGCAGGCAGTGCTGCAAACATTAAGCCGGAGCTTGTTTTAGATGCATACTATGCTTCTTTAGGAGAAGAACGTCCTCAGTTTGCTTTTATGACAGAGAGAGAAGAAGTTTATGCAGATACAGCCACAGCAGAAGAAGCTGAGGCTGGCACACATAAATTTGTGACACTTGGAGATCTGGGACAGGATATAGAATAATGGATAAATTAGTCATTACCCGTTTGCAGGGAAAAATATGTACAGCTTCTGTTTCTGACAGAAAGGTGACAGGTATCACCCTGGAAGAGGAAGATAAGGCATCTATCCTTAATAATATTTACATTGGAAAGGTCCAGAAGGTAGTTACAGGCATTAACGCAGCCTTTGTTGATCTGGGCGTGACCATTGGCTATTATAGTCTGGATGAAAATAAAGAACATTTATTTACCCAGCAGGGAAGAAACGGTAAATTAAGGCCCGGAGATGAGATTTTAGTCCAGGTAAGCCGGGATGCGGTAAAAACAAAAGCACCGGTGCTTACTGCTAATCTGTCCCTGCCTGGGCGCTTTTGCGTTCTTACAGCTGGAAAAACAGGCATTGGTTTTTCTGCAAAACTCACCGATACAACCTGGAAAAACCAGATCCGGAAAATACTGCCGGAAAAAGAGTTTGAAGATTTTGGCATTATTATAAGGACCAATGCCAGATCCGGTGATCCGGAACAGATCTTAGAAGAGTGCGAAACATTAAAAATCAGACTGAAGCAGCTATTGAAGGAAAGTTCCAGCCGTACCTGCTACAGCTGTCTGTACAAAAATCTTCCTGCCTATATTACAGGCATCCGCGACTCTTATGCAGGCAAACTGGAGGAGATCATCACAGATTGTCCTGATCTCTATGACCAGCTAAAAGAGTATCTGGAAAACAGCCAGAAGGAAGATGCGGAAAAATTAAAACTGTATACAGATGATCTGCTTTCTCTTGGAAAGCTTTACAGTCTGGAAAATGCTCTTTCAAAGGCACTTGATAAACGGGTATGGCTGAAGTCCGGTGGCTATCTGGTGATCGAGCCAACAGAAGCCATGGTAGTGATCGATGTAAATACGGGCAAATACGAAGGCAAAAAGAAGCTGGAAGAAACCGTATTAAAGATTAATTTAGAGGCAGCAGCAGAAATTGCAAGACAGTTGCGTCTGCGCAACCTTTCTGGTATTATTATGGTGGATTTTATTGATATGAACCAGGAAGCAAACAAAGAAGCGTTAATGGACGCTTTACGGGCAGCTGTCGCAAAAGACCCGGTAAAAACAGTTGTAGTAGAAATGACCCGTCTGAATTTAGTGGAGATCACCCGTAAAAAGTTGAGAAGACCACTGTATGAACAGGTGGCTAACAGTACAAGGGAATAGGGGAAAACAAACATGAAGATCATAATTGTAGGCTGCGGTAAAGTAGGAACTACTCTGGCAGAACAGTTAAACAGAGAAAACCATGACATCACACTGATCGATACCGATGATGAGGCATTGAAAAATATTTCTGACAATGTGGATCTGATGAGTGTAACAGGAAATGGTGCGATTTATCAGGTACAGATGGAGGCAGGCATCCAGGAGGCAGATCTGATGATTGCCACCACTAACTCAGATGAATTGAACATGCTCTGCTGTCTGATCGCAAAAAAAGCAGGTAACTGCCATACCATTGCACGTATCCGTAATCCTGAATATTCCGCGGAGATCGGCTATATCAGAGAGGAATTAAACCTTTCCATGGCCATTAACCCGGAACTGGCAGCTGCGAGAGAAATCGCAAGACTTCTGCGTTTTCCGTCTGCTATTAAGATCGAGCCGTTTGCTAAAGGAAGGATCGAGCTGTTAAAGCTTCTCATCCCGGATCATTCCAATTTAGACCAGTTAAAGGTCATGGATGTGGTAAATAAGTTAAAGAGCAATGTGTTGATCTGTGCTGTAGAGCGCGGGGATGACGTTGTGATCCCGGATGGTAATTTTGTGATGCAGAAAGGAGACAAGATCTCATTTATCGCATCCCATACAGACAGTGCGGACTTCTTTAAGAAAGCCGGAATCGTAAACAACTCCGTAAAAACTGCCATGTTTGTAGGCGGTGGAAAGCTGACATATTATCTTTGCAACCAGCTGGCGGATACAAAGATCAAGATCAAGATCATTGAGCAGGATGAAGCACGGTGCAGACAGTTAAGTGAACTGCTGCCAAATGCCATGATCATCCACGGTGACGGTTCTGACCAGCAGGTTTTATTGGAAGAAGGTATCCTTCAGACAGAGGCTTTTGCTTCTTTAACAGGCTTTGATGAAGAAAATATCATGCTTTCCCTGTATGCAGCCAGCAAATCCAATGCAAAGCTGATCACGAAGGTAAACAGGATTGCTTTTGAAAGTGTGATCAATTCCCTGAATCTTGGAAGCCTGATCCAGCCGAAAATGCTTACTGCAGACCTGATCCTTCAGTATGTAAGAGCAATGCAGAATTCTATGGGAAGCAATGTAGAAACTCTTTATAAGATCGTAGCTGACAAGGCAGAGGCGTTGGAATTCCGCGTAAAAGAAGGATCCCCTCTTCTTGGTATTCCGTTGGAAAGGCTGCAACTGAAAAATAATCTGTTAGTAGCCTGTATCAACCGCAGCGGCTGTATTATTACCCCTCGAGGCAAAGATACGATTGAAGCTGGCGATACCGTGATCATTGTTACGACCCATACAGGCCTGAATGATCTGACCGACATATTAAAGTAAAGGGGTTTAGGCAATGAATCATAGTATTATTATTTATATGTTAGGCTGGATCATGAATATAGAAGCGGCGCTGATGCTGATCCCTATCCTGACAGCAGTCGTTTATAAAGAAGGAATTATCAGCTGTTACGCAGGGGTAGCAGTTGTATGTGCAGTTCTTGGTTTTTTATGTACCAGAAAAAAGCCAAAGGTAAGGATGTTTTTTGCAAGGGAAGGCTTTGTACTGGTTTCCTTAGGCTGGCTGGTTCTAAGCTTTTTTGGCTGCCTTCCTTTTGTGTTAAGCGGGGAGATACCTCATTTTATTGATGCTTTGTTTGAAATTGTGTCCGGTTTTACTACTACCGGTTCTAGTATCCTTCCAGAGGTGGAGAAGCTGTCAAAAGCCAGCCTGATCTGGAGAAGTTTTTCCCACTGGATCGGAGGCATGGGCGTTCTTGTATTTATCCTTGCTATTCTTCCCATGGCAGGAGACTATGATATGCACATCATGAGAGCAGAAAGTCCGGGACCTTC
>ERZ791842.1469-NODE-1469-length-11582-cov-2.59521_pt1 | contig 11582 bp, 9 predicted proteins | sample MGYA00509944_ERZ791842 | MGnify/ENA primary metagenome ERZ791842 (study PRJEB30046, sample SAMN00715263) | human gut metagenome | study: EMG produced TPA metagenomics assembly of the A metagenome-wide association study of gut microbiota in type 2...
TGCCTGAGCCGCTTCCCCCCATGACCGCAAGTATCTCGCCCTTTTTTAGACAAAAAGAGACTCCCTTTAAAGCTTGAACTTCTGAATTTCCTGTAACAAATGTTTTCTTTATATTTTTGGTTTCTAAAATAATTCCACTGTTCTCCATTATTTTTCTCCTATCAATATACTATTTTCACCTAATTACAATAATTTTTATTTACATAATGCTTTATAGACATTATGTCTTCCGGCATACGGCATCCTACTGTGTACTCCCCGTCATTATTTGAGCATCTTATAATGCAGCCCTCTAGTGGATTTGTACAAATCTCATCAAAATTATCCACTGAAACAATTATATTCTTATCTTTTGCATTTACAAAAGCACTGTCACAGACCGAAAATGCAAAACCGTTTGCACTCACATTTACCATACGCCCATTATATGTTTTGTCATCGTTCTCAAATTTTATCGTACAGGCATTTGCAATCGGCATACGAGGATATTTTCTTCTGTTATGTACCTGCGGATTTGACTCTATATAAAGTTTATACTCACCACTTTCAGCGGCTTTACTGTGTCTGATTGATATATTTTCCCAATAATACAATACATTGTCTACTACTATATTAAAGTTACATCTCGTATGTTTATCTTTTTTATCAAACAATTCACTGTCTTTTTCGTCAACAGTTATATATAGTTCATTGCCTTTACGCTCTACAACTTCACCACTATACTCTTTCTTAACACCATTTACATTGCTTATGGAAATCTTCATGCCGCTTCTTACATCCTGAACACCCATAAATCCGCCAACGCCAAGTTCTTCCATTAGTTTTCCGACAACATCCTCAATGTCCATCGCACTTTTAGCACTTGACTCATACTTGCTGAGCATGGTTTTTGTAGTAAGTTCCGCCTTGTTTATGCTTTCTGTCATATCGTTCATAACAGCACCTACCTGATTCATATTGTCAGTAAGTGTTTTATTTGATGTCTCTACCTCTTTTACTGCACTGTCTACAATCTTTATATTTTCACCAAGCGTTGCAGCATCATTTGTTATTTTTGTCACACTCCTATTAACATTTGATACTTTTTCTATGTTCAACTGGATAAGTTCTATAGTCTGTGCAATGGAATCCATCATTTTTGCCGATGTCTCCTCAAGTCTTGAAAGTGCCTGCATAATACTTCCCGATGATTCTTTAGTTCCATTACTTAAATTTCTTATCTCATCTGCAACAACTGCAAAGCCCTTTCCTGCTTCACCTGCTCTTGCTGCCTCTATTGAAGCATTAAGTGCAAGAAGATTCGTCTGCGATGTTATACCATCTATCGTGCTTGTCTCATCTTTAACACCGTTGAACTCTTCCTTAAAGTCTGCCAGTATATTTTCTACTTCTTTAGAAAGTTCCGACATTTTGTTTGTTGTATCAACCACTTCCACAAGGTCCTTAGCACTTGTATCTGCGTGCTCAACAGATGCATTTATAAGTTCTACGACCTGTTCCATAAGTCCTGCAACATTTCTTACCTGGTCGTCAATTACATTTGTCATATCAACCGAAGATACGGTTTTCTCATTTAATACATTATTGTTATCCGAGAGCACTCTCATATCTTTAACAACTTCATCCGCACCTGCCTTATTCTCATCTGCAAGCTCTCTTACAACAGTTACTCCATCAACAACCTCATTACTTGCAACTTTTACCTGTTCAACTGTCTTTACCACTCTCGCAAGGTTTCCTTTAATGGAAGCTGTCAATGCTCCATCTGACTCTACAAGATGCTTTATTGCCATATTTGTGCATACATAACAACAGATGACAACGGCAAACTCAAGTGCACATTCCTCACTTGAAACAAAATCCATCATCCCCTTTACTAAACCTTTGTACATATTGCTGGAAAGAAGAATAAATAATGTTATCCACATCATGACCTTTATGAACTTAGGATCCTTATAGAGTATCAATATTGAAAGTAATGGCAATATAAACACATATGATACCTGGTCAAGTGAGGTCCACGCAATAACAGAATAAAACAATAAATATCCTATTCCTAACATCCATTTATAATTTTTATTGTCCTCACCCTTAACTTTTAATAGTACTTTGCTGATAATAAGCGACAGCCATCCAACAGTAAAAAACATAAAGAAATATCCAACATCCAGCTTGCCGGTACCAACCTTTATACCATAATAAACTGACACTATTATCATCAATATAAACCAGGTTATTCCACCACGCTTATTTGCTTTTGTTATAAAAAATGATTCATCATATTCCTGCATATCCTAATACCTCACTTATTCTTCTATTTAATAATCTACCTGTTATTCTAATATATTATAATATATAAATCAACATACTGATAGACTTTTCAAAAACTATTTTCCCTGCTGCCGCCATATTTCAGTCTGTTTTTGTTAATTATATCATATAACAGGTAACAGTTCATCATTGCATTTCTTACATTCATAGTTTTAATATATTGACAAACATTCTTCAAAGTTATAATATAACAGCAGTATTGATTAGCTTTCTAATTAGCTTTCTTACTTTAAAATCGCATTTGTTTTACTATATTAAACCCGGAGGTTACAGACATGAAAAAAAAATTAACACTTATTCTCACAGCAACACTGACAATTTCAACACTATTATTACCCGTCACATCATTTTGCACCACACACAGTATTGCAAAGACTGCCGGACAACCTAAACTGAGTGCAAAAAAACTCATAATGAAAACAGGACAGACTAAAAAATTAAAATTAAAAAATGTTTCCGGTAAAAATCAGAAAAAGATTAAATGGAGTTCAAATAACAAATCCATTATTACAGTTAATAAATCCGGACTTATAAAAGCAAAAAAGAAAGGAAAAGGCAAAATAATGGCAAAATACAACAATAAAACTTATACTTGTAATGTCACGGTAAAAAAAAGACCGGCAACAAAGCCGGACCCATATGACGGCGATGTGGCATATCCTGTATCTTTCGCATATACAGAAAAAAACAGTGATGTCACTTATGGTAAGGTTAAAATTGATACATACTTTTCAACAACCACCAACAAAAACAGAAAATGTGCCGTAGTTCTGCCGCCAAACTATGACAAAAACAAAAAATATCCAGTGTGCTATCTTCTCCATGGTCTTGGTCAGGATCATACAGACTGGCTTAATGCTAATGCACCTGTTATAATAGGAAACATGATTGCTGAAAAAACGGCAAAAGAAATGATACTTGTGCTTCCAAACTGCCGTGCAAGGGCAAATGATACATATGTTGGAGATGCTTTTTCGCTTGACAATTATCGTGCATTTGACAATTTCATAAATGATCTTCGTGACAATCTTATGCCTTATATAAAGGAAAATTATTCGGTAGCAGAAGGTCGTGAAAACACAGCAATTGCCGGTTTTTCAATGGGTGGCCGCACTGCACTATATATTGGTCTTTCAATGCAGGACACTTTTGGATATATAGGAGGTTTCTGCCCTGCTCCCGGACTTTTTGCATACGAAATGAACGGAATAGCTGAAGACGGTCTTTTTAAAGCAGATACATTTAAGTTAAATGATGAATATGCCGACAACACTCTTTTAATGATTGTTGCAGCCAAAAGCGATACAGTTGTTTTTGATATTCCTGAAACATACCACAATGCACTTGTTAAAAATAACACTAAACATATATGGTACAAAACAACCGGTGGGCATGATGCCACAGTAATGGATCACGGTTTTTACAATTTTGCAAAAAGACTTTTTAACAATTAGTAGTTTATATTTACTATCAAACGAGGATTTTACATATGAATGAGAAATTTTTCTTAAAACTGCTTGAACTTTCCGCAGCACACACAAAACGCAGCCATGCCATTTTTGAAAGGCTTAATCTTTCAAATGCACAGCCAAAGGTTTTGTATATACTCAGAGAGACAGATGGATACACCCAGAAAGAACTTGCCTCTATCTGCAGAATAACTCCCCCATCTATGACATCCATACTTAATAACATGGAAAAAGCTGATTTTATATATCGCGAAAAAGTATTAACTGCAGGTCAAAAACACGCACATAAAATTTATCTTACGACAAAAGGGAAAAAAACTGCTGAAGAAGTTTATTCCGAATTTGAAAAACTTGAAGAGTTATGTCTTAATGGTTTCTCGGAAAAAGAAAAACTTCAGGTATTTGAAATTTTTGACAAAATAATTAAAAATCTTTCGTAATTTCATAACGATAAAAATATCGTTAAACATTTATATCTTGTATAACTCTGTATTAAAAACAATAAGCCGTATTCTAAATATCATTATCATTTAGAATACGGCTTATTTATTTCACTTAATAGGTATATTTATAACTGTACCCCTACTCCCCATTCTTACGGCAGTAACAACACCATTTTCATCAACTGTTGCGATATCTGTATTTAAACTTTAATATGATATAAGCGAATTTTCTTTTATACTTACAGGTTCAACCTGAGTATCAATCTTTAATTTGTTTTCATTTCCGATAATAATTCCTGTTCTTTTAGAGAGAACTAACGACTCTGTCTGCGGTAATATTTTCACCCCGGCACAGCTTGCATAATACATAGAACTGACTTTTTCTACCTCTATTGTATATTTTCTTCCCTCTGTCATATTATAACTGAAATAATCATTTTTCCCTGCCTTGATATGCTCAACATAGTTATTTTCAACATCATCATGAATCAATCTCCTAACAGCATAAAAACATCATACTTATTTCCACTTTCTATTTTTTCATATATGAATAATATCTGTCATTTTCCTTTCGCACTATCATATTAAATCCATCTGTTGTTTTATCTCCCTTTTCTTTAAATTTCACATTTATTTCTAACAGCTTTATATCTTCCTCCGACTGCTGTTTTTTTGTAATATTAGCCGTAAACATCAGCTTTGTTCCAGATTTACACACAACTTTTGCTTTTTTATTTTCTTTCCAATTGCTGTTTTTGTCAGATAAAACTGTTTTTTCTATCGACATACCGGCATTTGTCTCTTTAACATTGCAAATATATGTGCCTCCATCACCAGATTTGCCAAATTGCAATATAAATTGGAGTTTTGTTGTCTCTCCGTCTTTTGTTGCATGAACTTTTAATTTCTGCTTTTTGTTAGTTCTTATTTCTGTGCCATCAGCACAATTGTCCCCACTTTTAGCCGAACCGCTGTTTTTTTCCTCCGTTTTATCATAATCTGTACTTACATCATCTTCTGTCTCACTCTTTTTATTTTTCTGCGTGTCGGATACATTTTCATCATATCCTGCTGCTATATCCTGCAACACGCTGGTTTGTGTCCCGTCAGAGTCCTGTATTTCTTCCTCTGTTATCTCAGGATTATAGATATGTATATGTATATTTTCTGATGCATATTTAAATGTCTCACTCTCATCCATAGAATCATCATTCTTGCTTTTATCATAGTTTTTTTCAACAGTCTTCCCTGTCGAACTTAATTCATTTTTATATGACTTTTTCGGTTTTTCATATAAAAGTAATGCACAACCTATGACTGCTGCGGCTGTCCCAATGGCAAATACCGTTTTTGCATATTTTTTTAATCTCTTTCGTCTAAAAGACATCTTTTTAATATTTTCTGAATAATCCTCTGCTTCTTTTAGCATTTCTTCTGAAACACCGCCAATGGCATACATCAGCTTTTCCGCCTTTTTTTCGCTCACACTACCGCCTCCTTTTCAAGCCATACGGCAAGCTCCTTTCTCATACGGCTAAGGATTGATTTTACCGTACCCTCTTTTATATCAAGCTCTTCAGCGATTTCCTTAATATCCATAACATAGAAATATCGTTTCAAAAAGACGGTACGGTTTCTCTTAGTCTGTTTCCACAAAAAATCTTCTATTGACTCTGTAAGAAGTTTATATTCCATGTCTTTTTCCACCGTCTTTCCGTCAGTTATACACTCATTAAGTTCCTCTATTGCAATATTCACACTATTCCCTCCTCTTTTTAATGCGTGCATATCCCTATACCTGTTAAGCGACAGATTCCTCACTATCTTGGCAAGAAATGTACTAAGCACTGACGGTCGGCTTGGCGGAATCGTATTCCATGTCCTTAGCCATGTATCATTTACACACTCTTTTGCATCTTCCTCATCATGTACAATACGCTCTGAAATACAAAAACAATAACGGTCGTATTTTTCAGATAGTTCGTTAATACCGTTTTCATTTCTGTCCCATATCAACTGTACTATTTTCTCATCTTCCATATATCTCCTTTTTGTTAATTAAAAATAGGCGTTTGCGAAACTAACTATATGTGTGCAATTGACACAACATATAGTTAGTTTCGCAATTATCTATGCAACTCTATTTACTGCTCCCATAAATATCGGAAGGCCGTCACTTGTTGAAACTATTATAATAAATGGTCTGTTGCAATTCATTGTGACAGTATCCTTTTTTTCGTCTGCCAATGCATCAATGGCAATCTCTGTATATGATGCCATACTGCATCCGTTTTCGTCAATCGTCATCCTGCTATTTTGTTTTGCTTTACTAACATAAATTCCACCTTCTGATTTATTTTCTCCATCTGACACAAACATTTTAGAAAAATCTGCTTTTTTCCCATTAAAAATATTTTTTATACCCATATCCTGCATCAATGGATTTAATTCAAGTTCACTTTTAAAATCCAGTTTAGGCATTGAAAATTTTACTATCTTAGAATAATCCCATTTTTTATTGAATGTGTTACACAATGAAATTATCTGCTTTGCGTCCTTATTATTTATGAGTTTGTCTGCTGCCACATTTTCCTTTGGCAGTATTATATTCATATTTGCATTTGTCATAGGTATCGAAACTGCCTGATACCTGCCATTCTCAGTATAGGCATAAGAATACTCCGAATTTAAAAAACTGCATTTTTCCTTATCAATCTTTTCCTCCTCAGTGGTATTACCGCAGGTGTATGCAGACTGGCCGTAGAATATGCCCGTCTTTGTATTGTTTTTATCAAATCTGACTTTCCACTGCTCCTTAAAATTTACGGCTGACAACAATAACATAGCCATGTCTTTATTTGTTTTCAGATTACCTTTTATCTTACCACCTGTCTGCTCATCAATCCATTTATTTATTTTATCATTAAAACTTTTACTTCCCATCTCTCCCGTTAAACTATACGCATTATAATCATTTTTAAGTATTGTGCCGGCTTCTCTGGAATAATCATATTTATCACTGAGCCATGCAGAATTACCTAAAGAACAGTTTTCGGATTTTATTTTACCGCTTATATACCCCATCATCTTTCTTATTATCTTCTGTTCTTCCTCCCTTTCTTTCTTCTCTCTGTCATTTACATTTATGCAATCCGAAACAGCTGCTCTAAACATATTTTTGCCAAATGAATTTAATATCTGCTCCCGACTCTGCCCTGCAGTCATTTCCGAGAGCATCCCGTTTGCAAGATACATATTTATATTTGAGCAGGCGACAAGCCCCTTTTGTGGATTATCCCCCCAGCTCTGTTTAAGAAAATGATATAAAAGACTGCTGTTATAATCTTTATAAATCTGTTTACATTTTTTAACTTCTTCATTTGACAAATTTACAGATGATTTTTTCTTCTTTCCCACAAGTTCCTTTTTCTTGTCTTGTACTTCGCTGCTTGATGACTCACCATCCTTTTTCTGAATATCAGATGTTTTTTGTGTACTTACATTTTTGTTTCCTGTTTCATTAAGACCGGTCTTTCTGCCGCCACATCCGGTCGTTCCTGCTATTACAAGTGTCATAAATAATGCAAATGCCTTTGCAATCCTGTCTTTTCTCATAAAAAAACCTCCTTTAAACTTCCGTTATTATTCAAAACAAACATCATAAGAAATCAAACTTATGACAATTTTGCTTTCTACTTATAATAACCCGGTTATTTAAAGAAGGTTGCATTTTTATATAAATTTTTTAACACAATTTGCAAAAGCAATACAATGATATGGCATCATCAAGCATACCACGACATCATTTTACACCTCATGCTGTTCTGAGATAGTTGCCACATCTACGATAGAAAGCTTATCCTTGCCCTCTGTCTCAAGTGATGTGAGAAGTGCTGCTGCCGTATCAAGCGATGTAAGGCAATTTACACCTGTCTCAATGGCTGTTCTTCTGATAAGGAAACCATCTTTAAGCTTGTCATCATGCGTTGGTGTATCTATTACAAGATCTATCTGATGTTCAAGCAACAAATCCATAAGTGTAGGTGCTTCTTCATTTATACGGTTTACAGGTATTGCAAGAACTCCTGCTTCGTTAAATACCTTAGCTGTTCCCCTCGTAGAGAAAATGTCATAGCCAAGTTTCTTAAAGCGTTTAGCAATCTCGATTCCCTCTTCTTTGTCAGCATCATTAAGAGTGATTATCATCTTCTTATGCTTTGGAAGATCTATTCCTGCTCCCTTAAATGCCTTATAAAGTGCTTCATTGAAGTCTTTTGATATACCGAGACACTCACCTGTTGATTTCATTTCAGGTCCAAGGCTTATCTCTGCTCCCCTAAGTTTTTCAAATGAGAATACAGGCATCTTGATGGCAATATATTTTGACTTCTTTGCAAGTCCTGTTCCATATCCGAAATCTTTAACCTTTGCACCAAGTATTACTTTTGTTGCAAGATCTACGATAGGAATACCTGTTACTTTGCTGATATATGGAACGGTACGGCTTTAATTACATATACCTGATCATGGTAAACAATAAACTGTATATTTATAAGTCCAATTACATGAAGTGATTTTGCAAGTTTTCTTGTGTAATCGACAAGCATATCCTGTATTCTATCGGTGATAGTCTGTGCAGGATATACCGAGATACTGTCTCCCGAATGAATACCTGCTCTCTCGATATGCTCCATGATACCCGGTATAAGAATATCCTCACCGTCGCATACGGCATCTACCTCTATCTCTTTACCCATAAGATATTTATCAATAAGAATAGGATGCTCCTGATGGTATCTTGTTACAACCTGCATAAATTTCTTTATATCATCATCTGATACTGCTATCTGCATACCCTGTCCGCCAAGTACATATGAAGGACGGATAAGTACCGGATAACCAAGCTCATTTGCGACTTTAAGTGCTTCTTCTGTTGTGAATACCGTATCACCCTTTGCTCTTGGTATCTGACACTCCTCGAGTATCTGATCAAACAACTCTCTATCCTCTGCGGCATCTACATCCTCTGCACTCGTTCCGAGAATCTTAACCCCCATCTTCATAAGTGATTCGGTAAGATTGATAGCTGTCTGTCCACCAAACTGTACCACTGCCCCATCAGGTTTTTCAAGACGGACAATATTTTCAACATCCTCCGGTGTAAGCGGCTCAAAATAGAGTTTATCTGCTATATCAAAGTCTGTACTGACTGTCTCAGGATTGTTATTTATTATAATAGTCTCATAACCTTCTTCCTTAAGTGCCCATACACTGTGAACTGAACAGTAGTCAAACTCTATACCCTGTCCTATTCTGATAGGACCTGAACCAAGAACCATTATCTTTTTCTTTTTAGTTGTATCTTCTACTTCATTTACACCGTCAAAGCAGCTATAATAATATGGAGTTTCTGAAGCAAACTCTGCTGCACAGGTATCAACCATCTTAAATGCTGCCGTGATGCCATACTCATAACGGAGATTTTTAATCTCTTCCTCAGTCTTTCCGGTCCAGCGTGCGATTACATTATCAGGAAATTCAAGTCTCTTAGCTTCTTTTAACAGCTCTTTGTCAAGATTTCCTTTTGACTCTTTAATCTTCTTCTCCATCTCTACGAGAATTGCAAGTTTATCGATAAACCACTTGTCAATCTTTGTAACCTCATGAATTTCATCATAAGAAGCGATTCCTCGGCGGAGTATTTCTGCTATAAGGTAAATTCTGCGGTCATCTACTACTGAAAGATGCTCGAGAACCTCCTCGTCAGACATATTATCATAATCTCCTGTCTCAAGGCAGTCAACATGCTGTGAAAGTGACCTGATGGCTTTCATAAGTCCACCCTCAAAATTCGTGCAGATACTCATAACCTCACCTGTCGCTTTCATCTGCGTGGTAAGAGTTCTCTTTGCACTGATAAATTTATCAAATGGAAGACGAGGTATCTTAACTACCACATAGTCAAGTGCAGGCTCAAAACTTGCATATGTCTTTCCTGTTACGGCATTCGGAATCTCATCAAGCGTATATCCGAGTGCTATCTTTGCTGAAACCTTTGCAATAGGATAACCCGTTGCCTTTGAAGCAAGAGCTGATGAACGGCTTACACGAGGGTTTACCTCTATTACTATATATTCAAATGATGTAGGATGAAGTGCAAACTGAACATTACATCCACCTGTGATTCCAAGTTCGTCGATAATCTTTAAAGCAGATGTACGAAGCATCTGATACTCTTTGTCTGACAATGTCTGTGACGGTGCAACTACGATACTGTCACCTGTATGAACTCCGACCGGGTCAAGGTTTTCCATGTTGCAGACGGTAATGCAGGTTCCGTTGCTGTCACGCATTACCTCATACTCTATCTCTTTCCATCCTGCGATACATCTCTCTACAAGTACCTGTCCTACTCTTGAAAGTCTAAGACCATTTGAAAGTATCTCCACAAGTTCTTCCTCATTGTGTGCTATACCGCCGCCTGAACCTCCGAGCGTATATGCAGGACGAAGTACGACCGGATAACCGATCTTATTTGCAAATTCGATACCGTCTTCAATATTTTCAACGAGTTCTGATGATGCACACGGCTCACCGATTTTCTCCATAAGGTCTTTAAATTCCTGACGACCCTCAGCATTTCTGATAGTCTCTGCTGTCGTTCCGAGAAGTCTTACTCCGTGGCTCTCAAGAAATCCGGACTCAGCAAGCTCCATGCCGAGATTAAGACCTGCCTGTCCGCCCATGTTAGGCAAAAGACTATCAGGCTTTTCAACTTCGATTATATGCTGCAATACCTCTGTTGTAAGTGGCTCTATATAGACCTTATCTGCAATATCTTTATCTGTCATAATAGTTGCAGGATTAGAATTGACGAGGATAACTTCCATTCCCTCCTCTTTAAGAGAGCGGCACGCCTGTGTTCCTGCATAATCAAACTCTGCGGCCTGTCCGATTACAATAGGACCAGAACCTATTACAAGTACCCTTTTGATTCCTTCCATCTTTGGCATTATTTATTTCCTCCAATCATCTTCATAAATTCATCAAACAACATTTCTGAGTCTTTAGGACCTGCATTTGCCTCAGGATGAAACTGCACTGTCTTTACAGGCTTTCCTATATATTCAAGTCCCTCAATAGTTCCGTCATTTACATTTACAAACCACGGTTTTGCCACTGATGCATCTATTCCGTCCGCATCTACTACATATCCATGATTCTGTGAAGAAATATATACTTTTCCGGTCTCAAGATTTTTGACTGGATGGTTTGCTCCTCTGTGTCCGTATTTCATCTTATATGTCTTTGCATTATGTGCAAGTGCCATAAGCTGATG
>ERZ791842.1478-NODE-1478-length-11499-cov-2.69259_pt1 | contig 11499 bp, 9 predicted proteins | sample MGYA00509944_ERZ791842 | MGnify/ENA primary metagenome ERZ791842 (study PRJEB30046, sample SAMN00715263) | human gut metagenome | study: EMG produced TPA metagenomics assembly of the A metagenome-wide association study of gut microbiota in type 2...
ATGAGTGAGTATATGGAGAAATATTCCGTGTCCCGTCTGATCGGAGCGCCTCCGGGATATGTCGGATATGATGAAGGCGGTCAGCTGACGGAGGCAGTCCGTAGAAAACCGTATTCGGTTGTCCTGTTCGATGAGGTCGAGAAAGCACATCCGGATGTATTCAATGTATTATTGCAGGTGTTAGATGACGGACGTATCACAGACTCGCAGGGAAGAACCGTTGACTTCAAGAATACGATCATCATCATGACATCGAACCTCGGATCAGCCCATCTGCTGGAGGGCATTGATGAGAATGGTGATATCAATCCGGCTTGTGAGGAAGCGGTCATGAATGAACTTCGTGGACATTTCAGACCGGAGTTTTTGAACCGTCTCGATGAGATCATTATGTTCAAGCCTCTGACAAAAGACAACATCGGCAATATCATCAATCTGCTGATGAACGATCTGAACAAACGTCTTGCTGACCGTGAGATTACGGTAGAACTTTCAGACAGTGCAAGACAGTTCATTGTTGATCACGGATATGATCCGATCTATGGTGCAAGACCTCTGAAACGTTTCTTACAGAAACATGTAGAGACATTGTCTGCAAAGCTGATCCTTGCAGATGAAGTGAGAGAGGGAGATACCATTCTGATCGATACCGAGGGCGATAAGCTTACGGCAAGAGTAAAATAATGATATAAAATAAGAATGCGGCTGTCACACAGGACATTTTGTGTGGCAGCCGTATTTTGCATGTTTTCAACTGTGAAGTAAAGCTGAAAAAAGAGAGTTTCGAAGCTATGTTACTTCTGCAAAAACGCGAGAAGCTTTCCAGACTGTGTTTTGTAATCGAAAACACCCAGATCATAAAGTTTTTGTTCAAGCGCCGCATCTTTGGAAAAAGTGCCGAGGTTTAAATGTTTACTTGGTGCGAAAACAAAAGCTTTTCCTTCTTTTTCCAGTTTGGCGGTAAGGTCAATGGACGCCTGATAATTGATGTGGCGATGGTCGATCCCTTCTATGGTCTTTGGGTATTTGTGAAGCATCCGTTTATAAATCGGGCGATGGGCTTCCGGCTGTTTTACAAAGTCCCTTGGATTGGATAAAATCACAACAAGTTTGTCGCAGCCATCATCTAAAGCGTGCTGCACCGGAATAGAATCCGCAACGCCGCCATCATAGTAGTAATGGTGATTAACCTGAACCGGACGACAGAATCCCGGCAGGGCGCAGGTTGCCATGAGTGTGCGGTAATCGTCGCGCACAATATCGTATTTGGAAAAGTAAGTGGCTGTTCCGGTGACGGCATCCGTGGCAGGCATATAAAATTCTGTTGGATTTTTCATGATTGCATCGTAATCAATCGGGTCTTTGCCGTCAGAATTGGTCAGTGTTCCGTAAATGTATTGCAGACCGAACAGACTCCCGGTTCGAATCAGACTGTGTACACTTAAATACCGGGGATCACTTAAATGTTCCGTATAAAAACGGAGATTTCTTCCACGTTGTCCTGCAAGATAGGACAGCGTGTTTGCTGCACCCGCAGATACGCCGATACAGTAGTCAAACTGAATATGGTCATCTAAAAATTTATCTAAAATTCCGGCGCTGTAGGCACATTTCATGCCACCGCCTTCTACAACAAGTCCTATTTTCATAATTCACACGTATCATCCAATTTTTTAGATGATAATTGGATATTTCCTTTCTTCCAGTCATAACTTCGTTAAAATTTTATCACATTTGAAACAATTTATAAATACCAAAAAACTCGGCAAAAAACAATCATGATGCGCTCTTGCGTGATGAGACAGAAAATTATATAATAACAGACAGGTATGTTTTTATTTCCAGCAGGAGGCCTGGAATAAGAACGATGGCAGTATAGAAATAAGGAGATATTTTTAATATGGAAAATAAGAAACCAAAAATCATTTTAACAGGCGACAGACCAACAGGAAAGCTTCATGTCGGACATTATGTCGGCTCTTTAAAAAGAAGAGTGGAATTACAGAATTCCGGGGAATTTGATAAGATTTTCATTATGATTGCAGACGCGCAGGCACTCACTGATAATGCGGATAACCCGGCAAAAATCCGTGACAATATCATGGAAGTTGCATTGGATTATTTATCCGTAGGGCTTGATCCTGAAAAATCAAATATTTTTATCCAGTCTCATGTGGCAGAACTGACAGAACTGACTTTCTACTATATGAATCTGGTGACAGTATCCCGTCTGCAGCGCAATCCAACGGTAAAAGCAGAGATTCAGATGCGTAATTTTGAGACAAGTATCCCGATGGGATTTTTCAATTATCCGATCAGCCAGGCGGCCGATATCACTGCATTTAAGGCAACGACTGTTCCGGTTGGGGAAGATCAGCTTCCAATGTTAGAGCAGACGAAGGAGATCGTGCACAAATTCAATGCAGTGTATGGAGAGACTTTAGTGGATCCTGAAATCCTGCTTCCATCGAATAAAGCATGCTTGAGACTTCCAGGTATTGACGGAAAAGCAAAGATGAGCAAATCCTTAGGCAACTGTATTTATCTGTCAGAATCCGAGGCAGATGTGAAGAAAAAAGTCATGTCCATGTTTACAGATCCGGATCATATCCGTATCGAAGATCCGGGAAAGCTGGAAGGAAATACCGTATTTACTTATCTGGATGCGTTCAGCAACGAAGGACATTTTGCAGAGTACTTACCTGAATATGCAAATCTGGATGAGTTAAAAGATCACTATAAACGCGGTGGATTAGGCGATGTCAAAGTGAAGAAGTTTTTAAATAACGTTCTTCAGGAAGAATTAAGCCCAATCCGCGCAAGAAGAGCCGAGTATGAGAAGAACATCGAAGGTGTTTATGAGATTTTGAAAAAAGGCAGCGAAGTGGCAGCAGAGACAGCAGCCCAGACATTAAGTGAAGTCAAAGCGGCCATGAAGATCAATTACTTTGATGATCCGGCTTTTCTGGAAGAGCAGATTCAAAAATTTAACGAATAGGAAGAAAGAAAATGGCATTTACCCATCTCCATGTGCATACCGAGTTTTCCCTTCTGGATGGCTCGAATAAAATAAAAGAATATGTTGCAAGAGTGAAAGAGCTTGGCATGAACAGTGCAGCGATCACAGACCATGGAGTGATGTTTGGTGTCATTGACTTTTACAAGGCTGCGAAGGCAGCAGGTATCAATCCGATCCTTGGCTGTGAGGTGTACGTGGCACCGAACTCCCGATTTGACAGAGAGGCAGCGTATGGGGAGGATCGTTATTACCATCTGGTGCTGTTAGCTGAGAATAATGAGGGCTATCAGAACCTGATGAAAATTGTATCCAAAGGGTTTGTGGATGGGTATTATTACAAACCCCGTGTGGATATGGAAGTATTACAGCAGTATCACAGTGGAATCATTGCGCTGAGTGCGTGCCTTGCGGGAGAGGTACAGCGCTATCTTGTAAAAGGACTTTATGATGAGGCAAAAAAAGTTGCCGAAAAGTATGAAAACTGCTTTGGAAAAGGAATTACAGGATCATGGAATCCCGGAGCAGCAGATGGTCAATCCACAGCTTGTGCGGATGAGCCAGGAGACAGGCATTGAACTGGTTGCGACAAACGACGTACATTACACCTACGCGGAAGATGCGGAGGCACACGATATCCTGCTCTGTATCCAGACCGGAAAGAAATTGTCTGATGAGAACCGTATGCGCTACGAGGGCGGCCAGTATTATGTGAAGTCAGAGGAAGAGATGCGGAAGCTTTTTTCCTTTGCAAGTCAGGCAATCGACAACACACAAAAGATCGCAGACCGCTGTCATGTGGAGATTGAGTTCGGTGTGACAAAACTGCCACATTTCGAGGTGCCGGAAGGTTACGACTCATGGACTTATCTGAATAAGCTGGGACTGGTAAAGCGTTACCCGGACCGCCATGAGAAACTGCTTCCGAAGCTTGATTATGAGCTTAATGTCATCCGGAAAATGGGATATGTTGATTATTTTTTGATCGTATGGGATTTTATCAATTATGCGAGAACCCATGGGATTCCGGTAGGCCCGGGGCGTGGAAGTGCCGCAGGAAGCCTTGTTTCTTATACCACAGGTATCACGAACATTGATCCGATCAAGTATAATCTGCTGTTTGAGCGTTTCTTAAATCCGGAGCGAGTTACCATGCCCGATATCGATATCGATTTCTGTTATGAGAGACGAAGCGAAGTGATCGATTATGTCGTGAAAAAATATGGCAAGGATTGTGTTTCGCAGATCGTGACATTCGGTACGCTGGCAGCAAAAGGTGTGATCCGTGATGTGGGGCGGGTGATGGATCTGCCATACAGTTTTTGTGATACCATTGCAAAGATGATCCCAAATGAACTGAATATTACGATTGAAAAAGCACTGCAGATGAATCCGGAGCTCCGCGGCATGTATGAATCGGACGAGAATGTACGTACACTGATCGATATGTCAAAACGTTTAGAGGGACTGCCACGGCATACTTCTATGCATGCAGCGGGCGTTGTGATCTCACAGAAAGCGATGGATGAGTATGTTCCACTGTCGAGGGCGTCCGACGGAACAATCACGACACAGTTTATCATGACGACCATCGAGGAACTTGGACTTTTGAAAATGGACTTCCTTGGACTTAGAACGTTGACGGTAATCAAGGATGCCGCAGATCTCGTATATAAGAACCATGGAATCAAAATCGATGTCAATCACATCGATTATAATGATCATACCGATCCGGATGCAGTTCTTATCGACTACAATGATAAAAAAGTATTAGACTACATCGGAACCGGAAGAACCGAGGGTGTGTTCCAGCTTGAAAGTGCCGGAATGAAAAACTTCATGAAGGAGTTAAAACCGCAGAGCTTAGAGGATGTCATCGCCGGAATTTCCCTGTATCGTCCTGGACCAATGGACTTTATTCCAAAGTATATCAAAGGAAAAAATGAGCGCGACAGTATTACTTACGAATGCAAAGAATTAGAACCGATCTTAGAGCCGACCTATGGCTGTATCGTTTATCAGGAGCAGGTGATGCAGATCGTGCAGGAACTTGCCGGGTACACGATGGGACAGGCGGACAATATCCGCCGTGCCATGAGCAAAAAGAAACAGTATGTCATTGATGCAGAGCGTCAGAACTTTGTTTACGGCAACGAGGAACAGGGAATCAAAGGCTGTATTGCAAACGGTATCAGCGAGCAGGCAGCGAATAAGATCTACGATTCCATGGTGGATTTTGCAAAATATGCATTTAATAAATCACATGCAGCGGCTTATGCAGTGGTTTCCTACCAGACAGCGTATTTTAAATATTACTATCCGGTAGAATTTATGGCAGCGCTGATGACGTCCGTGATCGATAATACCAGAAAAGTTTCCGAGTATATTTTTACCTGCCGGCAGATGGGAATCAAAGTGCTTCCACCGGACGTAAACGAGGGGGAAGGCGTATTTACCGCAGTTGGAGATAACATCCGCTATGGACTGTATGCAATCAAGAGTATCGGAAGACCGGTCGTGGATCTGATCTTACAGGAGCGCACAGAGAATGGAACATATAAGACTCTGCAAAGTTTTCTGGAGCGTGTTTCCTGCCGGGAAGTCAACAAACGTGCGGTGGAAAACCTGATCAAAGCGGGGGCGTTAGACGGGCTTGACGGAAACAGACAGCAGATGATCACTGTTTTTTCCACAATCATGGACAACCTTGCCTCGGAGAAGAAAAAGAGTATGTCCGGTCAGATGACACTCTTTGATCTTGTGCCGGAGGAAGAAAAACAGGACTATGAGATCCGTCTTCCGCAGCTTGAGGAATACAGTAAGGAAATCAAGCTTGGTTTTGAAAAAGAGGTGCTCGGCATTTATCTGACGGGACATCCGCTGGAGGAATATGAGGAACGCTGGCGCAAGAATATTTCGGCGGTCACAACGGATTTTGTCCTGGATGAAGAGACAAATGAGGTGAAGGTAAAGGATAACCAGAAAGTCACAGTCGGCGGAATGATCACAGAAAAGACGATCAAGTACACGAAAAACAATAAAGTCATGGCATTTCTCACATTAGAAGACCTCGTCGGAACTGTGGAAGTGATTGTATTCCCGAACAGCTATGAGAAGTACAGTTCCTTATTAAATGAGGATGAGAAGGTATTTATCACCGGACGGGCTAATGTGGAGGAAGATAAGAACGGAAAGATCATCTGTGAGCAGATCACTTCTTTTGACAGTGTAAAAAGGGAACTCTGGCTTCAGTTTTCCACGAAGGAAGAGTTTGAGGCGAAGGAGCAGGAACTTTATGGAAAGCTTCATGATTCGGATGGAAGAGATTCGGTTGTCATTTACATTTCATCCATAAAAGCAATGAAACGACTGCCAAATAACTACAATATCTGCATAAATCAGGAGATTGTGAACAATTTGACGAACTTTCTGGGTGAAAATAATGTAAAAGTTGTAGAAAAGAGCATTGAAAAGAGAGCGTAAAGATATTAAAATAGTGTAGATTAGATAAATAAATATCTGTAAATGGGTAAACAGATATTCAATGGGTATATTTATTTTTAGGAGGGAACTTATAAAATGGCAAAAGAGATCAAGACAATCGGTGTACTTACCAGTGGCGGAGATGCACCTGGAATGAACGCAGCAATTCGTGCAGTTGTAAGAGAGGCAATTGTAAAAGGATTAAAGGTAAAAGGAATTAAGAGAGGATACGCAGGACTTCTTCAGGAAGAAATCGTAGATATGGAAGCAAAGGACGTATCTGATATTATAGAGCGTGGTGGTACGATTTTACAGACAGCACGTTGTATGGAGTTTACAACACCGGAAGGTCAGCAGAAAGGTGCTGAGATCTGTAAGAAACATGGTATCGACGGAATCATCGTAATCGGTGGTGACGGATCTTTCAAGGGTGCCCAGAAGTTGGCAGCACTTGGAATCAATACGATCGGTCTTCCGGGAACCATCGACTTAGATATCGCATGTACTGAGTACACTATCGGATTTGATACCGCTGTCAACACAGCAATGGAAGCGATTGATAAAGTACGTGATACCTCTACTTCCCATGAGAGATGTTCTATCATCGAGGTTATGGGACGTGGCGCCGGATACATCGCTTTATGGTGTGGTATCGCAAACGGAGCAGAGGATATCCTGTTACCGGAAAAATATGATTACGACGAGCAGAAGTTAGTAAATAACATCATCGAAAAACGTAAACATGGCAAGAAACATCATATCATCGTAAATGCCGAGGGTATCGGACATTCTGCAAGCATGGCAAAACGTATTGAGGCAGCTACCGGTATTGAGACACGTGCTACCATCTTAGGACATATGCAGCGTGGTGGTTCTCCGACAGCAAAAGACCGTGTATATGCTTCAACCATGGGAGCACTTGCAGTAGACCTTCTGTGTGAGGGAAAGACAAACCGTGTCGTTGGATATCGTCATGGCGCTTTTGTTGATTTTGATATTGATGAGGCTCTTGCAATGAAGAAAGAGATTCCAGAGTACGAATATCAGATCGCTAAGAACTTATCCATCTAATTTGGAATCATTACGAAATACAGGAAAGAATTTAAAACTCCACGGATTTTGGTTCGTGGAGTTTTTATGACATATAAGAAAAAGATTTGTTTGGAGAAAAGTATGATCACAAGTACAAGCAATCAGCAGATGAAGAATCTGATGCTTCTGATGAAAAAGGCAAAAGCGAGAAACGAACAGGAACTCTTTGTCGTAGAGGGACGGAAAATGTTTCAGGAAGTTCCGGAAGAGTGGTTAAAACAGGTGTATGTGTCGGAGAGTTTTTTTGCAGAGAATGATAAAATGCTTGCAGGCTATACCTATGAGATCGTATCAGATTCTGTATTCAAAGCGGTATCAGATACGCAGACACCGCAGGGGATTCTCTGTCTGGTCAGAAAGCCACAGTATCGTCTGGAAGAACTGTTAAAAGGGGCAGACACGCATCTTCTGATTTTAGAGAGCATCCAGGACCCGGGAAATCTTGGGACGATGCTGCGCACCGGAGAGGGCGCAGGAATCAGCGGTGTGGTCATGAATCATACAACCGTCGATCTTTTCAATCCGAAAACAATCCGTTCAACGATGGGAAGTATTTACCGCATGCCATTTTTTGTGACCAGAGATCTGGCAGAGACCATCTGTGAACTGAAAAATGCAGGGGTAAAAACGTATGCTGCCCATCTGAAAGGAAAGATGCAGTACGATGAGCCGGACTATACAGGAGCCACTGCCTTTATGATCGGAAATGAGGGAAACGGTCTGTCGGATGAAATCGCTGATCTTGCGGATACTTATATTAAAATTCCAATGTGTGGACAGGTGGAATCTTTAAATGCTGCCATTTCAGCATCGCTTTTGATGTATGAGACAAACCGGCAGCGGCGGATAAGAAGTATGTCGCAGGATAGAATGAGTAATATTAGGAAAGTGGAAGAATGAGAATCTGGTTTAAAATGATGAAAGACAATCATCTGCTTCGGGATACAACCATCACAGACGAATCGGATGATACACGTACCCATAAAATTTTCAGGGCAATCGATGAAGTGTGCTATGCATTTGATCTTGGAAAACCAATCTGGCTTGATGCCAATGTTGCTGAATTCAAACGCCATGCAAAGACAAGATTTACCCGGGACAGTTTCATTGAGTCGATCGATTTTGATTTTCTGGAGATGCATGTGATCGAGGAAGATTAACGGAAGAAGCTGGATGGAAGAAATGCATGCATTCGAAGAAGATTAACGGAATAGATATGTGTATAGGAGATGTAGGAGGAGCGTTGCCGTGATAGAAGGGGATATCAGACGGGAAAAAATCATTGAAATAATGTCAAACCAAAAAGAACCGGTCAGTGGTTCAGACCTTGCAAAAAAATTCGGCGTGAGCCGTCAGGTGATCGTGCAGGATATTGCTCTTTTGCGTGCTACCAATAAGAATATTTTAAGCACAAACAAAGGTTATTTCCTTTACAATCCGGGAAAAGGTCCGCAGAAGCCAAAGAGAAGCTTTTGTGTGCAGCACACGACAGAGCAGATGCAGGATGAATTATACACGATCGTAGATTACGGCGGAAAGGTGTTAGACGCTGTGGTGGAGCATGACATCTATGGTCAGATCACGGTGGATCTGATGCTCTGCAACCGCATGGATGTGGATGAATTCATGGAGCGCATCAGAAAGAGCAAAAGCCAGCCGTTAAATGTGCTGACCGGTGGAAAACACTGGCACACAGTGGAGGCAGACACGGAACCGATGCTACAGGTCATCGGTGAGAAGCTGCGTGAGAAAGGATACCTTCAGGAATAGAAAAAGGAATAGAAAAAACAGTAAAGTTTTGAAATAACTCCCCATATCATAGAAAAGTATGGTATACTTAAGGGAGCATGAGTGTTGATGGATAAAAGTTTTTTTCATGCACGGGGAATATATTGTTGGAGGAATATTATGGATAGACCATTTACCTTAAGTGAAGGGGTAGATAGTTGGAATACAATTATTTTTTTATACCGGTCAGCGTTGAAGGAGGTCAGTACCAAAGTTGAGATCTTAAATGATGAATTTCAGCAGGTACACCAGTACAACCCGATTGAATATATTAAGTCCAGAATCAAATCACCGGAGAGTATTGTCAAGAAGCTGAAACGATATGGATACGAGAGTTCCATTGACAATATGGTGGACTATATCAACGATATCGCAGGAATCCGCATTGTTTGTTCATTTACGTCCGATATTTACAAGCTGATCGGTAAGCAGAATGATCTGACGGTGGTATCCGTGAAGGATTATATCAAGCATCCGAAGGAGAGCGGTTATAAGAGCTATCATATGTTAGTGACCGTACCGATTTTTTTGTCTGACCGGGTGGTTGATACCAAGGTTGAGATCCAGATACGGACGATGGCAATGGATTTCTGGGCAAGTTTAGAGCACAAGATTTATTATAAGTTCGAGGGAAATGCACCACAATATATCAGCAGAGACTTAAGGGAATGTTCGGAGATCGTCTCTATGCTGGATGCTAAGATGCTGCAGCTGAATGAGGCAATCATCGAGGCACGTGCAGCGCAGGAGGAAGATACGGATGCAGTATAATTACAGTTTTGAAGCGGCTTCACTATTATTTATGTTATTAATATTCGTACATTTTATGGTAGTGTGGCAGTTTCCGACTGAAAAGACAAGGGTATTCCGTGCACTTTTGATCGTATGTATCGGAGAGAGTGCGTTTAATATTTTATCATCGATAGGACTGGCAAACGCTGGAGTCGTTCCGCAGATCGTGAACGAGATACTTGCGTTTGTCTTTTTTTCGTTTGAAGGCTTAAGCTCTTTGATGATCTATAAGTATATGGTTGTGATCAGTGAACTGGATCAGAGACAGAAAAAGTGGGCAGTTTCAGCTGCAATGATCCCTGCGGCATTCTTTTTTATTTTTCTGCTCTTAACACCGTTCATCGGGTTTTACTACTATTTTCAGGATGGAGTGTATCATCAGGGCAGAGGAGCAAATTTCGGATATTTTTATATCATGCTGTTTTTTGCATTGAATCTTGTTATGTCGATTGCAAGGCGGAAGATCATTAATGTGCGGGAGAAATACATCATCTATTTATATACTGCAGCGGCATTGATTGCAATTTGGGTGCAGTATTATCACCGGGAGATCCTGCTGACCAGCCTTGGAAATTCGGTGATCGTCATAATGATCTATCTGTCGATGCAGAATCCAAACGATTATTTAGATACCGTGACAGGAATCGGAAATGAGGCGGCATTGGAGCTGCAGCTGAAGGACGAACTGATGCGGAATCATGAAGGAACGGTCATTATTATCAGAATCCGCCAGTATCAGCAGATGGGAATGCTGTTTGGGGCAGAAAACTGCAATATGCTCATGGCGGAGCTGGGACAGTATTTTTTCCATCTGGGTGGTAAGTTTCACGTATTCCGCAGTGATGCGGATACCTTTGTGGTCATGACAGACAAAGACCGATATCAGGAGATGGTAAAGTCTGTTGAGGGGCGTTTTTCTGAGGAATGGAAGATAGAAGAAAACCATATTCTGCTGGATCACACCGTTATGATCATGCATTATCCGAAGGACTTTAAGACAATCCCGGAATTTTTCGGAATCAAAAGTTACCTGTCGTCTGTTGCTTCCGGCAATGTGCGGAAAGAGCCTGTGATCGAGACGGATGCGCAGATGATCGAGGGATATTACAGACAGAATCAGATTGAAATGATCTTAGAGCGCGCACTCCGTGAGCGTTCGATTCAGGTGTACTACCAGCCGATCTATTCGCTTAAGGAAAAAAGAATTGTTTCCCTCGAAGCATTGGCACGTCTGTTTGACGGGGAACTTGGATATATTCCACCGGCTGAATTTATCCCGATCGCAGAAAAAAACGGTGACATCATACGTATCGGCGAGATCGTGTTAG
>ERZ791842.1480-NODE-1480-length-11493-cov-2.97124_pt1 | contig 11493 bp, 14 predicted proteins | sample MGYA00509944_ERZ791842 | MGnify/ENA primary metagenome ERZ791842 (study PRJEB30046, sample SAMN00715263) | human gut metagenome | study: EMG produced TPA metagenomics assembly of the A metagenome-wide association study of gut microbiota in type 2...
ACGGTCCTATTGTATCCACCGGAAAAATTACATGGAGACTCCTAATTTCTACATGATAGATTAATCAGAAATTTTTTGATTTATCATGACACTGATTTTATAAATAAATCAGATGCATTATCATTCGCACAAAGGAGGTCCCACATGAAATCATTTAAAACTTTACTAAGCAAGAAAAATCTTGTACTTCAATCTTTATGTAGCCTTGCAATTGTATCCGCTACCATGGCTTCTAATAGTCGTTGCGCCTATATTTTCCATAATCCGAAAAAACCGGATTCTCTCAAGCAATTAAGAAAATTTTAACCTTGTAAAAGGGTGTAGCTATATTTGATAATAGCTGCACCCTTTTACTGTCTTATCTTTCAATATATTTTTAGTATTCTATAATATTTTCTTTCCGCTTTTATTTTTTTAGTTAATTTGAAGGTTCAAGGTGGTATCAAACTGACCTCCTCCCCCGTCCACATAGAATAAAATACTTTTGTTGTAAGCCCATTATGACGCAAAATGGGATTTAACTTCCTTTTGCATTCTCTTTTTTTCAAACTCCCCACAATCAGATTTTCTTTTTTACTTTGGATATTTTGTTCTGCCCCACTGCGCTCTATTTCATTTTGATTCTTGCAGTCTACATTTTCATCTACAATCATTTTCTGTGTATTTTCCTCATATTTTTTTGTAATAGTTTTATTCTTTTCTGCCTTTGATACTGCTTTATCCAGATTACCACATTCCTCTTGTTCTGGAAAATACAACGTATACAAATTAGATGTCTGTCCCCTATTCCCAGCACGAAAACGGCTCTCTTTTGTCACATAACCAGCATCCACCAATTCCTTCATAGCTCTCTTTACCGTTGAAATGCTGATATGTAATTCCTTCCCAATGGTAGGAACAGCAGGAAAGCAGGTCTGTTCCTTATTAGAACGATCAATTAAATATAATAGAACCTGTAATGCTCTGCTTTTCAAATTGGACTGGTATGCTCTCTGCTTCATTTCGTACTGGTTCATGCTCTTATCCTCACTTTTCTCATTTTTATGTTGGTACCGGGGCAGATCATACCCCGGCTATATATGTTTCAATCATTGACGTAAATACTTTCTCGTTTGGTTTTCCATTCATGCAGTCAGGCTGGTATTCTGCAAACAATACTTTATGGTAATCACTCTGAAATGCATCTGCATAGGTGTCATACAACGTCTTATCTACAAAAGGGCATAACACAAATGCTGGTGTGGTCTCATATCGCTGTAGCAGCTTCATGGTATGCGCAATCTCATAAGGCTTTGTTCCGCATACCAATACCACGACTTCCCCCACTTCTTCTGGCAGATTTGTTCCATAATCTTCTACAATAAAATGAAATCCTGCATCCGGGTTCTGTGTTCCATACCACATCTTCTCCAAACGAAAACCTCCTGCTTCCTCGTCCATTTCATATGCTTCTGACAGATAAGGAATCATTCCGCTGCTGTTATGCTCCACATATGCCACACTCGCACCCACACTCCCAAGCCATGCCGTAAGGCCAAGTGCCATCGTGGTTGTTCCGATTCGGCTCTGTGAGCTTACCATGGTAATCCTTACTCCTTTCTGTAGCAAATTGATACAGTTTTTCCTTTTCCTGCGGTTTTGTACGTTCTTTCGGTTTGTAACGTGTCATGCCTTGTCCGCTCAAAGACTGCCTGATTTCATTCTGGATTGCTCCAATTTCCTCTGCTGTAACAATATTTCCAACACCTGCCTCTAACAAATCGTGACATAGTGTAGCACTTTCCTGCAAGCCTTCACAGATCACCGTTATTCTGGCATTATACATGGTCAGAAATTCTTCAATTGCTTCTGCAAAGTGTATATCATCATCCCCAAATGCGTCCCGATCCAATACTAATTCCGTACAATGTGAGAAATTCCTCATATCATATATGACAAATTGTTTCAGCATAAAATTACCGGTCATTTTCTTGATTGGCAGTGCATCTGTCTGCTCTGTCAGAAAATCCAGCAGATTCGTATGCTGTTGTGATGTCAGATATAAAATCATCTTCGCCTCTTTTCTGCCACCTAAGTGGTCTTACTCCTTATCTTGATATTGCCCAGAACGGGCCTCCCGCTCCAGCTCCTCTTCTTGCCTCATCTAAAATAATGGATAACTCCCATTCCTGATTGCTCCTGTCTATACTTGCCGGGTCTGCAACCAGTATCTTTCCTTCTGCTGTCACACCTCGTAACACTATAAAGTGACCACCAGATGTAAAATGTCCCTTTGCCATGATTGCCACCACAAGTTTTCCAGAAGAAAGTGCATCCACCAGCCCCTGCGCCGATAAATTGCTTTCTACCTGTAATCCCCAGTTTGCCGCTGCGGATGGAATCAATGTATGATAAGAACCATTCCCCGGACAGCAATATCCATTATCATATGCCCACTGTGCCATTGCTGGTGTCTCTACACTCTCACCAGTCAGTGTAGAGACAACTATGCTCATGCTGGTGGGACCGCAGCCATGCGTACCAATCTTATCTGGTCCATAGTTCTGATCTCTCCATCTTTCATCGAACTGACTGAAATAAACAACCTGTGTTTCACCTTCACTTCCTAGCGTGACACCTTCATAACTTTGTCCACTGCCAGCCACATAGTCAGCATCATAAATACCTATACTCTGGTTAAAACCATAATCCCTCTGAAATTCTTCTACCACACTGATTTCATCCCCTACCAGCCACCCTGTCAGCATAGACAGGGGACTGGTAACCAGATAGAGAATAAAAGCAATCAGAATCAAGAGGAAAATGGTCGGCGCAAGGATAATGGCAAGCAGACGTTTCCTGCTCTCTTCATCCTTTGCCACCTGTATTGCTGCCTCTACAGCAATTTTAATAAGTGCCGGATCAGCCATGTTTCCACCTCCTGAAATTCATACTGATATACAAAAAGAGCCATCTGACTCAGCTTTTACACTGTATCAAATGGCTCTCATTATTTTTTATGTATTTACATACAATAGCTTTCTACTAACTCTATGATTTCCTGATTTGTAGGTATCCTGTTATCATCCTTTTTGTAATAAATGGTAAGCAGATATACTTCCTCATCATCACGGATTGCATAATATATAATACGGTATCCATTGGACTGTCCCATTTTGGTATCTGAATTTGCAGATCTTACCTTAAATGTATGTCCTTCTGTTGCAATCTTCAAACCGGGAATCTCTGTTCCTACAAGATTTCCTTTCTCCAATTCATCCGTTATTGCTTTGATGTCCGTACCTATATGCACAAACCCTTTTTTCTTCACATAATACTTAACGTCCTTCTCGAACCGCTCGGTTGGGATTACTTCGTACATTTATTTTTTTCCTCTTTGCTCCATTTTTCAATATTCGTAAATAGATCGTTCAAAGAACGTTTTGGAATCTTGCCTTCACGCATATTTTTTACTTCTTTACATGACTGCATAATAGATTCGGAAATAGTACACGGTCTCACTTGATTCATAGCTGCGCTCATTGCCTGTTCCTCCTTTTTGGTATGCTTCACTTCATCTTCATTCCTACACATATTATACCACCTTTCACTGTACCTGTATAGACAGTATAATGTCCAGTAGGAAGAAAAATAACCCATTTGTCTTGTCATTATAACCGTTTTTCCTTCATTCAGCAAGTCATGATATGATAAATTTTTTGAATATCTATCGTCCTCCTGCCGCTCCCATGTATTTGAACTTATACTCTGGAATGTCAAACTGAATATGCAGTCGTTTTGCTCCTACCATGAACAGGGCGTGGCCTCTCTTTCGGGACAGCAATAATTCCTGCTCGGCTTCCGTCAGATCATAAAGGTCTGCGGTCTCTTTTAGGTTCTTTCCGTCTGTTCCCATCAGTATCTTGTAACATGGGATATCAAGCAATGCCTGTCCATACTGCTTGATTGCATCTCCAAGAAAATCCACCAGACTGTGGGAAATGATACCAAGTGCTGCCTCATATTTTCTTGCCCGTTTCATTACATTACGAAGATACACTAAAGACTGTGGGACTTTCTGATCGATCATCAGATATGCTTCATCACAGATCAGCAGTACTCTTTCATTACGGTCACGGCTCATCTGTTCCCAGTCATACGTCAGGATATTAAAATACTGGGTTCGTTTTACATTGTCCCCAGTCTCCTGCAATGCATGGGTATCCATAACGGTAATCTGTGCGTCACTGGATACACTGGTATATCCGTTCCATATAAAACTGTCAGCACCTTCCGCAATGTCATAGAGAAGCAATGCAAGGTCAGCATAAGTCTTTCCTTCCCGTTCTGACTTCGCTTTTTCCTGCACCAGCTTGTATAGATCCGAAAAGATTGGAAAATCAGTGGGGCTTAATGCTGCGATATCTGTATCCCACGATATATGAAACTTCTGATACAGCTCTACCAGACATTTTTTCAAGACAGCCTTCTGCATATCCGTAAGGGATGGAATATAAAGGCTAAAGAATATCTCCAGATTCTTCATGTGTAATGCCAAATCGTTCATTCCATACCCTTCATCATGGTACAGACGATTTTCTTCTGCTTCGTTTTCATCATCTTTGGGTGATGGACGGACTTGAAGGGGATTGATCATGCCCTTGGAACCGCCTACTGCATTGATCCAGTCTCCTTTCAGATTCAGGCACATATCCTTATATTCTGATTCAGGATCTATAACGATGATCTTGGTTCCCTTCATGTATTCTGCCAGCAGGATATGTTTGATGGCTGTTGATTTTCCGACCCCCGAATTACCCATGACACAGAAATTGCTATTGGTCCTGTCTCCACCACGCTTCCAGGTGTCAACAATCACAAGTCCGCCACTGGTATCTTTTGCAAAATAATACCCCTCTCCATCATTAAAACCACTGCTGGAAAAGGGAAATCCTCCCACAAAAGTGGAAAATGGAACTACTTTCTGCAAGATGCTTTCCATTTTCGGGTTATTGGGAAACGTTGGGGATAAGTGCATGAATGCTTCTTTTTGCAGATTCGGTATGACTCGCATTTTGCACTTCATTACACTTGCCACGCTCTCTGCTCTGCGGCAGGCTTTCTTGAACTCCTTTTCATCTTTTGCCACTGGCATGACCTCAACACTCATCAGGCCTACTGTCTCACCCTCTCTGTCGATCTGCATGATGACCTTCTCTCCATCTTCGGCGGCCTTTTCCGCACGCTGTCTGGAAAGTGGATCTTTTGCCCCATCTGCAAGTCCTCTCTGTTGGACCACACTTTTGGATATGGCATTGATCAGTGTACCATTATCTACCGGATGAAATCCGATTGACACTAAGGTACTTGGTATATTCGTCAGCTTTGAAAGCCATTCTACATCTACCTTCTGTGGATAGCGTATGATCCCATAAATCTTTCCAAGATTCTCCCCTACAGAAAGCCGGTTCTTCTGAAATTCCAGCCCCATGGGCGTGACTACATTTAATAAAGCAGAATTAACGGGTATCTGTTCTTCTGTCTGTCCTCTTCGCATGGGCTACATCACTCCTTTCAATGTTGGAATACTTGCACTGGTCTCTGCATCCTCTAAATGGGTATAGGATGGGTTGTTGACAAGATTGACCAGCCTTACGATTTCTTTTTTTGTCAAAATATCTGTTACCACTCCCCCTGCAGCAAACTTCTCGCATAAAAGGGATGCTTTTTTTAACATATCCCGTTCACTTCCTTCGTCCTGCTTATCCCATATTGCGATATAGAACTGCCGCTCCACGATTTCGCCTGACAAAGCATAACTTCCCATCTGCAATATTTCCTGACGTAATATTTCTTTCCGCTTTTCTTCTGCCTCCTTTAACATATCCCCCATTTCTGTGATCAGTGGGGAGATATCCACCGGTCTTGATAGTGCAAGGAATTTGAATGGATACTGAATGTCTGATAATTCAGCGGTCAATGTCTTGATCAGTACGTTCTTTTCCGATTTACTGAACAAGTCGATGCTAATGGCATGAATACGAAGATATACAAATATCATGCCGTCACGGGTATAAAGGTATTTATCCTGACTGTCCTTGATATTGATGAACTGTTGTGCTGTTACCATAGCTGCGTTCTCGTTCTCTGTAAGTGGACGCTTTGTTCCGCTCTTTAAGAATAGAATCAAAATACCGCCACCAATTAAGGTGACGGCAAGCATGATAATGGGAAACATGAAATTTTCCATTTGAACCTCCTATAAAATTAATTTACCGGCCTTACATGCCAGTCTGAAAACAGGTTGTCCCTGATTGCCATACTGTCTGTCCTTCCGGCCTGCAGCATTCCTCCCGGTGTCCATGCATCCATGATGATGCCATAGACGGTATAGTTTCCATTCGGATACCACACCGGTGTAAAATGTACCCTTCTGTTATATGTGCTGTACTCATTCTGCTGGAACTGAAAATCTGCTGAATAACCGCCACTTGTCCGTTCCAACAATCTCCAGTAGTAATCGTATTGAAATTCAGGGAAATAGGCCACACAGGTCTGTGCGCCAGTGATATGGCTGGAAGGTGCTCCAGAGTTAAGACGTGTACTTGCGGTCATGTTGATTCCATAACCGGATTTCATGACATTACCGGATGCAGTTGGGTTCTTCGCATCTGCTGAAATATCCATGCTTGTGGAAAGAGATGCCGAATAAGAATGCCATGTGTAATCATACCATCCCTGATCTTCGTACTCTCCGTTATCTACCCAATGTCCATGGCTGGAACTACAGTTTGCCGGACAACTTGCACTGTGGCTTCCGCTCTCCCAGTCCCAGTCAGGCACCCATACCCAGTTTGCGTGCCATCTACAGCTCCAAACGCCCCACGACAGGCTTGTCACATTCTGTCTGTTCGGTATGGATGGAGTACGGAAACTGCCGTAGGGTCTGGTGGCGGATTACCATTCATATCTACCACATTTGCATGAATGCTGGTATTGCTTAATGTTCCTTTATTTGTTGATATGCTTATGTTCACTTCGCCCGGACTGCTTGGTGTGTGCCACTTTACCCAAACAAGCTGGCTTCGATTTGCTGGTATTACAATATCCGTCATATGATAGGTCCTGCCATTGATGGAAAAAGATACCGTTGCTGTACTATCACTGTTAATCTCATTGGTGGTAGATAAAGTCACTGCTGTAATCACATCCGTATCAATCCGGTATTCTGCATCATACACCACATCCGTGACCGGCGCACCCTGGTAACTGATAATTCCTATTCCAAGGATATTGATCATTTCATCCGTGGTTCGTGCTGTTGTCTTTGATCCCGTCCATGCCTGAAATCCCAGATCTGCATTTTCCAGAAATAAAGCAAGAGCCAGATTCTTCATGACTACCGTAGGAAAATGCGCCCCTAAGTCACCGCCTAACATACGGTTGTAAAGTCCTGCTTCTGTGGTTGTCATTGCATAGTATAAATGATTGTAGATCAGATAAATCACTGGCTCAATGACCAGTTTATACGTTCCATCTGTAAGACTTGTTACATTAATTCCAGTACGGTTTGCTACCATGGATGCTGCACCTTCAGAACAAAAATATCGTTTTATCGCTGCAATACTCGCTGGATTGCTGTTGCTGGATACTACTGGCGGCATGGCATTTGTTGGCGCATAATATACATATCCTGAACTTTGCGGTGTAAGTGATGCACCATTTCTATACTGTATCTTACTCACTTTTCCAAAATGAATGATTCTACCTGCAATAGATGCGATATTTTTATTCGTAAAGTCAACCGGATTACAGATAATTGCTCCACTTGTTGCATCCACTACCGTTACACGGACTCCCTGATAAGAACTGCCCGGCCAGTTATAGGCTTCTGTTCCCTGATTCAAATTTCCTCCGCCGCCATCTACGTTTCCATTTCCATCTGCAAATGCAGTCATGGTCGTAGAACAAAGTAATATCAGACATAAGAAAAGGCAGCTTAATACTTTTCTCAAATTTACTCCTCTCTGGCTTTGATGCCGAAAAAAAGAGCATGGCCTGCGCCATGCTCTTGCTTACATTCATTAATACATCCCATATTTAATTCATATCGCCGATCTGCTTATCCCAATCTCCATCAGAATCCGCTACACCACCCTGTGCCTGTCCCGGATCATCAATATATCCAAATCCCGGTACATAGACCTGACCAGCTTCATTGGTCGAACCGCCTTGTGGCTGTGTCACTTCTGCTTCATACTGTGGCTCCTGCTCTGGATTGGTAAGTGCTTCCTCATTTGATACCTCTGGTTTCTCTACCGGAGCTTCTGCTTCGCTCTTAGATGTATTATCCTGCCCTGGAGTGATGGTATCCGCTTCTGTTTCTGGTTCAGACTGCATTTCTGTATCATGGATCTGTTCTGTCACAGGCTGTTCTTCTGTTGCTTCTGGAACAACGATCTCCGGTACGCTTATCTCTGTGGTCTCTGTCACCGTTTCCGTAGGTTCTGCTTCTACCGGCTCTGGTTTTCCCATCTTTGAAAGATAGATGCACACACCAACGAACAGGCACACTGCAACCACTGCAAGCCCCATAATCACTAATTTCTTTGTCTTATTATAATCTTTTTTCATCTTAAAAGACCTCACTTTCCATTCTTTTTTTATGGCAAATGTCGGCCTATTTTTTATCCAATTTCATCATACAAGATTTCTTACTACGCGTCCAGTTATTTTTTGTAATCAGAATTTTGGCATATAGGCCGCTTTGGTATGTATCGTCATTCTCACAGGCGGCAGCATTTCCCACCCGAAAGATAATGGTATCTCTAATAACACGGATACCTGTGCTTCAAAATTTTGATTCGCATTTCCCGGTGCAAAAGGTGTATTCACAATCGTAACATTCAAATCTGACACTCGGTATTCATATCCACTACTTTGTGGCTTTACATGATAATTTCCCTGTATCTGTGTCCCCAAGATGCCATCCAGACTGTTATACACATCTCCATAATCAAGATTCTGCTCCCACCCGCTTCCATTCATCGCATAGCCACCGCTGTATCCTTCCCTGATTCCGTCATAGACTTCATTATAATTGGTGGTCGCTACGGATATGACAGATGCCTGAAGGGATTCCCTCACTCCATAGGCAATCACATTCAGTCGAAAGAACTCCGCCATGACACATAACAGGATCAGAAGTGCAAGCACAAGCGAAACGGTAAGCGGATAAGACATTCCTCTTTTATCCTTTATGACTTTTTGGATTTTCTTCACAATTACCTCCATCACTTATAGTACACTTCGCTTTTTCCACTGGCTCTTGCTCTAAGGTCTATGGGAAAAGAACCGAATACGAAAAATCCGATATCCACACGCTGGGTCAGTGTCACTTTAATATCTCCGTTCAGCTGTACCTTTGTTCCATTAAAGTAATCACAGTCCCATGATATCTGCGGGTCTAATCCCGTCTGGGCCTTCAGCTCATTGATGCGGCCTGATACGTTGCTGTTGCCAGTAATCTCTGCCTGTCTCACAATCTCGAATGCAAAATTGTCTAACTGCTGTTTTTTCATGAACACTGGCAGTATGACCATGCAAAGCTCCACTACCAGCATAAGGCACAGAACCCCTCCCGCCACATCAATATAGCCCTCTCCTTTTTGGCAGTGCCATACTTTCTTTATCTTTTTCCTCATTGGCTCCTCCTAAAACATTCCCGACATCGTGCCAAGTATCTGATACCCCATGACTCCCATGTAGATCATCAGCATACATCCAAGCAGTACAAAGGAATATCTTCTGATCTTCGGTGGACGCTCCATGGCAAGCCTTTTCAGACGCTGGACTTCCAGCTGCTTCATATCATGGGACAGCATACGAAAGAAAGTTACTCCATCATCTCCACGGATACACCCGATCAGTCCACGTACCACATCTGATAACATGGCACTCGATACACGGCCTTCCAACCTTGTCAATGCCGCTTCATAGTTTCCCGTCCTCATATCTGCTGTCGTTATCATCAATTCATTCTTGAGTGCCGGGCCTGCATTCTTCTGATAGCTTTCCAGCATGGATAAGATATCCCTGCTTGCCATCAGTTCCTGTGTGATGGTCGCTACAAATCTCGGAAGTTCGAACTCGATTTCTTCCCTTCTTTGTTTTATCAGCTTTTCTGCACTCCCACTCTCGGAAAAATAAACTCCGATTCCCAATACAAGGAATACTGGAAACAGGAGTGGAATGAATATCAGGCATGGAATGATACCTGACAGTACCAGTCCTGCTTTCACATAAGCCTGCGCCACATATACTTCTGGTGTCATGGATATCTCTGCCGACTTCAGCACGCCTGCGATCTTTCTTCTTTTGTATTCTTCCATTGGAAGGATCTTCGCCAGTTTTTCTGCAAGTTCCAGAATGAATGCGTCCGAATCTTTGACCTGTTTCTTTCGTTTCCTTCCTGCATTTAAGATAACTTTACTTGCCCTGTAACTTGGCACTTTACAAAGTTCTGCCAGCAGAAAGTAGCTTCCTGTGGCAAAAAAAATGGTAAAGAGCAATAAAATGATATTCTGCATCTCTTCTCCTCTCCGTTATCTCTTGTACTCAATGGGGCGCGTATGTTTTACGATCGCTGCCACTGAAACGAACAATACTCCACCACTGATTGCAAGCAGTGCCTTTCCAAATCCGGTAAACATCAGTGTTTCGTACCAGTCTTTATTCAAAAAATACAATAATGGAATACTGCCAAATAAGAGGAATACCATGGTAATGTATTCTTTTACCGGTTCATAGATCAGCAGATCCAGTTCGGAAGATACCACACGCATATCAGACAGCTTTGACACGATCGACGGCAGAGTATTCTTCAAATTGTAATCTTCCTGACACGCTACCACTGCATCCACCCATTCATGGAATACTGCATTATCCATTCCTTTTTTCAGTCCTTCTAATGCTTCTGCCGTGTTGGAATTGATCAGCTTTGCTTCCATCAAAAAGTTGCGGAACACTTCCGATACTGGTGGATTCAGATAGGGCAGGTTCTCTTCGATTGCCCGGATGATGGTATTCTTATTTCTCAGATAGCTTGTGGTAATCATGGAAAGTGCTGTTTCCAGTTCCGTGTTGATCTGCTTCTTATGCCTGGATGCCGTGAATTTCACATAGTAGAACGGCATCAGCGCAAATCCGATTGCAAGTACCGGAACTAAAAGCACATTGTTCATAGTCAGTGCCATCAGTACACCTAATACAAATAGAATCATAGCCAGCACACAAAGAATCGAAAACTGACTGCTCTTTCCTGTCAGGCGCAGAATCTCCTTTACATCCTCAAAGAGCAGCTGCAATCCCTTTACTTCTTTCTTTTTCCGGCTGTCCTTTACTTTGCTCCTGATACTGTCATTCTTTGGTTTCAGATAGCCCGACAGACCATCTAAGAACGCAAAGGGTGACAGTTCAAGCATGATAAAGCATCCTGCCACCGCCATAAAAAAG
>ERZ791842.1483-NODE-1483-length-11450-cov-3.11417_pt1 | contig 11450 bp, 10 predicted proteins | sample MGYA00509944_ERZ791842 | MGnify/ENA primary metagenome ERZ791842 (study PRJEB30046, sample SAMN00715263) | human gut metagenome | study: EMG produced TPA metagenomics assembly of the A metagenome-wide association study of gut microbiota in type 2...
CAGACAGTATCTTAAAGTTGTTTAATCCCGTAAAAATGCTTTCTTTTGATACACGCAGACAGCCTGTAAGTACTGCAAACTCCAATGCAAAATTTGTCTTAAGTGCCTTTCCAAACACGGCACGTATCAGAGCAACCATTTCCCTGTAATATCCATGTCCAAAAGCCTTATCCAAAGGTACATCATATTCATCTATCAATATTACTGTTTTCTTTCCGTAATGTTTATATAACAGCTCAGATAATGCTTGCAATGACGCATACAATATATCATCATCAATCACATACTTTCCATTTACTTTCTTTGTCAATGCCAGATAAACTTCTTTATCATTTTCACTTAATCTTTCACTCTGTTTTAAAAATCCAAACCTCTCTGCTTCTCTGCCTACCAGTTCAGCCATCTGATATTTTGCATTTTCAAAAGTCAATCCCTCAACATTTTTTAAAGACAAAAAAATCACGGGATACTTTCCCATATGTTCTTCACATAACTGCCTGTTTCCGGATATATATAGTCCATTAAATAATGTTTCGTCTGCTCCAATCTCAAAAAAACATTTGAGCATACTCATATTGAGCGTCTTTCCAAAACGGCGTGGACGCGTAAAAAAATTTACTTCACCCCAATTAACAAATAATTGTTCAATTAATTTTGTCTTGTCAATGTAGTAAAAAGTATTTCTGCGGATTTTCTCAAAATCATCTATTCCAACCGGCAATTTAAGTTTGTCTCCCATATCGCATCTCCATCTATTTTTTATGAAACCACCTTTATTCGTGAATAAATTGTGCAAATATAATTCTTTTCACAATTCCCTTTTTATATAGTCTAGCAAAAAACAAAATGGCGGTCAAATGCATATCTATACATTTAACCGCCATTATAATTATTTGTTATACCATATCAGTTCAGCCGTTAATTTATTACATTCATAAACCTGCCGGTGAACTGTTACGGCATATTTACATACTCATTATCCAATATATGACCCCCAACAAAAAGCTGCTGAATATTCCGTAGAGGATTACCGGTCCCGATATGGTAAATATCTTACATCCCACACCAAATACATCCCCTTCTGCCTGATACTCTATTGCCGGAGATACAACTGAGTTTGCAAATCCCGTTATCGGAACAATACTTCCCGCCCCCGCAAACTGACCGAGTTTCTGATAAATATTAAAACCCGTAAGTATTACACTTACCCCAACAAGTGTCAGTGTGGTGAACATTCCTGCAAGTTCCTTACCATTTCCAAATGACATATATACATGGTTCAATATCTCACCTATAAGGCAGATTGCTCCACCTACAATAAATGCTTTAAGACAATTTAACCATCCGTTTGATTTTGGCGTCATGTTTTCCACATATTTATTATACATTTCTTTCTGTTTGTTTTTATCTTTCTCATTTAAAACTGCCCCAATACCGGGTTCATTACTGTTTTTTTCACTCATATTTAACCTCGTTTCTATGCTGCCGACATATTCTATGTTACCTGCAAAACCATTCATTAGTGCATATTGTGACATATAGTATCAAACATTCACCCAAATCCTCATAAATATTATCTAAAATCACAATATTACTTTCTGTTCCTGTAAAACAGACATTGACAATCCACTTTCGCTACTTGCGTTCAAAATACATTTGATATAATGTGCCGAGGAATTTTCCCGCTGCCATCATAAATATAAGAAGATAAATACCATAACTTAAATTTATTCTCTGGCACAGCACCGGAAAAACCTTGACCGCTTCAGCGAGTGCCATTGAAAGGCATCCCACAAAAATTCCCGCAAATATGCCGAATATGACAAGCCCAACATCTCCTATCCTCATCGGAAAATGATATACGGATAAAAGACTTCCTATCGTCCCTCCAAGCACTATAACACTCTCAAGTTTATACACATGACCTGCAACTCCCATCCTTGCGGCAAGTCTCGGAACTATGCCAAGTGCCGTGATAAGAGCAAATGTTCCCGCTGCCACCGAAACACCTCCGGCAAAACCTATAATGGCAAGTGCCACTTCCTGTATTATCTCCATATCTCTCCTCTTATTTTCTTATAGTTTCCTCTCTATCCGCATCTTTTATGATAGCCTTGTTCATATCTTCCTCGTACTTTCGCATCTCAATATGAACAGGTGTCGGGTCATCATGCACCTTGTCACTTTTAAAATGATTATAAAAACACAATATCCCTATCGGTATTCCAATGCTATATGATATTTCAAGTATGCTTCCAGAGTTCTTGTCCACTCCCTTTACTATCTTATAAAAATCATCAAAAACATCACCTACACTTACATCCGTGTTAAATGTCATAATAGTAAATGCTGCTCCGAAAAAAACGATTATACAGGTTATGGCAAGCTTTGTGTACTCCCATGCCGGATTTGGTTTCACGGGCATCTTATATTCGACCACAAAATCCGGTTCACCTATGTTTACGATACTAAATGCCGGGCACTCCTTTTGTATCATATTTATCACTTTTGTAATAGAAAAAATAACTTTCTCGTTCTTGTCACCTTTTACCGTATGGAGAACAATATCACCGGCACGTTTTACCGCATCATTGTCAAGCGAGATAATATCGAGTACATCAGAAAGAATTATCCTCTTATTTGTAACCTGTTTGCTCTGTGACGCTTTTATATAGATCGTTTTATTTTCAACCTGACTCATATTTATCCCTCATTTCTGTTTTCAGCCTTCTTCTTGAACTTTTATAAAAAAACATCATTATCTTTTGCTCAGTAAAATATTTTTCAATAAGTCTGTCTAAATAATCCGTCCGTTTGTATATTCCGTGCGTGTATTTCTCTGTATCGTAAAATAACATACTGTTGTCATAAGTGCTATTCCTATAATAACGGCAATAAGCCATCCTCTGTTTCTCATCATTTTCACAAACCTCCAAAATATTTTTGTGATGTTATCTGTCACACTAAAGATGTGAACCTTAACTTCATGATAACAGTAGTATGGCTTATTATTTTTTGTTTATTCACAAAATGCCCCTTTTTGAATATTTATTTATATTGCACAAACATAAACAATGTCTCTTCTATTATAAGTTTAACAGGCATTTCAAAACTATAATAATCTTTACTTAAATTATTCTGCATCAACTCTTATGAATTTAATTCAATATACATACGCTTCAATATCTTCTTTTCAAGTCTGCTGACCTGAACCTGACTTATGCCAAGTTTGTCCGCTATCTGCGTCTGCGTCATTTCCTTAAAATATCTGTACTCAATTATCTTTTTCTCCCTGCCTTTTAATTTTTTTATAAGATTGTCGATAAGTATATGATTTATAACTTTTTCCTTTTCTCTGTCACTTACTGTTTCTTTTGCCACAATCTGGTCTACAAGCATAACCTCCCTGCCATCATCCCTGTAAACGCTCTTATAAATAGAATCAATCTCCGAATTTGCATCAAGTGCAAGTACAATATCCTCCTCCGTTATCTCCGTTGCAGCAGCAATCTCACTTATCTTTGCATTTCTGCCTTTTTCATAGCTTATCTTTTCTGCCGCTTTTTTTATCTTCCAGCCATTTTCCCGCAATGTCCTGCTGACCTTAATCATCCCATCATCCCGCAAAAACTTCTTTATCTCGCCCATTATCATCGGAACTGCATATGTTGAAAAACAGACATTAAAACTCATATCGAAATTGTCAATTGCCTTTATAAGTCCTATGCAGCCTATCTGAAATATATCTTCCGCATCATATCCCCTGCCCGTAAATCTTTTTACAACATTCCAGACAAGTCCCATGTTTTTCTTTACAAGTTCATTTCTTGCCTCCCTGTCTCCTGCTCTGGCTTTCTTTAGCAAACATTTCACTTCATCATGCATGCTATTTGCTCCTACTTTCTTTTTCATATAAATCTTAGTTCCTTTTGATACCTCAGATTCCACTCTCATCTCATCCATAAACGCTTCCATAAAAGCAAACCCCATCCCCGAACGCTCCCATTCAGGTCTTGTCGTGTATAACGGTTCCATAGCTTTATCAATATCAGCTATTCCGACCCCGAAGTCTTCTATCTCTATTTCCACATCATTATTATGTATATTGCAAGTCATAAAAATACTTCCCGGTCCCGATTCATAGCCATGTATTATGGCATTTGTCACCGCTTCCGAAACAGCCGTCTTTACATCTGACAACTCCTCAAGAGTGGGATTAAGCCTTGTTATATATGCCGCAACTACAGTTCTTGCAAATGCCTCATTGCTCGAACAGCTCTCAAATTCTATTCTCATATAAAGCCTCCTGTATGGTATCATATTTTTCTATAATCTTATACAATCCTGATATTTTAAATATACGGTCGACAGCATTTCCTACATTTGTAACGGCCGCTTTTCCGCCGATAAACATAACCTTTTTGTATCTTCCCATAATAAGTCCTATCCCGGAACTGTCCATAAAATTCGTCCTTCCAAAATCAAAGATCACATATTTGGAACTGTCCATAAAACTTACATCTTTAAAATCAAAAACTATATTTTTAACATTCCCGGCTTCTATAAGCCTGTCGGAAGTCTCCCTTAAGTAAGTAACCGCATGGTGATCAAGTTCATCTTTAATATAAATAATCAGACTATCACCTTGAATTTCGTAATGCAGCATATACGCACTCCTCTCTTCTTATTTAATTTACTCTCGGTATCTTCTCAGAACGAATGCTTTCGAGAGCACGTTTTATTATATTTGTGCGACTAACACTATCTATAACCAATTTCGCAAATATATATTTTTTACAAAAATAAAAAGTCTGCCGTATGCAACATTTAAGTCACATAAACGACAGACCTCTGTCTTTGTCATACTTATCTCTCTTAATCATTTTGCAAATCAAAACAGATATACTTATATTTTAAAGACTAATAACCCATTTCTGTTAATTTCGCTTTAGAGAGAGCAACTCTGTCTGAATCAGGGAAATCATTGATAATAGTCTCATAATACTTCTTTGCCTTATCATATTTCTGCTGTTTCTGGAAACCTCTGCCTAAGAAATAAAGTGCCTTAACATTAGTCTCATCATATTTAACAGCCTCTTTCAATGTCTTTATGGCATTTCCATAATCACCACTGCTATAGAGCGTATATCCCTGCTGATATAATTTTTCCGACATAGTTGCAAATGTATTTTCTTTTATTCTCTTGTACACCTTTTTTGCATATTCACTTTTAAGTGTATTTTCATCAATCTTTAAAAGTTTTTTTGCAGCATTTTCGCTATCGTTTGCCAGATATGAACTTGCCGCACTATAAAGATCATCATATATGTCTAGTATGGTCTTTCCGTCTTCGGTATTTGCATCACCCTGAAGTTCCTTCAACTGGCTTTTCAAACCATCAATCTCCTTTTGCAAAGACTCATTCTTACTCTTTAAAGATGATGAATCGCTATCATCTGCTGCCTGCTGCTCACTGTACTGTTTAAAATTATTATTCGCACTGTTTGCATCTTTTGATTTCATATGTGGAATTATAAGGAAATACATAAGTGCAAGTCCTATGACCATTCCTACCACCACATTTATAAAAGGCATTATAGACGGTCGTTCCTCTTTATATGGAGTTATTGTCTTATATGCATCCGGATCAACCTTTGGTAAAGTTCTTCTTTCCGTTGGCTGTTCCTTAGATGGTTTCGGCTGTACTCTCTGACTCTCTCCTCTTAAATGGACATCCGACAACTCTTTCATATACCTGAGCGTAGTGGTATTAGTAACATCAATCTTACTTATATGTCTGAGAAGTTTTAATGCCTTTACCTTGTTATCCTTCTTTCCAGTCATCATATAGAGCAAAGCTAAAAGCTGGTGTGCTCTTATAAAGTTAGGATTAAGATTTACAACTTTCTTAAGCTGGATAACAGCCATATCTTCGTCACCGTGTTTTGCCGAATTCAATGCTGAATTATATTTCCTTATAGTCTGATTATATGTTTCAAGTCTGTTCGGATTTGACTGTATCTGTCTGATATAATCCTCCGCATCATTGTTTTCTGCCTGATAATGCCTGCTTATGACCCACTCGCTCAAAGCAGCAACTATCTCGCCCTCTTCTAAGTATATCAATCCTAAAAGATTTCTTGCATTTGTATTTAATTTGTTATACTGAAGACTAAGTTTCAGGGATGACACGGCACCAGACAGATCCCTGACCTTTGCCTGTGATAGTCCCTTATTATAATAAGTATTTGACAGGCTGACAACCTTACGGTAATTCTTCAGATCATGACCGCAATTATCACACCTTTTCTTGCTAAAAGCTACATTGGCATTGCATCTTGGACAATTCATTATTCTTCCACCCATCCTGCTGATTTATTTTTCTTTGTATTTCTTCCTGCTTTTTCATCCTTCAAAATACTCTGAAGTAAATCCGTCACATCAGTTGTATTATTTCCGTAAATAGCATCCTCTGCCTGATCTATCTCCAAACTAGGCTGAAATTTTGCCAATTCCGCTTCAAAATCCATATTACACTACCTCCCGATATTCATCAACTATTATCCGTCGCAATTTACGACAATCTTTTTATGTATTGCATACTCACTGTCTTCTTTTTCTTTGACAAACTTTTATAATGTCTTTTCATGACACAGACATCCAGAGTGCAATTTTATTCCCCAATCTTATACACTATGATTCCTGCCCCCCGCCTTGCATACTCAACATGGTGTTCTTCCTCAGTCACGACTGCTCTCACACCATTTATAACAATAACATTTCCCGGATAAATGACTTTTTCAATCGTAACCTTTGCAAGATTTGCTTTTCCCATCTTCTCGACAATATCCTGTTTCTTTTTTGTCAGTTCACTTAACTTCGTATCTTTTTCTATCTTTGTACGCATAAGTGCCATCTTCTTATCCCCAAGATCCTTTCTATCGGACTTTTCCATAAGAATCTGTATCTGACCAAGTACATTTGTAATCTTAGCAAGTTCTCCACTCACCACCGACATATCCTGTTCACACTTTGTCAGTTTTGCAAAAAGATCACCGTCAACACCTGCACTTATCGTAGTCTTTACCTCAGACATATTTCCGATAATAGTAGCATGAATGTATCTGGTTGCAGATACCTTTCCGCCTATTATTATTCCATACTTTCCTGAGACAATGACATCCTGACCGCACTCAATATCTGAATTCATAATGGCATTTGCATTTATATCATTGGCAGCTTTTATCTGCACCTGCTCAAAAAACTTTCCGGTAACATTCCCCCCTGCCTCAAGGTATCCCTTGCCGTTGCCCTGCATTCCGTTTTTAAGCACTATGTCTTTTTTCGCCTTAAGTACCGCTGACTCGACATAACCGTCTACGATAATGTTTCCCCGTTCAGATACAACTTTAACTCCCGTAAGAACATTTCCACGAACATGAATGTCATTTTGAAATATAACATCTCCTGTTGTAAAAGACACATCGCCCTCTACAATCAGCTCAGACTCTATCTGAAGTCTGTCATCACGATATGTTATCTTTCCATCGTACTTTGCATAGTACTCCTTTTTTTCATTGTCATAAATAAATCCTCTGCCATTTAGCCTTGCAAGTTCTTTACCTTTTTTAGCAATGATTGTCTCTCCTCTTACGGAAACACCATCTTCAGAAGGTATTGCCGGATGATATATAACAACTTTCTGACCTTCTTCAACAGTAGGCACATTTCCATACTCAGAATAGTCCACAGAACCATCTTCTAAAATCTTAGGTTTCGTATCTATCTCAGTCTGAAATAAAAACTCATACCAGCCGTCAATCCCGTCAACCGCCTTTTTTCCCTCAGCAACCTTGACAGGTACATTGTAAATCCTTTCATCTATTATCTTCTGTAACTCTGCTTTGTCAATACCATGTACTATGCCTGCATTTTTAAGTCTCTTTACAAGATTTTCAACCGTATAGTCTGATTTTGTCTTATCTGTCGTAATGATACAAAGGTACGCCTCAGATCCGTCATCTGAAAATGTAACCTCTCCTCCGCCAAGAACCTCTGCGTTTGCTTTATCTTCCATGATACCCTCCTCCCTTCCTTAATAACAACGATAATTTGCTATAATACCGCTACTATAATAAAATTATATATTAGTTGCCTTATAAATGCAAGTATGGAATCGCTGTTCATGGCAGCACTGACAAGTATTTTTTGTCAGAAAAAGCCCCTATAAGCTGCAATCTTATAGTGGCTTTTCTTTTGATACTTACATCACATTATTATAATGCAGCAAGTTCCTCTTCTACTTTGCTCATCATTGCCTGATATTTCTCAAGTTTTGCTTTTTCCTCATTTATCTTAGCTTCCGGTGCCTTACTCATGAATTTCTCATTGTTAAGCATTCCGTTTACTCTCTTAAGCTCTCCCTCAAGGCGTTTCTTTTCTTTTTCAAGACGCTCTTTTTCTTTTGCGAGGTCAACAAGGTCTGCAAGCGGCATATAGATTGTTGCTTTATCTATAACTACTGATACTGCATTGTCCTCGATGCCTGTCTTGTCAGACTGTACATGTACTTCTGACGCAGAGATAAGGTGCTGATATGAAGATACAAGTGATGTGAGTGTCTCTTTTGTCGCATCATCATCTGCCACGATATATACCTTAGCTTTTCTTGATGGTGCTACATTCATCTCACTTCTTCTGTTTCTTATTCCTCTTGTAAGTGCTTTCATAAGCTCTGCTTTGTTCTCAGCAGCTTTATTGTCCCACTCATCCTTAAACTCAGGCCAGTTTGAAATCATGATAGACTCTTCCTCTGACTGGAGTGTGCAGAATATTTCTTCCGTGATAAACGGCATATATGGATGAAGTAATTTAAGTGAGTTAATAAGTACCGTCTTAAGAGTCCAGAATGCAGCGTTGGCTGACTCTTTATCCTCATCCTTTGCAAAAAGTCTAGGCTTAACAAACTCAATATACCAGTCACAGAACTCTGTCCATACGAAGTCATTTATCTTCTGAACGGCTACACCAAGTTCATATTTTTCCATATTCTCAGTAACTTCTTTTGCAAGTGTGTTTACCGCTGACAATATCCACTTGTCCTCAACTTTGAGAGTGTCATACTCAGGTGTTGTAATCTCGTTGTCTCCAAGATGCATCATGATAAATCTTGAAGCGTTCCATACCTTATTTGCAAAGTTACGGCTTGCCTCAACTCTCTCCCAGTAGAAACGCATATCATTTCCCGGAGCGTTGTTTGTGACAAGTGTAAAGCGGAGTGCATCCGCACCGTATTTATCTATAACTTCAAGCGGGTCAATTCCGTTTCCGAGCGATTTACTCATCTTTCTTCCCTGACTGTCTCTTACAAGTCCATGGATAAGAACTGTATCAAACGGTACTTTTCCCGTATGCTCAAGTCCTGAGAACATCATACGGATAACCCAGAAGAATATAATGTCATATCCTGTTACAAGAGTGCTTGTAGGATAGAAATAGTCCATCTCCTCTGTCTTTTCAGGCCAGCCAAGTGTGCTGAAAGGCCAGAGTGCTGATGAAAACCATGTATCAAGTGTATCAGGGTCCTGACGCATAGGTTTGCCGCATTTTGGACAAGTGCAGCCATCTTCCTTAGTAACAACAAGTTCTCCACAGTCATCACAGTAAAATGCGGGAATTCTGTGTCCCCACCAGAGCTGACGGGAAATACACCAGTCTCTTATTCCTTCTAACCAATGGTAATATGTCTTATCAAAATGAGGTGGCACAAACTTTGTATCACCTTTTTTTACGGCTTCGATAGCAGGTTTTGCAAGTTTTTCCATTGCAACGAACCACTGTTTTGAGACTCTTGGCTCTACTGTTGTATGACAGCGGTAGCAGGTTCCTACATTATGCTCATGGTCTTCTACTTTAAGAAGTGCTCCCTCTGCTTCAAGGTCTGCTACGATTGCTTTTCTCGCCTCATATCTGTCCATTCCTGCATATTTAGGATAGTCTGCAACTATCTTTGCATCATCAGTAAGTACATTTATAACTTCAAGATTGTGGCGAAGTCCAACTTCAAAGTCGTTAGGGTCATGTGCCGGTGTAATCTTAACAACACCCGTACCAAATTCCATATCTACATATTCGTCTGCAATAATAGGAATCTGACGGTGTACAATAGGAAGGTCGAGCATCTTTCCTATCATATCCTTGTATCTGTCATCTTTTGGATTTACTGCTACAGCTGTATCTCCGAGAAGTGTCTCAGGTCTTGTTGTTGCAAGGTCTATATAGCCTGTTCCGTCTGTAGTCTTGTAACGAAGATGCCAGAAATGTCCTGCCTGATCCTCATACTCAACCTCCGCATCTGATATAGATGTAAGGCAATGAGGACACCAGTTGATTATTCTCTCACCACGGTAAATAAGCCCTTTATTGTAAAGTTTTACGAAAACTTCCTTAACTGCCTTAGAACATCCCTCGTCCATCGTAAAACGCTCTCTGTCCCAGTCACATGAAGAACCAATCTTCTTAAGCTGTTCAACAATACGACCACCGTACTGCTTCTTCCAGTCCCATACATGCTCAAGGAACTTCTCTCGTCCAATGTCCTCTTTTTTAATTCCATCTTTAGCAAGTTTTTCAACAACCTTTGCCTCAGTTGCGATAGAAGCATGGTCGGTTCCAGGAACCCAGAGTGCTTCATATCCCTGCATACGCTTAAAACGGATGAGAATATCCTGCAAAGTATTGTCAAGGGCGTGTCCCATGTGGAGCTGTCCCGTGATATTAGGTGGCGGCATAACGATAGTAAACGGTTTCTTGTCCCTGTTTACTTCTGCATGAAAATATTTTTTCTCAAGCCACTTATCATAAGTTCTTTTCTCAATGTCGGCAGGGTTATAGTTTTTCTCTAATTCTTTTGCCATGATAATTTTTCCTTTCTAAAATAAAAAGCCCTCTACCCGTATAAATACGGATAAAGGGCGAATAATCAATACACGCGGTACCACCTTTTTTAATGTTTAAACCATCATCACTGCACATAATACATAGTATAATAAATGCAGCTTATCTTTGTTTAAATATATCTCTGCATCTTTAACGGAATGACCCGATGAAAACTAATGACCGTTTTTCTCTGACTTTAAACCGCTGTCTTTTTCTCATATGATCGTGCATCACTGTCTCACACAATCATATCCACAACTTGTCAAAAAAACGGCTTTCATATCCACAACTCCAAAGCTACATTCCACATTTTCATGCCTGAACAGTCTTTCAGCCAGTGAACCGTTCTCTCTGATGGACTACGATGTGTACTCCTCTTTTTCCTAGTCTTTATCTTTCAACATGATACTAAATTGCGTGGTGGTATGTCAAGAGAAAAAAATTGTTTTCAATACATAAGTAACAGTTCAGCCCAAAAAAGATAAGTCAATAATACATGAGCTTGCTCAATG
>ERZ791842.1488-NODE-1488-length-11410-cov-3.57428_pt1 | contig 11410 bp, 10 predicted proteins | sample MGYA00509944_ERZ791842 | MGnify/ENA primary metagenome ERZ791842 (study PRJEB30046, sample SAMN00715263) | human gut metagenome | study: EMG produced TPA metagenomics assembly of the A metagenome-wide association study of gut microbiota in type 2...
TGTGTTGTGGAAAGAGGATTTTCTTCATCGGTTCTTTCCAGTAAAATCTTTTGTAAATATAAAATTCTTGGCTTTGTTTCCATAATTTTTATATACCAATCGCTCCATCAATAGTATCTGTCTACTTTTTCTTTTTAGGCTTAGGTGCTGGCAATTCGTCATACATCGCATTAAACAACCCTGTTAAAAACTCCTTACTATCAACATCTTCCACAAGCAGCATTTCCTTTGCCCCATCATACGGCAATTCATAGGTAGCTGTCGGCATATATGAAATTGCTGATTTTATCGGTTTTACAAGTAATCTGTCATCATAAATTCCGCCGACAATTTTACCACGATAATAAATAATATATTCGCCCATCATCGCACGGAAAGTAATCTCGTCCAATTCTGCCAACTGTTCTAATATAAATTTCAAATATTCTTTACTTGATGCCATTAGTTGTCCTCCGACCTAATTTCATTTTACTCGATTTCTTTTTTATGATTCAAGTGTATTCCAATATGTCCAATCCCCAATATGATTGCTGCAACAAATAAAAACGGGTTTTTGCCATATATACTCAATAGACAAAATGCACATACTGGCAATGTTGCACCTGCCACCGGAATACCCAGTAAGCTGCTGTACATATCCTTCATTGTCTTAGCACTTCTGAAATATCTAATCCAATACACCTCATATAAGACCATCAAAACAAATGCAATCAAAAGTATTACAGTCCAACCGGATATTTCATTGATATTAAAATCTCTGAATATCAATGACAAGCAGGTTACAGAAATTTCTCCCACTCTTTCAAATAACAGCAGTACCCTGTTTTCATTTTTCACATACTTATCATAATCTTTCGGCTTATTTTTACTCCATACAATATTTGGTAGCATCAGCATCAATAAAAATATTAAACCTATATATGAAAATCCAAAATTTACATTCATTATTGTATCTCATTTCCAAGCAATTTACGCCTTTTTATTGGGTGTCTTATTACCGTTTTGCATTTCTCTGGTGCAACTTTTCTTGGGTCTGATAAATAGATTTCGTGATGGCGTCGCTCATCAGTAAAATCATTTACATAACCGTTTTCTTCAAGATATTTATCCATCATCGCCACGGTTGCAGGTTCATCATCAAACGCTCCTATATGCATTATCTGTACGCACAAACCTTCGTCAATACTCAAGAACTCTGCACCAGAGCAATCCATCTTTTTCTTTTTTGAAGCAGTTTCCACCGCCCAATCAAAATCTTTCTTTGTAATAAAATCAGGCAGACGAATAACAGAAATCCAGTTGAAAGCTGATTTATCAGTATAATCTATACTTTCAACATTGTCCTGCCACCAAAAGCCCTCAAGCGGTGGTACAACATATTCAAAAAATCCTTCTATTTTGTAATCCGTCTTATAGCTCATCTTGAGAGTATATGCAACAGCATACAAAACACCAATAGCAGTTTTATATTCTCCGCCTTCTTCATTAGGATTTCCTTTACCTCGTACCGCTATATAATTTGCCTTTGGAATTGTCACAATCTGCGGCTTATTCTTCGGCATATAGAACTCTTTATATTCTTTCTTAAAATCGAATGCCATTTGTTTATCCTCTCTGTAAAATCATTTTTACTTACCTTATAATTCAATTTATAAAACACAATTTGTATATATTTCAAATAAGGCTAAAAGGAATAAATCTTCCATTGTTTCTATAACTTCTCCATCGTATCCGCCCGGAGAACCGTATGATTTGTCAATGTTTTTATTTTTATTCCCATAGATTGCTGCAAACTCTGCTATAACAGTAACCAACTGGCACGCCTCTATTTCTTTGCAACTTCCAAAATTATATTCCACCGACAACTGCTGAATTGGTGTTTTCTTTTTGTCATTGCTGTTAAACGCATTAGCCAAAACATCTGTAATATGATTTTGATACTCAAACTCTTGATGTGGAATTGGTTTATCAGCATAATATTCTAAGCTACGAGCAAAATACTTCCCTCCATCGTAAAAAACACTTTTATCATCAGGGAAATGTTTATTTAGCACACTTTCTATTGCAGCCAAACACTTTTCATAAATATTGTACTCACTGACTCGTAAATCCAAATCACAATATTCCAAAATTCTATTTTGAACCTCTTTAGTACAACAGCAAAACTCTCTATACATCTCTCTGTTGTAATAAAACAAATCATTATACATCGTGGCTATTGCACATAACGGAATAAGTCCTCTGTCCTTATAATATTTAGAAATAAATGATACCGCTTGTGCTTTTACACTTTCTTGATGACGTTGCTCATCACGCTTGTCCTGCCTTTTTTCAAACCTCTCCATACGGTTGCTTTGTCTTATTTGCAAGACTGCAATAATAACCGTGACTATTAAAGCAACTCCCGCACAAATAATACTTATCCAATCTGAAACACTCATCATATAGTTTCTCCTTCTACTGTAAACGATAATTTAGAGCAGCAAGCTAAGCTTCTTTACGATTATTGGTTCACTCAGTTTGATTTTCCAGATGAGAACGGAAAACCATACCGTTCATCAGGCGGTAAGATGGTTTGGAATGAACAGTTAAAAATGGAAATCCCGTTTTCTTGGATATGTTCCAAAATGGAAAATGCTATTGAAGCTGTCCGAACCGGATTAAATCCCAGAAATAATTTTCAATTGGGCAATGGTAATATACAGTATATTACTGTTAAAAACTTATGCCTTAATGGTTCATTAGATTTTTCTGGTTGTGATACTATTGATGAACAGGCAAGACAAATCGTTCATCGTCGCTCTGATATTCAGAGAGATGATATTTTGTTTGCAAGTATTGCCCCATTGGGTAGATGCTATCTTATACAAGAAAATCCGACCAACTGGGATATTAACGAGTCTGTTTTTTCCATTCGTTATAATAGCTCAGTCCTTACAGCAGAATATCTGTATATGAATCTCCAAAGTGAAACTTTCGTCAAAAGAGCAACTGCGTGTTCAACAGGTAGCATTTTTAAAGGTATTCGTATCAATTCCTTGATGGATAGTGAAATTATTCTTCCACCGCTATCCGTTACAAAAGAGTTTTCTAAAGAAATCAAACCTCTTTTTGCTTTACAAAAGGAATTAGATAGGGAAACTCACACTCTCATTCAGCTTCGTGATTGGCTGTTGCCTATGCTGATGAACGGTCAGGCTACCATCAGTGATTGATGTGGTAAATTATCGTTTATTGCATTATTGATAAGTATCTTTCTATCTATTGAAGAAAGTATCAATACTATCATATCCTGATACTTTTTCTCTGGTATTTTAAAATCTAAAGACATCAAATATTCAAGATTTATGTTATCTTGAATACTACCTGTCGCAGCATTTTGTATAGACTTTTTTATATACTCAAAAATATAGTACATAAATTCTTCTGATGATTTTTCGGGATATGCTGAAAAACCTACAATACTATCTGGAAAACACATTGGATAAGCCAAAATTGCTGTTTCCGCAATATTGGCGGCAATAGTAATACACAATGTTCCTGTATTCCACAATTTACTTTGTTTGAGCCCGAAATCGCCATATTCTTGTTCATGTTTACTCAAATAAAGAGTTGCTTCTTTAACATCTCCCGTTTGAACTAATGGATATTTCCCATTTTCAAACAGTTTTGGGTCGTTTCTCGGTCTATGTTTTGATACTCCTCTTGCAAATGTTCCTAATTCAGCCAATTTGGAAATTTTCCAATTCTCATTATATGAACTTCCATTATAAATCATATTTTTCTCCTAACCTATATACTTTCTATGAGCCAATTTAACATTGCTCTGTTTAACCATTGCATACTGCAAAGTCGTATCTATTTTTCTATGTCCCAAAAGCTGCTGTAACTGTTCAATGGGCATTCCTTTATCTATTGCCATAGTCGCAAGAGTACGTCTAAATTTATGTGGATGCACCTTACTAAGACCTAATTGTTTTCCAAAATTTCGTAATCGCACTTCAATACCACCAATTTTCAATCGTTCATAAGGAGCTTTTAATGATACAAACAGTGCCGGATTATTATCCCTTCTGCTCTGTAAATAATTCTGCAAATGTATTTTTGTTCTGGCGTCAAAATAAACGACTCTCTCCTTATCGCCCTTTCCAAAAACAACACATTCACGCTCATTAAAATCTATATCTTCTCGATTTAGCAGAACCATTTCGCCTACTCGCATACCTGTTGATGCCAACATATCAATCATTGCCAAGTCCCTGAGTTCTGTGCAATTATCTCTCATCAATTCAAGTGCTTCATCTGAATAAGTTTCCTTAATATTCGTTCCAGTTTTAACCTTATGTATTCTTCTGACCGGACTTTTCAAAATATAGTCCTCGTCCTCAAGCCAAGAAAAAAAGCTGGAAAGTATTCGTCTTATATTATCAATCGTAACTTTACTTGAATTTTTATTTGACTGATATTCAGTAAGGTAACAGCGTATATCATCGGTTACAATATATTTAATACCTTTACCTATACTATCAATCATTGCCTGTATAGTTGCTTTGTAATATTTCAAAGTTTTCTCGGAACAGCCCTCAATTCTCTTTGCCGATAGAAACAGTTCAACCAAGTTCTGCTCCGATAATCCTTTATCACTTTCCGTTTTTGCAACTTCATAATCAAAAAGCGTATGTTGCAGTACCTCCTGCAATCGCTGTGTTTGTGCATTGTTCAAATAAGGTAGCATACCCTGAACAATATCCATAATTAAATTCTGTTTCATAGTCAATTCTCCTTTTATTTAATTTAGAGAACAACTATGGAGCGGTAGTCCCCTGCTTTAACTCCTGCCACTCACAAGAGTTATGGGATATATTAAACGATAATTTACCGTATCAATCACTGATGGTGGCTTGACCGTTCATCAGTATAGGTAGCAACCAGTCACGTATATTTATAAGTTCCTGATTTTCAGCAAGATTTGAAACAATAGTATTCAGATATTCATTACATAAAGTCGAAAATTTTGTTGCAACTTCAGGATTATATGCAATAATGACTTTTTCGGCTTCAATTGGGCTCAGATTTTGTTGTGATGAGCCGTTTGCTATCATTTCATATTGCTTATGAATAATATCACTTTTAAGCAAAAAGTAAACGAAAACTCGTTGATTTATATTAACTGGTTCAGCCAAAGCTACTCGTTGATTTAATAAACAATTATCGGCATACATAATTCCAACACGTCCTACATTGCCAGTTAATGACATTAAAATGTCTTGTGCTTTTAGTAAGCAATAATCCGGTACATTGTCAGGCAGTACGTTTATATAATTATCGACATTAAGATTTATGCCGTTGTTTTGAACATTTTTTATTGTTAGTAGTTTGTATTTGCCAGATACTTCATACAAATCCGAGGAAAAGGAATAACCGGATTTGAATGTGAAAATATCTGACAATGGATTTGTTGTCCAACCGTCAGGAATAGTACGCTTTAGCTGCTCATTCCAAACCATTTTACCGCCTGATGAACGATATGGTTCTCCGTTTTCATCTGGAAAATCAAACTGAGTGAACCAATAATCGTAAAGTAGCTTGGCTTGTTGCTCTAAATTATCGTTTATCTTATTATTTGTTCGGATTTTCATTTCCATTTTATATAATAAATCGCCTATTCTTACCTGTTCTTCATAATCAGGCAAATATAAATACAAAAATGAAAACATATCCTCATTAAAACTTGCTCTCAAAGTCATTATCGTATTGCAATCTAATACTTTACGAAAATACTTACTTCTCAAAAAGAAAGCAATATACTTTGAGTACACTATTCCCGTTGTTTTCGGTCTTAGTCTTTTTACAAAGCCACTAAAAGTTGCTTTCGGATAGTCTTTAACAGCAACACAACTCATTGCCAAAGCATCAACGGTTTCACTTGTTCTTGTAATAAACACATCATCTTTTTTTACAGAAAATATTTCTTGCTCTTTAAGAGATGTATCCATCAAATCTGGTAATTCTTCAGGCAAAAAATAATTATTAAACACGGTGCTAAATGATATAAACGGGGAACCGTGTCCTGCTTGTTCTTTTGATGAAGATATACCTGAACTCATTTCATATAAATCACTAAATTTGTACTTTGTAAGTTTACTCATACTTTACCTTCTTTAACTGCTCCATAATTTCCGTTTTCAGTTTGTCGCCCTCTGCAAAATATTCCTGTAACTTCTCTGCATAGGCATTCATACGAGCATTAAACTCGTCCTGTGACAATTCAACATATTCGATTTTTACATCAAAATATTGTCCAGCCGCAAGCGAATACTTCTTTTCTTTGATTTCATCATAGGTAACAGCAACTGAAAAATCATCAACAGCTTCTTTATTAAGGAATGTATCGACAATTTTATCAATCTCAAAATCACGAAGTCTGCGTTTCTGATTATTACCGTCTTTATATTCTTCTCCCAGTTTTGAAGCATCTATCAATACAACCTTATCTGTTTTTCTTGAATTATCAAAAAATAATACTGATACATTAGTTCCGGTATTAGCAAATACATTGGAAGGCATACTAATACAGCCATAAACGATATGTTCATCTACAATATGTTGTAGTATCTTCTTTTCTACACCTGACTTTGCGGTTACAAATCCGGTAGGAACTACAATCGCACCTTTTCCGGTTGATTTCAATGAATTAAGAACGTGCTGAATGAACAACGTATAAATTGCCATACTCTCTTTCTTCTTGGCTGGTACTTTCGGAACTCCCGCCCAAAAACGAACAGGCATTGCTGCTATACGTTCTCTTGTATCTGAGAAATCCATCTTAAAAGGCGGATTTGAAACTACATAATCAAAAGTTCTTAATTCCTGTCCATTATCACTCTTGTGATACGGAGCAATCAGTGTATCTCCCTGAATTGCGTGGTCAAGAGAAGATACCAAACTGTTCAGGATAAGATTAAGTTTTAACATTTTATTGCTTCGCTGTGAAATATCCTGAGCAAAAATAGTACACTTATCTTCGCCAATTTTATGGGCAAGAGCCATCAAAAGTGTTCCTGTTCCGGCTGATGGGTCATAACACTCAATACTATGTAAATCAGTTGCATTTCCAACAAGCAATCTTGCCATAATCGTTGCAATAGCGTGAGGAGTATAATACTCTGCATACTTACCACCGCCTGCGGTATTGTAGTCCTTTATCAGATATTCAAATATATCTGCGAAGAAATCATAGTGCTTCTCAAATGCTTCTTCAAAAGAGAAATTTACTAACTTGTCAACCAACGCACGGGCAAAAGGTGCTCTTGCTGTATCGTCTGTTACATACTGTGTCAGCTTTTCAAAAAGCGGTATTTTCGTGTTCTGAGCAGTTTGTGTTGAAAATATATCAATATTCTTATCTGCTATATCTGTCATCGTGCTGTCAAAGATTAAATCAAAATCGCCTTTTGCCTGCTGATTCCATAAGTTGGCAATAAGATGTTCCGGATTAAGTAATGGAATATCTGACGGTAAACTATCAAAAATATCCAAGCGGTCATCTTCTGACATTTCTGCATAAGCAAGTTCCCATTTTTCGGCATTTTTAAGAGCCGTACTTACTTTTTTTACTTCATATCCGAATTTGTCATTAAGGAACTTATAAAGGAAAACCTGAGTGATAATTTTATATTCGTTACCATCGTTTCCCATACCATAGGTCTGACAAGTTGCTTTTAAGGCATCTATCAACTCTATGGTTTTTTCTTTTATCGTCTTTGTTTCTTCCATTGTGTTCTCCTTTATGCCACTGAATAAGTCTGGTTGTACTGGTCAAGATACTGTTTTGTAATCCTGCTCTGTATAAATACTCTATCCTCACGAGCACTTGCTACTCCCAACTTATCAATGCCTGCTTTTATTTGTGTCATAACTGTTCTCTCAAAATATGCGTCTTTCTTCAATATATCATTTCTGTCATACACTTTCTGGTCAATATCAGACTTAATAGAAAGCAAAACATTCATAATAGACATATCATACTCTGAAACAATCGGCTGTTTATTTGCTGCTTTTCGAGCAAGATTTTCTTCCCTGATTCTTTTATGAACCCTTGCGAATTTCGCATCGCCATTGTATTTTCTCAGCAGAACCGTGTTTTTCTTCTGCAATTCATCAAGCTTTTTCAGAATATCTTCCAGTTCTTTTCCTTGCTCCTCAATCTCAGATACACTCTTAGGTTCAAAACCGTGTTGCTTGAAGCGAAGCAAAAATGCTTCCTGCAAAGTAATAAACTCAGGGTCATCAGGGTCGATATTCTGTGTAAAAGCACGAACAGTCTTTTTATACTTTTCTGTTACTGCGTCTTTACCACCGACGATTTTCAATTCTTCTTCACTGATTTTGCTGAAATTAAATGTAATATCCTCCATTGCTTCATTGACAAGCAATTTCGTGGTATCATCACTTGCAAAAAGTTCTTTCTGATTTATATTATCAATATGATGTTGCACCTCTGAAATCAATGAAGGCAACTTTGTTAATTCCATTTTTGCAAATGTTTCCTTCAACTCATCATCGCCAAAGGTTCTTACCAAATTACAACAGTCACGAGCAGCAATAAGAATTTTTTTAAGTTTGAGCAATTCCTGCTTATCCTCAATCGTGGATATTTCCGAGCTAAATTCTTCCGCATTATCTGTGGTATAGTTAAAAAGAACCTGCTGCACTTCCTGCATTTGTTTAATAAGTTCTGCCGGGTCTTCAATAACCTGTTTGAATGTATCTGTTTCATTTCCCGCACCAACTTCATTCGGGTCATTAAAACGGTTCAGCTCTTTAAGGTACGCTTCATTTGTTTCCTCAAAGTTCCTTTTTATATTGGCAAAATCAATGACATATCCATAATGGTTTTCTTTATATGGTCTGTTGACTCTTGTAATTGCCTGCAACAGATTATGGTCTTTCAATTTTCTTCCAAAATACAGACGTTTCAATCTTGGTGCATCAAATCCGGTAAGAAGCATATTGAAAACGATAAGAATATCAACTGTCATATTATTTTTGAAGTCGTCAATAATCTTATCTCTCGTATCCTTATCATCACTATCGTGAAGTATAAGTCCAGCTCGCAAATGACTTTTCATAGAAGCGTCTTTATTTAGTTCCGCTTGAATTTCATCAAAATATGCAAACAGCTTCCTTGCCTGCTCACTTGTTTCACAAATGACCATACCGCCGAGCGTATTATCTCCCTGAATTTGTCTAAATCTCTTTAGGTCAGAAATAATATACCTAAGCAACTCTTTGACATAATTATCGTGTTCAACAATCTGACTTTTCTTTACATCTTTCTTTTCTACCAAGGTTTCAAGTTTTTCGTAAATTTCAGAAAGTCGCTCTTTATACTGAGTTTCTATATCCTCACGGATAATTTTCAAAGTATATCCATCTAAAATTGATTTGTCGTAATAGTATGTATGAATATAATTACCAAAAACTCTCCAAGATTCTCTTTCTTCTTTCAAAAGCGGGGTTCCTGTCAAAGCAATCTTTATAGCATTTTTATCCGCATCAAGAAGATTAGCCAAGAATGAGCCTTCTGGTTTATACCCTCTATGTGCTTCATCAATAATAAACACTCTCTGCAAATTCGTTGCATACGCAGGAAGGTCAACTTTTGACCTATCTTCAGCAAAACGCTGTATATTTACAACTGTAATTTCAGGTTTTCCCGTATTTCCCTCTTGTGCCTGATTGTTACGGAACTGCTCCATAAGTTCAGCACGGGAACTTGCCGTTTTTACAACCAATCCACGAGCTTCAAATTCTTCTGAAGCCTGTTTCAACAAATCAAGACGGTCAACAATGAAATAAAACTTTGCAACTTTATTTTGCTTGCTGAAATAGTCAGAAAGAACATAAGTAAGATAATAAGAAAGGGCTGTCTTTCCACTACCTTGAGTATGCCATATAACACCTGAATTGACACCTTCATCAATCTTACTTCTTACTGTTAAGGCAGCAAACATCTGTTGATAACGCATTATATGTTTCTGCTCAATAAACTCTATCTTGCCATTTATTTCTTTATGAAAACGAACATAGGCAATTCCATATTTCAATATAAATAGCAATCTTTCAGGACTGCACATAGATGTCAGTACACGGTTGGTCGGTGTATAAGTATCTAAATTTGTTTGATATTCCGGAGAAGTATGAATAACCTGACAATTAAAGTCAGTCAATATCTTCTTTTCAACAATCGGGTCAATATCCTTATATGGGAAATCTGCATTATAAGGTGCAATATCCAAATTAGTAGGATTTTCTTCTCTAAAACAGTTGAACGGTGCAGACTGTTTTGCTGTCGTACAATAGAATGCTCCCTGAACCGGAACAATACCACCCATAGTGTCATATTCCATATTATTAGAGAAAATCATCAACTGTGTAATATTCAAAAATCTCCTAAATTTTTTATTAGGAAATCTCTTTTGGTTCATTCTCTTGCTTTCTGCAACCATACCACCGTGATTATTCGGCTTCTTTACTTCAATAAATACAAGCGGAAGTCCATTCACAAACAGTGTAATATCCGGTCTAAATTCATCTTGGTCACGCTTACAGGTGAACTCGGCGGTAAAATGATATGTATTATTCTTTGGATTCTCAAAATCCACCAATCTAACAGGCGAAACAGACGATAAACGCTCGTAAAAACTACGTCCTATATCATCATTATCTAATTCCTGCCTAATAGTTTTCAATGTCTGTTCCGCTTCTCCTGCGTGGGTAGGATTAAGCCGTGCGAACTGCTCCTTGAAAACGTTAATTAAAATATTGGTATCAGGGTCATATACTGTGCTTGCCACATCTTCAGTTATTTTCCCGAAATAGGTATAACCAAGGCGTGTCAAATGAACCATTGCTGGCATTTGAACACGGGTAGCTTCGTTAAACATATTTTTCTTACCACTTGCCGCCATCTTCAGACCTCCTCATATCATTCGTCTAATATGACTTCACATACATCGCCAATATCACAATGAAATACTTTGCAAATTCTCATAAGCACATCAAGGGATACTGTTTCATTCTTATTTAATTTTGTTGCAACAGACGATGAAATCTCCGCAGCACGCATTAAATCTTGTCTTTTCATTTGATTATCAATCATAAGTTTTTGAAGTTTGTTGTAGCTTATTCTCATCTGTAACGCTCCTTCGTATTCTCCGTTCCTTTTGGTTACAGTTACTCATTTGACATTATACTATGAATAATCTATTTTTTCAAGATATAGGGGGTTATTCGCAACTTCTATCCGACAAGGTGTCACTTTTTGCAAACACCTAATGCAACTCTTCTAAAGAATAATAAAAATGAGATGCCGAAGCACCTCAATTATACATTCTATTATTAACAT
>ERZ791842.1495-NODE-1495-length-11359-cov-3.2715_pt1 | contig 11359 bp, 10 predicted proteins | sample MGYA00509944_ERZ791842 | MGnify/ENA primary metagenome ERZ791842 (study PRJEB30046, sample SAMN00715263) | human gut metagenome | study: EMG produced TPA metagenomics assembly of the A metagenome-wide association study of gut microbiota in type 2...
GGAGCAACTGTCGGGGCAACTGTCGGAGCAACTGTCGGGGCAACTGTCGGAGCAATCGTCGGAGCTGCTGTTGCTGAGTTACCGTCAATATCAGATACAGTGAAGTTAATCTTTACATTGTTTAGTGTCTGATAGGATACATTGTTAAAGTATGCTTTATAATTTCCGTTTTCTACAGTGACATTATTTACATGTGTGTTTGCCCATACATTTATAAATGAGAAGTTAAATATCGGGCAGGTGAGTCCGTCATCAGAAGCTTTCTTTGATGTGTCATAGAGGAAAGTATCATTCTTCATTGAATATGCAGTACCGTTTACCTCTATTGATGAAACTTTTATAGTTGCTTTATTGAAAGCAGAAGCATCTTCATCACCTACATTTATGTCTCTTATGTAAAGTGAGCCTATGTTGCTTAACTGGCTCTGTGTTGCATCGAGACTGAGTGAGAATGTACCTCCTTTTGAATAAATATCAACATATTCGTCGCTGGCTACTGACTGCCAGTTTGCTGTTTCAAGGAGATAGAGCTTAGCTCGTACATAATTGGCTTTTGGCACTGTTACCTCACATGAAGCACTGTAGCCGAGAGGGACTGATGCCGTGATTTTGCAAGTGCCTGCATTTACTGCCGTAACCTGTCCTTTAGAATTGACAGTTGCAACTTCTTCATCACTTGATTTCCATGTAATCTTGTCTTTGCTGTCAGCAGGTGTGAGAGTTGCATTGAGCTGTTTTTTCTCATCACCGATATTTATTATCATTGAAGTCTGGTCAAGTTTTATGCCGGTGGCAGTTGCCGATGAGGAGTCACCGTAAATTTCCATGATTGCATTGATAACTGACTGCTGTGTAACTTTGTATGAATATCTGTCAAATAAGCCGAAACCATAATTTCCGTTGTAACCGTTGTCCCATGCAACAGGAATGATTCCGTACATATCTGAGTAATAACAGAATTTTTCGTAGTAGTCTGCACGGCAGGCAGCATTTTGCGAATCAAAGGCTGATTTGTCTATCGCACCAAATTCGCCGACTACTACCGGATAACCGTTTGCTACAAATTTTGTGTTCATTTTCTTTAACTGTGATGCCATATAGGATTCATCGCCCCAGCTTGCCACTTTGGAACTGTTTGTAGCTTTTTCGCCCCACTGTGTGCAGGTTGATGATTCTGTACCACAGAAATCCCATGGGTCATAATAATGTACGGAAACCATTATTCTTTTCTGGCCTGATGGAATTGAAGATGAAAGATATTTATCTGAAGGCATTTCAAATCCATAATTATCTGCCGTATAGTTGATATTTGTGTTCCAACCCGGAATAAGAAGCCATCTTTTATCGTTGTTGCCGCCTGATTTTCTGACTGTATCAACAAAAATCTGATTATAAGCATTTATATTTGCATATGCATTATAAGAAGGATTTCCATATGTACCGTCAAATTCTTCATTCATTGATTCAAATATAAGATGCTCGTCGTAGTTTTTAAATGTGTCGGCTATTTGCTCCCAGCAGGCTTTGTATTTTGCCTTAATCTTAGTCTGTTCACCATTTCCGCAGAGAAGCCAGCCGCCTGAAACAGTTGTATATCCGTCGCCGTGCATATTGACTATGGCATAGAGTCCGTTGTCAACACACATATCGACAACCTGTTTAACTCTGTCGAGCCAAGAGGAATCAATTTTATATCCGTTGCTGTCATCAATCATGCTAAGATATGACACTGGGATTCTGATTGACTTAAATCCTGCATCTTTTACCGCAAGGATAAGTTCCTCGTTAATCTTTGGATTGCCATAGGCTGTCTCATTTGGGGTTCCGTTTGAGGATGCTTCAAGCTGGTTCCCAAGATTCCAGCCTGCTCCCATTGCTTTGGTGATCTCTGTCTGATTAAGATTGTTGAATGATGATGCTGAAACAGTCTGCACATTCTTCTCCGGAATACAAACTGTTGTGGCGATCATGGCTGCTGATAATAATACAGCCATTACTTTTTTGCGAAGTCGCATAAATTTTCTCCTTTCATGTTAAGTGCTTGTTTTTCAATACAACATAATAATATCCTTTTTGTGAAATATTTGCAATTATTATTCACAGAATATTAAAGATTTCGTCACAATTACTATAATAAATGCTGGTTTAGCAAAAAAATACGGTTTAAATTTGTGCAATATCGCTATTTCGATTTACAAAAAGTTCAATTTATTTACAAAAATGTTAAAAATTCTATATATTGTTGCTTTCTGTTTTTTGTATTATAATAATGTGATGCAGGAGTCAAAAGCAGAAAATTGCGAAACTATCATAAATATTGATTAAATTGTGCGGATATAACAAATAGTATCACAATTAGCACAACATATAGTTAGTTTCGCAAACGCCTATTTAAAATAGATCTGAAAGGAGATATTTCCTAATGAAGAAAATAGTTTTAACCGGTGGTGGAACAGCCGGTCATGTCACACCCAATATCGCACTTATACCGGAGCTTAAAAAAGCGGGATATGAGATTTATTATATCGGTTCTTATGAGGGAATTGAGAAGAAACTTATAGAGAATACCTTATTATGGGATTTCAAGCGGAAAACTTCGCAGATATATTGATCTTAAGAATATCAGCGACCCATTTAAGGTATTAAAAGGATTTGCACAGGCGAGGAAACTTCTTAAAAAGATTAAGCCTGATGTTGTATTTTCAAAGGGAGGATTTGTATCAGTTCCCGTTGTTGTTGCAGCAAAATCAAGAAAAATTCCATGTATAATACATGAGTCAGATATGACACCGGGACTTGCAAATAAGATATGTATTCCATGTGCAGTGAGAGTATGCACAAATTTCCCTGAGACACTAAAGCATCTTCCAGCGGAAAAAGCTGTACTTACGGGTTCGCCTATAAGGGAGGAACTTTTTAAGGGAGATAAAGAAAAAGGACTTAAATTTTGTGGATTTGATAATTCAAAACCGGTTATTCTTATAATAGGAGGAAGTCTTGGAGCAGTTGCCGTAAACAATGCGGTAAGAGGGATACTTCCGGAACTTTTGAAGAAATTTCAGGTAATACATCTTTGCGGAAAAGGAAAGAAAGATGACTCACTTGTAGGTACAAAAGGTTATGTGCAGTATGAGTACATAAGTGAGGAACTTCCTGACCTTATGGCGGCTTCTGATATAATGATTTCAAGAGCCGGGGCAAATGCCATATGTGAGATACTTGCACTTAAAAAGCCTAATATACTTATACCATTGTCTGCACAGGCAAGCCGCGGTGACCAGATATTAAATGCGGCATCATTTGAAAAACTTGGTTACAGTATAGTTATTCAGGAGGAGGAAGTTACCAATGAAAAACTTCTTGCCGCCGTAAATGAGGCATTTGACAATAAAGAAAAGTATATAGCTGCAATGAACAAGAGCCAGCTTAACAATTCAATAGAAAAGATAGTTGGTCTTATAAACAGTGCCGCTAAGTAATCATTGTCTGGCTGAAAATGGAATAGCGGTACAAAGTAAGAAATGCAAGACTGAACTGTTACTAGCAAGTAGAGTATTTTGCGAATATTATTGACTTTGAGTGGCACTGCCATGCAAAAGGACGGTATAGAATGGAGGATTGAAATGAGCAATGGTTCGATACCAAAAGACCCGGTGATGCTGCTTAGTTATGTGAATACGCAGCTTAGGGATTTTTACCCTGACATTGAAGAAATGTGCAAATCACTTGACATTGACAGGGAAGAACTTGAAAATAAACTTGCTGCCATCGATTATAAGTATGATGGCAGCATGAACAAGTTTGTTTAGAAAGTCATGGGGTTTCCGGTTACATCGCGTGACACCCACATTGACATTCCGGGACCGTGATTTCCGAATGGTCTTGTGTGGAAACCGAATTTTTCATAGAAACTTTCACGATGGTAGGCTGCCATAAGGCTTACCATTACGGTTTCCCCCTGCCACTACATCTTTTTGTATGTAGTCAAGTTCACGGCGTATAAGTTCCGTACCTATGTGATGTCCCTGATAGTCCGGGTGTACGATTACATCTGTTATGAAATATGTATAGCCGCCGTCACTTACGATGCGTGCCATACCGACAGGTTTATTGTCACAGACTGCTACGCAGAGATAAAATGAGTTTTTAAGGGCAATTGCTGCCCTTTTTTCAGTTACATTTATCCAGTTTACTGATTTTCTGAGTGCATTATAATCTTCAACGCTTATATTGTTTACATATGTTATCTTAGTTTCTTTGTTCATAATGTTTGTTATCCTTTTTTGGTTTATATATAAATATTTGGCTGCTCTTTTTAAACATCAATTTTATAGACTTTCATTGTATTTGATTTTAAGTTTGTATTTGCAAATCAATATTACAGACATTTCCGACTGTTACTTACAGCATCGTATGTTTAAAAAGCAGTCTTTTTGTTTCTTAATATATTTTACCACAAGTATAATATTTTGGGTTAGTCTTATTTGATATTCTGTCATAAAAAGAAAATTTGGCAAACAATGAACAAGCTCGTTATATGCAGATACTCTTTTTATGCCTGAACAGTTGCTAAGATGTAATATTTTTAGATGCAGTTGAATAAAATATTATTGCATATGAATTATATATCAGCGGGGCAATTTTTACCCTGACAATAAAATTAGACATTTGCGAAACTATCATAATCTCACAGTTAACACAACATATAATTAGTTTCGCAATCATCTATGGCAATTAAATAAATTTAAGGAGATTTCTATGGAACTTAAAACCGCACAGATAACTTCAAATCAGATAGTTTGTCACAGTGATACACAGATTACATTGGAAAATGATATGAATGTTCCTGACAGCAAACCCGATATAGATAAGATAATTAAAATAGAGGGAAATATTTTATCTAATTCGGTTGTGGCACTTGACGGCAGGGCAGGCATAAAAGGAACCCTTGATTATTTTATTTTATATACGAGCAGTGACGATATTGTTCCAGTACATAATCTTTCCGGAAGTATAAATTTTGATGAGTCGGTAGGGCTTGATGAGGTTTCGGAGGGAGATGATATTGACTGTCATTTTGAGATTGATGACTGTCAGGCAAACCTTATAAATTCAAGAAAACTGAGCATAAATGCCATTATAGGGATACATTGCTGCAAGCCGGTGAGCGATAATTATGAGGCAGTGTCATCACTTTCGGACTCTGAGGATATAGGAATGACGGATTCGGAGGGATTATATTCAAAGTTAAAGAATGTAGCATATACACATCTTGTTATCAGCAAAAATGATATACATCGTATTTACGAGGAGATAAATCTGCCGAAAGCAAAACCGAATATTGATTCAATATTGTATTATAATATAAGACCTCTTAACATCCAGACTAAAGTTGTCGAGGATGGTGTAAGACTTATGGGGGATTTGAATATTTTTGTTTTATATACTCCTGAAAATGAGGAGCGGAGCCTTGAATATTTTGAGACAGAAGCGGCTTTTGACGAGATTATAAACTGTAATAACTGCAATGAGGATATGATTCCTGATATTGATGTGAGTGTCGGCAGCAGGGAGCTTTCAGGAAAGCCTGATGAGGATGGTGAAAACAGGATAATAAGTTTTGAGCTGACACTGAAATTGCAAATGAAGTTTTATGAGAATAAAGAAACTCAGATACTTGACGATGCTTATTCAACGGCAATGGAGCTTGAGCCGGTAAGAAAGACTATGTCACTAAACAGGCTTATTATGAAAAATCAGAGTGTTTTGAGACTTTCTGAGCAATTTAATATAGACAATCAGGATAAAATACTTCAGATATGCAATACAACGGGAAAGATAACGATTGATGAACAGCAGGTTGTAAAAGACGGGATACAGCTTGACGGCGTGATGCAGCTTGATGTTTTGTATATGACGGAAAATGATTCAAATCCTTTATCTATCGAAAAGGTGGTAATGCCGTTTCGTCATGTTATCGAGATTGATGGCCTTAGTCCTGAATGTTACTATGAATTGCAATTTGAGATAAACAATATAAATGTTATGATGCTTGACAGTTCGGAAATTGAGGTCAAGGCAAATATAACATTATGTGCCATTGCTTTTTCAAATTTTGAGGAGAATTATATTTTTGATGTAAATGTTGAACCACTTGATTTTGAGCGGCTTCATAAACTGCCCGGAATAGTAGGTTATTATGCGATAAAAGATACACCGGTGTGGGATATTGCGAAAAAATACCGCACGACCGTTGAGAGTATCAGCCAGCTAAATGATTTAAGTGGTGACATAGTCCACAAAGGGGAAAAACTGCTCCTTTTAAAAATGGTTGAGGGCATATAATTTGACATATTTAATTGCATAAATAATGTATATAGTGTAAAATAAATGCAGAAGCGAGTTAAGTTTTGAAATGGATTTAGCCCTGCTTCTGTATTTTTGTAGTTATTTTTCATTTACAGGTCTGATACGGAATGTCAGGACTTGTTAATGGCTAAGTAACTCTTGTGTCCTGAAAGGAGGATTTATGCGTATGAGATATGACATTATTATAGTCGGTGCAGGCCCTGGAGGTATTTTTGCATCATATGAATTGGTTAAGAAAAATCCTGAGATTAAGGTTGCCGTATTTGAGACAGGTCATTCACTTGAAAAGAGAGTCTGCCCTATTGACGGCGATAAGATAAAAAGCTGTATAAATTGTAAAAGCTGCTCTATAATGAACGGTTTTGGCGGGGCGGGTGCTTTTTCAGACGGTAAATATAATATAACAAATCAGTTTGGCGGTACTTTATATGAATATATAGGAAAAAATAAGGCGCTCGACCTTATGTATTATGTAGATGAGTTAAATCTTAAATATGGCGGTGAGGGTACAAAACTTTATTCGACAGCCAATACAGAAATAAAGAAACTTTGTGTTCAGAACGGTCTTCATCTTCTTGATGCCTCTGTCCGCCATCTTGGAACGGATAAGAATTATGTTGTTCTCGAAAATCTTTATGCAGAACTTAAAGACAAAGTAGATTTCTATTTTGACACGCCTGTAGACAGTGTTTTACAGAATGGTGACGGTTATCTTATAAAGACGGCAAAAGGTGATTATCAGTGTGATAAATGTATCATATCAGCGGGAAGAAGCGGAAGTAAATGGATGGAAAAAGTCTGTTCAGAGCTTAATATTCCGACAAAATCAAACCGTGTTGATATTGGTGTCAGAGTTGAACTTCCGGCAGAAGTATTTTCACATCTCACGGATGAACTTTACGAGAGCAAGATAGTTTACAGAACAGCGAAATTTGAGGATCTTGTCCGTACATTCTGCATGAATCCTCATGGTGTTGTAGTAAATGAAAACACAAACGGAATAGTTACGGTAAACGGTCACAGTTATGAAGACCCAAGCAAACACACTGAAAATACAAACTTTGCACTTCTCGTTGCAAAACATTTTTCAGAGCCGTTCAGAGACAGCAACGGATATGGAGAGAGCATAGCAAAACTTTCAAATATGCTGGGCGGCGGTGTCTTAGTGCAGAGATTTGGTGACCTTATAAGAGGAAGACGAAGCAATGCAACTCGTATAGCTGAGGGATTTGTGACACCTACGCTTTCGGCAACTCCGGGTGATTTAAGCCTTGTAATGCCAAAGAGAATACTTGACGGCATTATAGAAATGATATATGCACTCGATAAGATAGCACCGGGAACAGCAAATGACGATACGCTTCTTTATGGTGTTGAAGTCAAGTTCTATAACATGGAAGTTGAGATAGATGAAAACCTTGAAACTCCGCTTAAAGGACTTTATGTTATCGGTGACTGCAGCGGTGTAACACATTCATTGTCACACGCATCGGCAAGTGGAGTTCATGTAGCAAGAGCGATTGCAAGAGCAAATAAATAAGCAATAAAAATGAAATGAGGAATAAAGATGGCAGAAAATTATTCATTTTTTCAAATAAGAAATGCGAGTATTTTCCATGCCACAAAGTATCAGATGAGATAGCAGAAAAGGACTTTAATTGCCTTTTCTGCTATTGTCCTTTATATCTTAAAGAAAAGTGTCCCGGAAATCCTGTTTACTTTGTGACGGCAAATGGAGAAAAAATAAAAGACTGTTCAAAATGTACTTTTCCACACAGGGCGGCAAATTATGAAGAGGTGCTTAAGTGCCTTATGTCAAAAGATGAAATTCTTGAAGTGGATATAAGTGAGCTGATTGTGGATATGGAGACGGAAATAGAACATTCATGTGGATTTGAGTCAATGGATGCGGAGATGAAAAGACAGCATAAGGAGATAATAAATGCAGCATATGATAAATTTTTCAGTGAGAAAAAAGTAAAAGTCATTCTTAAACAGATTGACGAAAGTGTGGTGACAACCGCTGGATTTGTATTTGGAGAGCAGACAATAGAATGTAACGCACTGGAAAAAATGAATGTGGCGTACGGCGACATAGACAGTGCTTATCTGTACGCATTTGGAATAAAGGATATTGATGAAAAAGTGTTGGAAGAAAGTTCACTTCTTGAAAAATATTATGTCGAATGTCTGATGATAGCGGCAACAGATGTGTTGAGAGACTGGATTAGAAGTTATATAGAAAGAAAGCACAGCGTAAGGCATAAAAAATATGTGACGGATTCATTTGGACCGGGATTTTATGGGATGGATATATTAGCGGTGCCAAAACTTGTGAAAATAACGGGGGCAGAGAAAGTAGGTGTGTCAGTTGATAAAAGCGGAAATATGCACCCGGCAAAAAGTTGTGTTGGGATTTATCTTGTGACGAAGAAAGAGTATGGGGAGAGGATAAAGGATTGTGCATTTTGCGTAGGAAACAAAGGTGGATGTGCGGTATGCAGGGGAAGATAGGAGAAAATTGTTTTTGGCAGAATAAGTTATCTTACAATGCAAATGAGTATAAAACATATCTTCTTGGTCTGGTTTTTTATAAATATTTATCAGATTCGTATTTGTCAAAGGCATATGATTTGATGAACGATGAGAAGCCGGACAGCCTTGAAGAAGCACAAGAAAAGTATTTAGCACATTATTTTGAAAGGAATGTAACAGATAACAGGTGAAACTGTTACAAAAAAATCCATATATGCAAGATATTTCACACTATGTACAAAAAAATGTGTGCAGAAATGAGGAGTGATATGAGAGCTTATTCAGATGTATATTTAGGAGATGTTGTGGAAAATCAAGGAAAGTTATTTGATTTTGTGGCACAGTCTTACCCTGACAAAGATACAGAGGATTTCATTAATGCGTATATGAAAAGTAAAACAAGAAAGAGCATTGATGAAGCAAAGGCATATGTTAATACAATGGATTTTAAGGAATTGTTGAAATATTTTTCTGATACGGATAAATATTCATTGAAGCCGGGAAAGGCTCTTAAAGGTTTTATGCCTGATTGGATTGGGGAGTTTTATGCCTATTATCAGTGGTATTATAATGTGTCAAGTGAGGAAACGATAAAAAAAGTTCCATTGAGTTTTTTGAAAAAGGCTTATTATGGATTACATGATTTGGAACTTGAATTGGCAGTACAGAAAGTGAGGTAAAATCATGGAGATAATTTGTTTTCACAATCCTGATGAGGAAAATGGTTATTTAAGTAATTGGTTTCATTCAGATTTTTCTGTTGGTGAAATTGAATTTTCATCGATGGAGCAGTACATGATGTATAAAAAAGCTGTTTGTTTTTCTGACAAAAAAATAGCAGAAGAAATTCTTTCAATAAATGATGTTGCAGAAATTAAAAGATTAGGACGGCAGATTTCAAATTATAGTGATAATATTTGGAATGGAAAGAGACAGATTATTGTGTACGAGGGACTTTTGGCAAAATTTTCTCAGAATTATTCACTTAAAAAGATGTTAAAAAACACAGGTGATGCAATGCTTGCGGAATGTGCCGTGAGAGATAAAATATGGGGTATAGGATTGTCTATGAGCGACCCAAAAAGATTAGACATTGACGAGTGGAGAGGTCAAAATCTGCTAGGATACGCACTGATGCAGGTTAGGGAGAAATTATAGTAGAATGAAAAGCAGGAAACTCTTAATATGAGTATGCTTAAACAGTTTTTTTCGGTAGATTATGAAGGTAGAGAAGATTTATTTGAGGGACTTTCAATATGGGAGGAAAAAGAGTACAGGCAGTTGCAGGGAACATATCCTGTGATTAGTCTGTCATTTGCGAATATTAAAGAAAAAAATTTTCCGATGACAAGAAAGAAAATATGTCAACTGATTACAAAACTTTATGAAGAATATTCATTTCTTTTGTTTACCGGTTTGCTGGGCGAGGCGGATAAAAGATATTTTAGGCGGGTCTCGGAAAATATGGATGACAGTGATGCTTCTTTGTCTTTGTATCAGTTATCAGACTACTTGTATCGTTATTATGGTAAAAAAGTAATAATTCTTCTTGATGAATATGATACGCCTATGCAGGAGGCATATGTAAATGGATTTTGGGATGAGTTGGCTTCATTTACAAGAAGTCTGTTTAATTCTACATTTAAAACTAATCCATATCTTGAAAGAGCGATAATGACAGGAATAACAAGAGTGAGTAAGGAGTCGGTTTTTTCTGATTTAAACAATCTTGAGGTGGTTACAACAACATCAAACAAATATATGACGGCTTTCGGTTTTACTGAGAAAGAAGTATTTAATTCGCTTGAGAAATTTGGATATGGGGATAAAAAAGAAGAAATTAAAAAATGGTATGATGGGTTTGTGTTTGGAAAAATAACAGATATTTATAATCCGTGGTCTATTTTAAACTTTCTGGATAAAGGAAAGATAGATACATATTGGGCAAATACCAGTAGTAATGGATTGGTAAGTAAACTTGTAAGAGAAGGAGATGCAGATTTAAAATCCGTTTTTGAAGAATTGTTAAAAGGCAAAAATATATTGTGTCCTATTGATGAGCAGATAGTATATAATCAACTGGATGATGATTCGGAAGCAGTCTGGAGTCTTTTATTGGCAAGTGGTTATTTGAAAGTAGTTTCTATTGAAAAAAAAGTAGTTGGAAAGAGACAACTGTATGAACTTTCACTGACAAATATGGAAGTCTTGGATATGTTTTATGATATGGTGAGAGGTTGGTTCAAAAAGTCAGCAGGAAACTATAATGCGTTTGTAAAAGCATTGTTAATTAATGATGTTGAAGCAATGAATGAGTATATGAATGTGATTTCTGAGGAAATATTCAGCAATTTTGATGTTGGAACAAAACCTTCAAAATTACAGCCGGAGAGATTAGTCTCATGCTACGACTGTAAGGGAGTAGCTAATGGCTCAAGTTTGAACGATAGTTCAA
>ERZ791842.1497-NODE-1497-length-11353-cov-3.97424_pt1 | contig 11353 bp, 15 predicted proteins | sample MGYA00509944_ERZ791842 | MGnify/ENA primary metagenome ERZ791842 (study PRJEB30046, sample SAMN00715263) | human gut metagenome | study: EMG produced TPA metagenomics assembly of the A metagenome-wide association study of gut microbiota in type 2...
TACAGGGCTCGAACCTGTGACCCTCTGCTTGTAAGGCAGATGCTCTCCCAGCTGAGCTAAGACCCCGTATCCAGTGTGTCGCTTGTTTGTTTTTGTCTCACTCGCGACTGCCTGTACAGTATATGATAAATTGTGGTAATTGTCAACACTTTTTTGAAATTTTTTTAAAAAAGTTTTTTTGCCCTTATTTTTGCTGGTTTTCCGGCATTTTCAGAGATGGGAGAGCATTTATTTTTTCGATATTTTATAGAAAATTTTTTAATGGTTTATATTCATTTGGGGACGGGCGTGGTATACTTATTCCAGAGTAGATGCTGCCATCGGCGGACGGGCGCAGGCTTGTGCTTTCCGCTGTGTGGACGAAAGGAAAGGACCCTACGCCCCTATGTACTATTTTATTGTAAATCCCAGTGCAGGCTCCGGCAGAGGCAGGAGAGTGTGGAAAGCCATTGCCTGCTATATGGATCTGCACAATATTGAATATGAAGCGGTACTTACCGGCAGCGTCGGTGATGCGAGGATTGCTGCCAGAGAACTGACGGAGAAGAAACGCCAGCCAGGCCTGTTGATCGTGGTCGGCGGAAGCGGAACGGTCAATGAGGTTCTTGATGGAGCTGTCCTTCATGGGATTTTTGATCTGGGTTATATTCCGGCAGGCACGGGAAATGATTTATCCCGCTGTCTCCACATTCCCAAACGTACCGTACGCTGTCTGAAAAAACAGCTGTATCCCAGACATTTTTCAATGGTAGATTACGGGGTGCTCTCTCTTGGTTCCAGTGAGATTTCTCATCGGAGATTTATGGTAAGCGCCGGTATGGGATTTGATGCTGCTGTGTGTTGTGCGGCATCCGCTTCCAGGCTGCGGGGCATTATGGGGCGGCTGGGTCTTGGAAAACTTTTTTGTTTTCTTCTTGGACTCTGCCAGGCGGCAGGATGCCGGTCCAGCCGGGGATATATCCTTTTGGATGGTGTAAAAAAAGTGGAATTTAATCATATCCTGTTTATATCCTGTCACATTCAGCCATCAGAGGGAGGCGGTTTTGTTTTTGCTCCCAGAGCAGACGGAAGCGACGGCAGGATGAATGTCTGTGTGGTAAGCCATTCTTCCAGAAAACGGCTGATCCCTGTGATGCTGCAGGCTTTGACCGGCCGTTTTAAGAAGCATAAGGGAGCACGGATGTTTGAATGCAGAGAGGTTTCCATTCACACAGACGCCCCTCTTCCCATTCATGTGGATGGAGAATTCTGCGGTACTCAGACAGACCTGCGGGCAGAGTGCATTTCGCGGCAGATCCGAATGGGGATATAATACGGCTGTTCCGGCCGGTAATATGAACTGTTAAAAAGAATTGTGATCAAAAGAACGAAATAGAGGAGACAGAAACATGAGAATCGGACAAGGCTATGATGTTCACAGGCTCACAGAGGGCCGTAAGCTTATTCTGGGAGGCGTGGAGATACCTTATGAAAAGGGGCTTTTAGGCCATTCGGATGCAGATGTGCTGATCCATGCCGTGATGGATGCGCTCTTAGGGGCAGCGGCTCTGGGAGATATCGGACAGCATTTTCCGGATACAGATCCTGCTTATAAGGGGATTTCCAGCATAGAGCTTCTGGGTAAGGTAGGTGCACTTTTGGAGGAAAAGGGCTATGTGATTGAAAATATTGATGCTACGATCATCGCCCAGAGGCCAAAGCTGGCCTCCTACCGTCCTCAGATGGAAGAGAATATTGCAGAGGCCCTTCATCTGGATCCGTCCAGAGTCAGCGTAAAAGCCACTACAGAGGAGGGGCTGGGATTTACGGGAAGCGGAGAGGGAATTGCTTCTCAGGCAATTACATTATTGACGGAAACAGCGGATTACTGCTATGATAATAAAATAATGACAGAAGGCTGTCCGGGCTGCTCAGGCTGCGGCTGCGAGCAGAAGTGAACAGTGTTTCTGAATGATCATAAGCGAGGAGAAATCGTATGAAAATATTTAATACATTAACCAGGAGAAAAGAAGAATTTAAGCCGATTACACCGGGAGAGGTGAAAATGTATGTGTGCGGCCCTACGGTATACAATCTGATCCATATCGGAAATGCCCGTCCCATGATCATGTTTGACACTGTGCGCCGGTATTTTGAATACAAGGGATATAAGGTGAAATTTGTTTCCAACTTTACGGATGTGGACGACAAAATCATCAAAAAGGCCAATGAAGAAGGCGTAGATGCCCATATTATTTCCGAGCGCTATATTGCAGAGTGCAAAAAGGATATGAAGGATATGAATGTGGAGCCTGCTACGGTACATCCGCAGGCAACTCAGGAGATTCAGGGAATGATCAATATGATCCAGACCCTGATCGACAAGGGACACGCCTATGTGGCAGAGGACGGCACGGTGTACTTTAAGACGCGTTCCTTTGCAGAATATGGCAAGCTGTCCCACAAAAACCTAGATGAGCTTCAGTCTGGCTTTCGTGAGATTAAGGTAACGGGTGAAGAAGGCAAGGAAGACCCTAATGATTTTGTGCTCTGGAAGCCCAAGAAAGAGGGAGAGCCTTACTGGGAGTCTCCATGGTGCCAGGGCCGTCCGGGCTGGCATATTGAGTGCTCTGTGATGGCAAAGCGCTATCTGGGAGATTCCATTGATATCCATGCAGGGGGCGAGGATCTGATCTTCCCTCACCATGAAAATGAAATTGCACAGAGTGAGTGCGCCAATGATAAGCCCTTTGCCACATACTGGATGCACAACGGCTTTTTAAATATTGATAATAAGAAGATGTCCAAATCCCTTGGGAATTTCTTCACTGTCCGGGATATTGCGGAGAAATATGATCTGCAGGTACTGCGTTTCTTCATGCTCAGCGCCCATTACCGCAGTCCTCTTAATTTCAGTGCCGAGCTGATGGAGGCTTCCAAAAACGGCCTGGAACGCATTATGACCTGCATGGATAAGCTGCGGGAACTGAAGGCAAAGGCTCAGGCCGGTGATATGACAGCAGCCGAGACAGAGAAAATGGCAGAGGCTGACAGGCTCAGAGAGAAATTTGAGGCTGCCATGGAGGATGATTTTAATACGGCGGATGCGGTTTCCGCTGTGTTTGAGCTGGTAAAGCTTGCTAACTCTACAGCAGATGCTGATTCCACCGCAGCTTATGTAAAGGGCCTTGAAGATCTGATTTCACGTCTGTGCGAGGTGCTTGGTATTATCACAGAGCGGAAGACAGAGGTGCTGGACGAGGAGATCGAAGCCATGATCGCAGCCAGACAGCAGGCCAGAAAAGAGAAAAACTTTGCTCTTGCCGATGAGATCCGCGGAAAGCTTCTGGATATGGGAATCGTGCTGGAGGATACCAGAGAGGGCGTAAAGTGGAAGAGAGCATAACATTAAAGGACTTCCTTGCATACTATAAAAAGACCATGAGACTGGAACCGGTAGATGCCGGTTCCTATTCTCCGTTGGTTCTTGCTTACATTGGAGATGCGGTGTATGAGGTGATGATCCGCGCCAGAGTAATTAACCGTGGAAGTATGCAGGTAAATAAGATGCATAAACGAAGCGCGATGCTGGTAAACGCAGGCACGCAGGCACAGCTTATCCGCTCCATTGAAGAGGAGCTTACGCCTCAGGAGCACGCGGTCTATAAACGGGGGCGCAATGCCAAATCCGTTACCATGGCAAAACACGCTACTATGGCAGATTACCGTACTGCTACAGGCATGGAGGCTTTGGTGGGCTGGCTGTTTCTGGAAGAGAGATTTGAGCGTCTTGCAGAGTTGATCAGCCTGGGGATTGAAAAAATAGGAGCCTTTGAGGAAATATAAAGGAGAAACATTTCATGAGATACGAAGAACTGACCATCGAGGGACGCAATGCAGTGCTGGAGGCCTTTCGTTCCGGAAAGACCATTGACAAGCTGTTTGTGCTGGACGGCTGCCAGGACGGCCCGGTGCGCACCATCGTAAGGGAAGCGAAAAAACACGACACAATTATCAACTATGTGGCTAAGGAGCGTCTGGATCAGCTTTCTGAGACGGGAAAGCATCAGGGAGTGATCGCTTATGCGGCTGCCTATGAATACGCCCAGGTGGAGGATATGCTTAAGCTGGCAGAGGAAAAAGGAGAGCCGCCCTTTTTGTTTTTGCTGGATGGCATTGAGGATCCCCATAATTTGGGAGCGATTATCCGTACAGCCAATCTGGCTGGTGCTCACGGCGTCATTATCCCAAAGCGCAGGGCAGTGGGGCTGACTGCCACGGTGGCCAAGACTTCAGCCGGTGCGCTTAATTATACCCCTGTGGCAAAGGTGACGAACCTTACCGCAGTGATGGAGGATCTTAAGAAAAAGGGGCTGTGGTTTGTCTGCGCCGATATGGGCGGGGACGTGATGTACCGCATGAATCTTACAGGCCCCATCGGCCTTGTGATCGGAAATGAAGGCGAGGGCGTCAGCAAGCTGGTTCGGGAGCACTGTGATATGACAGCTTCCATTCCCATGAAGGGAGATATTGATTCGTTAAATGCCTCTGTGGCAGCAGGTGTTCTGGCCTATGAGATTGTCCGCCAGAGGCTGGCAAAATAGCAGTTTGGAAAGAGGAAGAAAGAATGGAGAGAATCCGAAAAAACAGAAGAAACATTTCCGGGGCAGCGGTTCTGACAGCCGCTGTGGTAGGTGTCTGTGGCCTTTTTGGAGCATTTCCGGCAAAAGCGTCTCAGACAGCAGTGATCGAGGATACACAGGTGCCGCTGTATGATAAGCCTGCCGGAAGCTATGTGCGTACTCCCATTGCTTCCGGTGTGACGGTATATAAAAATGATAAGGCCACTCTGGATGCGTCCAATACATCTGAGGGCTATCTAATGGTGAAATATACCGGCAGTGTAGGAAAAATTAAGGTTCAGATTTCCAAAAACGGTTCAGAAACATATACATATGATTTAAATAACAGCGGTGTTTATGAAGTTTTTCCTCTTTCGGAGGGAAACGGCTCCTATCAGGTAAAGGTGTTTGAAAATATTCAGGGGAATCAGTATTCCCAGGCCTTCAGCCAGAATCTGGACGTATCCATTTCCAATCCCTTCGGTCCTTTTTTGTATCCCAACCAGTATGTGAATTTTAATTCTGCCAGTGCGGCAGTTCAAAAGGGAGCAGAGCTTTCGGCAGGCGTTACAGATCAGCTTGGCGTGGTATCGGCTGTTTACAACTATGTGGTTAAGAATCTGACTTATGATACGGCAAAGGCCAGTTCCGTACAGTCCGGCTATCTTCCCAATGTGGATCTGGTGCTGGCCCAGAAAAAAGGAATCTGCTTTGACTATGCGGCTCTTATGACGGCCATGCTCCGTTCTCAGGACATTCCCACCAAGCTGGTGGTGGGATATACAGGAAACCTGTATCACGCCTGGATCAATGTATATCTGGAAGGCCAGGGCTGGGTGGACAATATCATTTATTTTGACGGAACCAGCTGGAAATTGATGGATCCGACCTTTGCATCCTCCGGCAACCAGAGCCAGGAGATTATGCAGTATATAGGAAACGGAGCCAATTACCAGGCGAAATACAGCTATTAGTCAGGAGGACAGAGAAAATGGAAAAACAGGGGGAGAAATACGATCGGTATTCCTATGAGGAGCTGTCCGCCTTCTGCTTACAGATTGCCCTTTTGCTGGAGGCGGCTGTGCCTTTGGAGGAAGGGCTGACGATCATGGCAGAGGATGCGGCAGAGGAAAAAGAAAAGGCCATGCTTCTTTATATGGCAGAGGGCGCAGAACTTGGAGATCCTTTCTTTAAGGTGCTGGAGGATACAGGCGTGTTTCCCCCCTATATCGTCCGTATGGCCAGACTGGGGCAGCAGACAGGTACGCTGGATCAGATGATGAAATCCCTTTCTGATTATTATGAGAAAGAAGCCAGGCTTTTAAAGGCGGTAAAAAATGCGGCCACTTATCCCGCAATGATGATTCTCATGCTGTTAGTGGTTCTATTCGTGCTTTTTACAAAGGTAATGCCGGTGTTTTCAAGGGTATATGAGCAGCTGGGAGCCAGCCTTCCGCCTGCGGCTGCAGCAGCAATCCGTCTGGGAGGCATTTTAAGCGGCGCAGCATTGGTTCTGGCAGCTGTAACTGGTGCAGCTGCGGCCGTGATATGGATTGCTGCCCGTTTCGGAAAGCGTTTTTCACTGGTGGAAAAGGGCGTCGCAGCAGTAAAAACCCGCAGCCGTATTGCTAGAGCAGTTGCGCTGCGCCGCTTTACCTCTGTGCTGGCTCTGACCTTAAAGAGCGGGCTGGAACTGGAAAAGAGTATGGAATTAGCCAAAGAGCTGGCTGAAAATGAAACAGTGGCCGGTCAGATCGATGACTGCTCCAGACGTCTGGAAGAGGGAGAAAGCTACTATGACGCCATGAAGGCAGCAGGGCTTTTTTCCGGTTTTTATATTCAGATGATTAAGGTGGGAAGCCGCAGCGGCCATCTGGATCAGGTAATGGAGGAAATTTCCGGGGATTATGAGGAAATGGCGGATTCTGCCATTGACGGAATGATCACCCGGTTTGAGCCTACGATCGTAGCTGTGCTGGCTGTATCAGTGGGACTGGTGCTGCTTTCCGTGATGCTGCCTCTGGTAGGCGTGCTTTCTGCAATCGGTTAGGAGGAGCTGGATATGAGAGTAAAACGCGGGCAGGATCGAAGAGGACGGGGACTTGCGGGCATGATCGGCTCGATGCTCCTTATGATGGCAGCAATCCTGTTTTTTACCCTGTTCTCTGTACAGTTTGGAGAGAGGACCACAGCCGGGGATCAGGAAACCCTGAAAAAGGCCATAGCAAGAGCAAGCGTGCAGTGCTATGCCATTGAGGGGAGATATCCGCCAAGTATCGAGTATCTGGAGGAGCATTACGGGGTAATGATCAACCGGAAAAAATACAATGTGTTTTATGATGGCTTTGCCTCCAATGTGATGCCGGATATCACAGTAGTGCCTGTTATGGAATAGGAGGGAAACGTATGGAGCGGAAAACGGGGAAAAGAGGTCAGCTGATGGGCGGCCTTTTTACCATGCTGCTGTTTCTGGTATTTATTTTAAGCGCTCTTTTTACCGTGCTGACAGGAAGCCGCGTGTATGAAAATATCACTGCCAGAAGCGATAAAAATTTCAGCAGCTCCACTGCCTTAAGCTATATAGCAAATAAGGTACGTCAGGGAGACCGTGCCGGGATGACAGACATAAAAGAAATAGAAGGAACACAGGTACTGGAGCTTCGCCAGCAGATTGGCGGGACAGATTATGTGACCTGGATTTACTGGCTGGACGGCAGTATCAGGGAGCTTTTTACTGATACCGGCAGCGGCCTTGGACTGGAGGATGGTCTGGAAATTTTGGAATGTGAAGGACTGTCTTTTTCCAGAGAGGGAAATGTTCTCCATATCCGTACGGAAGGGGAGAACGGGGGAACTCTGTCTCTTTCTCTTAGAAGCGGCAGTCTGGCTGAAAATCCTGTTTTTGGTGAGTCGGAAAGCGGGGGGATAGAAGGATGAACAGAAGAAGCGGGTCCGGTTCAGAACCGTTTTTGATGGAGATGCTGGCAGTCGTCGGTTTTTTTATTGTCTGTGCCTCCATCTGTGTTTCCGTATTTGCAGGAGCAGACCGGTTGAGCCGGAAGGCAGATGATCTGAATCATGCTGTGCTTGCGGCCCAGAGCCTGATGGAAGAGCTGAAATCCGGGAAACGAGAGGAAGAGCTTCAGACGGTCTGGGATAAGGACTGGAAGGCATATACGCAAAGGGAGGCGGCAGAGTCAGGAGCTGTTTTGGCCTATGAGGCAGAGATCACAGTAGAAATGGATGATTCTATGAAGCAGATCCGGGTGGATGTGACAAAAGGGGATAAAGAAACAGACGGTACTGTGATCTACAGCCTGGAAGGCAGCCAGTATGAGCCTTGAAAAAAGAAGCGGGAGGAAATAAGCCATGGCGGAACAAACATCCAGAAATAAAGTGAATATAGGGCTGTCATCGCTGATCCTGATCTTTATCGTGCTTTGTCTGTCTACCTTCGGCCTTCTTTCTTTAAGCAGTGCCAGAGGCGATCTGGAGCTGGCAGAGAGGGGCGCTCAGGCTGCAAAGGAATTTTATGAAGCAGATTCCAAAGGACAGCAGTGGCTGGATCAGACCGGATGCTGCAGCAGATGGCAGGGCGGGCTTTAGAGGAAAAGTTGGAGGCTCTGGCGGCCAAGCCGGGAAATGGTTATGATGAGCAGACCGGCCTTATTTTTACAGAAATTCCCATGGAGCGGGGAGAGTCCCTGCACATTGATCTGGAGTTAAAAGAGGGGGACAAACGGTATGAGATCCGGTCCTGGTATGTATATGACAGCGGTGAATATGAAATTGATGATACAGTGAAGGTCTGGGACGGCAAAGATCGTTCGGGTACATAATAAGGAGGAAACGATATGAAGGTAATGGAGCTTCTTACAGCGGCAGTGGAGCAGGAGGCAGCTGATATCTTTTTGATACCGGGCCGTCCTTTTTCCTATAAGATTGGCGGCAGGATCATCTGCGAGGGAACAGAGAAGATCATGCCGGATGAAATGGACGATATGATCCGTCAGATCTATGAGCTGGCCGGCGGCCGGAGCGAAGAACGTGTATTAAATGAGGGAGATGATGATTTTTCCTTTGCAGTACCGGGGGTATCGCGTTTCCGCGCCAATATTTTCCGTCAGAGAGGTTCTCTGGCCGGCGTTATCCGTGTTGTGCGATTTGAGCTTCCGGATGCGGATGCGCTGCATCTTCCAAAGGAGATTATGAATGTTTCAAGGATGACGAAGGGAATGGTGCTGGTTACAGGGCCGGCGGGAAGCGGCAAAAGCACCACTCTGGCCTGTATCATTGACGCCATTAACGAGTCAAGAGAAGCACATGTGATTACCCTGGAAGATCCCATTGAGTATCTTCACCGCCACAAAAAGAGCGTAGTAACGCAGCGAGAGATCGCTACAGATACAAGCAGCTATGTAACCGGCCTGAGAGCTTCTCTGCGTCAGGCTCCGGATGTGATCCTGCTGGGAGAAATGCGTGACTATGAGACTATCAGCATCGCAATGACGGCTGCAGAGACAGGCCATCTGATCTTGTCTACCCTTCATACCATCGGCGCGGCCAATACCATTGACCGTGTCATTGACGCTTTTCCTCCGGCTCAGCAGCAGCAGATCCGCACCCAGCTTTCCATGGTTTTAAATGCGGTCATTTCCCAGCAGCTGGTACCTACTGTAGATGGAGGCGTACAGCCTGTTTTTGAGATCATGTTTTTAAATAATGCGATCCGCAATATGATCCGCGAATCCAAAATCCATCAGATTGACGGCATTATCGCCACTTCTCAGGAGGAGGGAATGATTTCCATGGACAACAGCCTGATCCGCCTGTTCCGCCAGGGAGTTATAAGCAGGGAAACGGCTGTGACCTACAGCAGCAACGGAGAACTAATGGAACGAAAGCTGTCCAGATAAGCATAAAATCATTATGAAAAGGAGATACCATTTATTGAATGAGGTATCTTCTTTTTTAAATCTGGAAAGGAGCTTTGCATGAGGTCGGATAAAAGAAAAGTGGCAGTTGTCGGAACGGGAATGGTGGGTATGAGTTATGCTTACAGTCTTTTAAACCAGTCTGTCTGCGATGAATTAACGCTGATCGATATCAACAAGACAAGGGCGGAGGGAGAAGCCATGGATTTAAACCACGGGCTTGCGTTTGCAGCTTCCAATATGAAAATATCAGCAGGAAATTATGAGGACTGTCGTGATGCAGATATTGTTGTCATAGCGGCGGGAGTGGCCCAGAAGCCGGGAGAAAGCCGTCTGGATCTTTTAAGGCGAAATACAGAGGTCTTCCGTTCGATCATAGAACCCGTGATTTCCTCTGGCTTTAACGGTATCTTTCTGGTGGCTACCAATCCGGTGGATATTATGACAAGGATTACCTGTGTACTGTCGGGATTTAATCCCGGAAGGGTTCTGGGAAGCGGAACGGCTCTTGATACGGCACGTCTTAGGTATCTGGTGGGAGGATATTTGAGGGTTGATCCCAGAAATGTCCATGCGTATGTAATGGGAGAGCATGGAGACAGCGAATTTGTCCCCTGGAGTCAGGCCTTTCTTGCAACCAAGCCTATTTTAGAGTTGGGAAAAAATGGGGAAAATGAGTTGAGAAGCTGTCTGGATCATATTGAAGAAGAGGTGCGGACGGCAGCATATCGGATTATCGAGGCAAAACAGGCCACCTATTACGGCATTGGAATGGCTCTTACCAGAATTACCAAGGCTATTTTGGGAGATGAGCACAGTGTCCTTACCGTATCTGCTATGCTTCGGGGAGATTACGGTCAGAGAGACATCTATACAGGCGTTCCCTGCATCATCAATCAAAATGGAGTCCAGCGTGTTTTGGAGCTTTCATTGTCGGAACAGGAGATGGAAAAGTTTGGGAAATCCTGTAAAACCCTGAGGGAAAGTTTTGAGGGGATTGTGTGAGCAAAGCAGGCCGCGGCATATGCAGCGTTTGGGAAGGGCATACCTGTACAATATGGAATATTTATGTTATTGTATAGAGGTATCAACATCATTGTCTTCCCATAAAGAAAGGATGGTTTTATGCCATTATTGAAAGAACGATATACCTCAAAGGATTACTGGGCGCTGCCTGAAGGATGTCGGTCTGAACTGATTGACGGACAGCTCTATGATATGGCTCCGCCAAGCAGGATTCATCAGGAGATTGTTTCCGGTATTCTCTATCTTTTAAAAAAACATATTGAATCAAAAAAGGGCGGCTGTAAGGTCTATCCCGCTCCATTTGCAGTTAATCTGGACGCTGATGATAAAAACTGGGTGGAACCGGATATTTCCGTCATCTGTGATCCCGACAAGCTGACAGACCGCGGATGTTCTGGAGCTCCTGACTTTATCGTAGAAGTAGTATCGCCCGGAAGCCGTCGGATGGATTACGCCCATAAGGTTTCCCTGTATCTGGAGTCTGGAGTCCGGGAATACTGGATTGTTGATCCGTTAAAAAAATGTACAACAGTATATCTGAATGAACAGGATCCGTCAGAGTTTGCTCCCATTATTTTTCCTTTTGAAAGTAATATCAAGGTGGGAATCTACGCCGATCTGTCTATCAACATCAGTCAATTACTGTGACGGCTGCCGATGGGAATTTTGCCCGGTTTTGTACCGGGCATTTTTGACAAAAGAAAAAACCCTTGCAAACACAAGGGTTTTTCACAGCTACTGACGGGAATCGGACCCGTGACCTCCGCACTACCAATGCGACGCTCTACCGAC
>ERZ791842.1508-NODE-1508-length-11245-cov-3.2546_pt1 | contig 11245 bp, 8 predicted proteins | sample MGYA00509944_ERZ791842 | MGnify/ENA primary metagenome ERZ791842 (study PRJEB30046, sample SAMN00715263) | human gut metagenome | study: EMG produced TPA metagenomics assembly of the A metagenome-wide association study of gut microbiota in type 2...
AGCTGATTTTGGATGGCGACATCGCCAACTACCTAAAAAGCGTCAGCTATGTGAACGACAGAAGTTAAGCATAACGGGGAATTGTTATTTTATTACCATGACATTTTTTATTGTTGACAAATTCGACTGGTTAGCATATAATGAGAGTAACTCGAGAGAGAAATTTTTTAAAATGAACTTGTTATTTATAAGCCATGACAGAAGAGGTGGAAGAATGAAATTGCAGGACCTTGCGAGTGTTCGTAGCGGCCTGGTCTTGTCGAGAAAGCAGGCCAAAGAGCCAAGTGAGTATCGATATCCCTTGATTAATCTGCGGTGTATCCAGCAGGAAGGGACAATTCAATTGAAAGAGGCCGATATCTATGAAGCAAAAGAACCGCTGAAAGAAGAATACCTCTCACAAAGCGGAGATATCATTGTCCGCCTTACAGCTCCCTATACAGCAGTTCTGATTGATGAAACTACATCTGGAATGGTGGTTTCCTCAAACTTTGTAGTGATTCGAGTTGAAGATAAGAGCCTGTTGCCAGAGTATCTTTTTTGGTTGCTGAACACAGAAAAGATAAAACGAAAAATTTATGAGAATGCAACCAGTAATATGCTTGGCGCAGTTAACGCAAGATTTTTAGCTGACTTTGAATTGGTCCTTCTTTCCGTGGAGGATCAGTGTAAAATCTCCCAGTTCAATCTGCTGGCCAAAAGGGAACGCCAATTACTTAGGATGTTGGCGGAGGAAAAAGAAAAGTACTATGCTGGCGTACTGAATCAGGCGTACAAAAGAGCAAAGAAAGGGAAATGAAGATGACAAACAGAAAAGATATTGAACAGGTCCTGTGGAACGCCTGTGATAGTTTTCGCGGCAAGATCGACAGTTCCCGCTATAAAGACTACATCCTCTCCATGCTGTTTGTGAAGTACCTCAGCGATGTTTCTAAAGAGAGGCGCGAGGAGTACATCAAACAGTATGACGGGGATATGCGCCGAGTGGAACGGGCTATGAGCCGGGAACGCTTTGCAATGGACGAGCAGTCCACTTTCGACTATCTCTATGCCAACCGGAACGACGCTGAAATCGGCCAGAAAATCAATGTGGCACTGAACCACATCGAAGAACACAACAGCGGAAAGCTGCGCAATGTATTCCGGGCTATCGATTTCAACTCCCAAGTGGATTTTGGTGAACCAAAAGAGAAGAACGCTACCCTGCGCAACTTGCTGGAGGATTTCAACAGTCTGGATTTGTGTCCCAGTCAGCTGGGTTCTGCCGATATCATCGGAGATGCCTACGAGTACATGATTGCTATGTTCGCCTCTGATGCCGGAAAAAAGGGTGGAGAGTTCTTTACCCCAAGCCAGGTCTCTGAACTGGTGGCCTCTCTGGTGCAGCCCAAGGAGAACGACCGAATCTACGACCCTACATGTGGCAGCGGCGGTTTGTTGCTGAAAGCCTATAAAAAAGTACCCAGTGGCAAGGTGGCTATCTATGGGCAGGAGCTCAACGCTCAGACCTGGGCTCTCTGCACTATGAATATGTTCCTGCACAGTGTGGATGACGCTAGGATCTGGCAGGGAGATACTCTCTCTAATCCTCAGAATGTTGAGGATGATAATTTAATGAAGTTCCAGGTGGTAGTGGCAAATCCTCCCTTCAGTCTGGACAAGTGGGACAGCGGCTTCCTTTCGGAGGCTGAGGCAGACAAGAGGGGCAAGAAGAAAATGTCCGCCGAACTGGATCAGTACCACCGTTTCGATTGGGGTGTGCCTCCTACTTCCAAAGGTGATTATGCCTTTGTGCTGCATATGCTCTCCAGTTTGGATGCGGAAAACGGCCGCATGGCAGTGGTGTTGCCCCATGGTGTTCTGTTCCGGGGGGCCAGCGAGGGGAAAATTCGGCGTCAGCTGGTGGAAATGAATCTGCTGGATGCGGTCATCGGCCTTCCTGCCAACCTATTTTATGGAACCGGAATCCCTGCCTGTATCCTGGTATTTAAGAAGAACCGGACATGCCGGGATGTGCTGTTTATCGACGCATCCGGGGACGGAAACTTTGAAAAGGGTAAGAACCAGAACATTCTGCGGGACAGTGACATTACCCGTATTGTCAATGCCTATCAAGCACGGCAGAACGAGGATAAATACAGTTATGTGGCCTCCTTCGACGAGATTAAGGAGAACGACTTCAACCTGAATATCCCACGGTATGTGGATACCTTTGAGGAAGAAGAACTGGTGGATATTGATGAGGTGCAGCGGAATATTGCCACCATCGAGGCGGAATTGGCCGAGGTGCAGGCGCAGATGAAAGGCTATTTGAAGGAGCTGGGATTATGAGTAATGAGGTAGAGAACACTGGAAAAATCCTGATTTATCAGAACGAAAAGGGAGACACAAGAATTGATGTCTATTTTGAGTCAGACACCATTTGGATGACTCAAAAAGCGATGTGTGAGCTTTACCAGGTAGCTAAGTCTTCTGTCAGTGAGCACATAAGTAATATTTTTAAAGACGGCGAATTGGAGCCGGAAGCAACTGTTCGGAAATTCCGAACAGTTCAGATTGAAGGCACCCGGCAAGTAACCAGAGAGCGAGACTACTACAATCTAGACATGATTTTGGCCGTTGGTTACCGGGTGCGTAGCAATGTGGGTATACACTTCCGCCGGTGGGCCAGTAGCGTTCTGACCGAGTATATGAAGAAGGGCTTTGCCCTCAATGACGAGCGGTTGCGCAATCCCCGTGAGTTTGGCGTTGACTACTTTGATGAATTACTGGAGCGTATCCGGGATATTCGTGCCAGTGAGAAGCGGGTGTATCAGAAGGTTAAGGAGATATTCGCCCTCTCGGTCGACTACGACAGCAAAAGTCAGGTCGCTCAAAACTTCTTCAAATCGGTTCAGAACAAGTTGGAATATGCTGCCACGGGCCACACTGCGCCGGAACTCATTGCCAATCGGGCCGATGCTTTCAAGGATAACATGGGACTCACTTCTTTTAAGGGAGTCAAAGTGCGCCGGGGCGATGTGACGGTAGCGAAAAACTACATGACCCATGAGGAGATCAGCACGCTGAATCTCATTGTGAATATGTATCTGGACTATGCGGAGCTGCAGGCCAAAGGACACAACCCTATGCACATGGCGGACTGGGAAAGCAAGTTGGGCGATTTTCTGCGTTTCAATGGTCGGGAAGTTTTGGAGAATTTCGGAACTGTGAAGCGGGAGGTTGCGGAAAAACTGGCGCTGGAGCAATATGAGCAGTACGATGCCAACCGCCGGGTGCTGGAAGCGTCGGACGATGTGGACGAGCTGACCGCAGATGTGAAGCGGTTGAAACGATAAATATCAGTTAAAGGATGGGGTGTATCAAATGACTTTTGAAGAAATCAAAGCAAAGATTGAAGCGTGCGCTTCCGTATCAATCACTGAAATCAAAGAAATCCAATACGGAAAATGTATCTGTCTCAGTAATGGAGGAAAAATCAACTGCTTTAACACAGGAAAATATACTGTACAGGGAAAAGCACAGGATCAGATTAAAGCCATTCTGGAAGGCACGGCTAAGCAGAATAATCGAAAGAGTTTTGTCGTGTACGGGCATGACGAAATTGCCCGTACACAGTTAGAGGCATTGCTCCGCCGATGGGACCTGGAGCCCATTATTTTGGATCAACAGGCATCTGGCGGCCAAACGATTATTGAAAAGCTTGAAGAATATGGCGCCGATGTGGGGTATGCGATTGTTTTGGCAACACCTGACGATGATGGAAAGGCGAAATCAGAAACTGCATACAAATCCAGAGTTCGTCAAAATGTCGTGTTGGAACTGGGTATGTTCCTTGCCAAATTAGGAAGAGAACGGGTTGCGATTCTGTTGAAAGAAGCTGCTGATTTTGAAAAGCCTTCGGATATTCAAGGGCTTGTTTATATCCCCTTTCAGAACAAAGTGGATGAGGTGGCCCTCAGTTTGATTCGAGAATTGAGCCGACAGGGATATAAAATTGATACCACAAGAATTTGAACAGGTGATAAAATGACGCCAGAAATCAAACAACGAATAGAGCAGATCCGCCGGGGCGAGGTGCCAGAAGGGTATGTAAAGAAAAGGAAAGTGGTAATTCCCCAACAATGGGGATTACCGCAGATTAAGGATATAGCATCAATTTCTTCAGGAAGTACTCCGAATCGAAATAATTCGGAGTATTGGAATGGAAATATAGCGTGGGTTACCACAGGCGAGCTTAGTAGCGGGCATGTTAATCATACTTCTGAACTGATAACAGTCAAAGCTGTCAAAGAAACAAAGATGCGGATATATCCACAAGGGACTCTTTTGATGGCCATGTATGGGCAGGGAAAGACGAGAGGTACCGTTGCTATACTTGAGATTGACGCAGCAGTAAATCAAGCCTGTGCGGCCATTACGGTAAAGGATGGGAAAAGCAAATTCCTCTTTTATCAGCTAAAAAATTCATATCAGGATATTCGTAAGTTAAGCAATACTGGAAATCAGGAAAACCTAAATGCAGATATCATTAAGACTTATCAAGTGCCATGGGCACCTGATGAGGAGCAAGAAAGAATTTCTACCATCCTCACCACCCAAGACAAAGTAATTGAGCTGAAAGAAAAGCGCCTTGCCGAAAAACAGCGGCAGAAAAAGTATCTCATGCAGCAGCTTTTGACCGGCAAAAAGCGCCTTCCGGGGTTTAGTGAAGAGTGGAAGATAAAACCATTAAAAAAGTTAACAGAAAAACAAAAAAAGAAAAACCATGGTTTTCAATATCGCCTCGTTCTATCTAACAGTGCTCAACATGGAATTGTATCTCAAAATCAAGAATTTGATAAAGAAATAGCAAACGAGGAACGAATTGATGGATACTATGTTGTTATTCCAGGTGCATTTGTTTACAACCCTCGAATTTCAGTCACCGCACCATGTGGCCCAATTAATGTGAATGAAACTGGTGAGACTGGCATTATGTCTCCACTCTACACAATGTTCACCATTTCCTCGCCACAGATTAGTCAGGATTTCCTAAAATACTACTTTCAATCGTCTTGTTGGTACAAATATGTGAAGGAAGTTGCGAATTACGGAGCACGGCATGATAGAATAAGTATTTCGGATGGCGATTTCTTTGATATGCCTATCCCCTTGCCGACAAAAGAGGAGCAAAGTTATATTGCCGAAGTCCTTTCTACCGCTGACCGTGAAATCGAACTACTTCAGCAAGACATCGAACAGGAAAAACAAAAGAAAAAAGCCCTGATGCAGCTGTTACTGACGGGCATTGTGAGAGTATAAGGAGGTAACTATGAAACAACCAATCGTTGCTATTATGTATGATTTTGATAAAACGCTTTGTACAAAAGACATGCAGGAATACGCTTTTATCCCTGCGTTAGGCATGAGCTCGTCCGCATTTTGGGGTGAAGTTAATGCGATGACTGACGCTGAAGAAATGGATAATATCTTAGCCTATATGTATAAAATGGTTGAAAAGGCAAAGGAAAAGAAAGTTCCCATTACACGAGATACTTTTCAGGAAATGGGAAGTAAAGTTGAATACTTTGATGGGGTAAAAACATGGTTCGAACGAATCAACGCTTATGGAGAAAAAGTAGGTGTACGAGTAGAGCACTATATTGTTTCTTCCGGCATCAAAGAAATTATTGAAGGAACCGAAATTGCACGTTTTTTCAAGAAAATTTATGCGTGTGAATTTATGTATGATTATAATGGCTCCATCCAATGGCCGAAGTTTGCTGTAAATTACACTGCAAAAACTCAATTTTTGTTCCGAATCAATAAAGGAGTACTTACTATTGACAGTAAAAGCGCAGACAAATTGAATCGGTTTACGCCCGAAAATGAGAGACGTGTACCCTTCCGCAATATGATTTATATTGGAGATGGACTGACTGATGTTCCTTGCATGAAGCTCGTAAAATCTTATGGAGGGCAATCTATTGCGGTTTTTGACCAAGAGAAAGGAAAAGATGCCGCTGAGGCATTAAAGGTTGCTAACCGCGTTAATTTTATTGCTGCTGCAGATTACGGGACAGGAAGTGATATTGAGATAATTGTTCAAGCAATTATCAAGAAAATTCAGGCGGTTGAAGAAATGCAATCTTACTGAGGAATTATGCAAGGCGGGATTTCCCGCCCCGCTAATCCTGCGTTTACTGATATTTCCGAAAGGAGGCAACCATGGACAAATCCCTATATTTAGAAAAGAATATCAGCCAGCAGCCGGCCATTGATCTGCTGCGGTCCATGGGCTATACCTACATATCCTCGGAGGACTGCGAGGCGCAGAGAGGCAGCCGATACCATGTGCTGCTGAAAGACATCCTCCGGGGCCAGCTGCGGCGGCTCAACCGCTATGCCTTCGCCGGTGCGGAAAACGAGTTCTCCGCCGCCAATATTGAGCGGGCTATGGATGATCTGGACGAGCCTTTAACTGATGGTCTGGTCCGCTCCAGTGAAAAAATCTATGATGCCCTGTTGCTGGGCAAAAGCTATCCTGAGACCGTGGGCGAGGGAAAAACCCTCAGTTTCAATTTGAAATACATCGACTGGGAGCATCCGGAGAACAACCTGTTCCATGTTACCGAGGAGTTTACAGTAGACAGTCGGGACAAGCTTCACAACGCCCGGCCGGATATCGTGCTGTTTATCAACGGTATTCCCTTCGCTGTCATTGAGTGTAAAACGCCCCAGATCAGCGTAGAACAGGCCGTGGAGCAGAATATCCGAAACCAGCAAAAGGAGTATATCCCACAGCTTTACAAGTTTGCCCAGATTGTGATGGCGACCAATAAAAACGCCGTGAAGTATGCCATCACCGGAACGCCCAAAAAATTCTGGAATGTGTGGAAGGAACAGAATACCGCTTTTCTGGAAGGGGCGCTGGCCCAGTATGTGACTGACCGCACTCCCACTGAGCAGGATCGGAATTTGATTTCTCTGTTCAGCAAAGAACGGGTTATAGAACTGATCCGATACTTTGTGCTCTTTGACGCCAATGTAAAGAAGATTTGCCGGTATCAGCAGTATTTCGCCATCAAAGAGATTATCAAGACCATTCAGCAGTCGGACGAAAAGGGTAACCGTCAAAGCGGCGTTATCTGGCACACCCAGGGCAGCGGCAAGAGCCTGACCATGGTTATGCTGGCAAAGTATATCTTAATGGAACTGTCCGACTGCAACCCGAAAGTGGTCGTTGTCACTGATCGCAAGGAACTGGATCGGCAGATCGCAGCTACATTTGCACACACCCGGCTCAATCCGGCCAGAGCCACCAGTGGACGGAATCTGGTGGAGCTACTGAATAGCGGCAAGGCGGATGTGGTCACTACCATCATCAATAAGTTCAACACTGCTGAAAAAATGGAGCACAAGAATTTTTCGCGGGATGTGTTTCTGCTGGTGGATGAAAGCCACCGCTCCAACTATGGTCTGCTGGCCACCAAAATGAGGGCGGTGTTCCCCAATGCCTGCTACATCGGCTTTACCGGTACTCCTTTGATGAAAAAAGAGAAGAACACCATGGCGAAATTCGGTAAGTTGATCCACAAATATACTATTAAGGACGGTGTGGATGACGGAGCCATTGTGCCGCTCATTTACGAAGGCCGTTTTGTGGAACAGAATGTGGATGAGGCTAATATAGATCTCTGGTTCAAACAGACTACCAAACGACTCACGGAAGCGCAGCGGGATGACCTTTCACGGAAATGGAGCAGTATCCGCCGCCTAACCTCCACCGATGCTCGTATCAAGCGGATTGCTCTGGACATCAATGAGCACTTCATTGAAGGGTACAAAGATACCGGATTTAAGGCTATGCTGGCTACTAACTACAAGCGGGATGCGATTCGGTATCTGGAGTGTTTTGAGCAATTTGGGGATTTGAACTGTGCCGTGGTGATCTCACCGCCTGATTTGCGGGAAAGTGTAGACGATATAGACGAGGGTGCCGACGATAAGGTCATTGCCTACTGGAATAAAATGATGAACCGCTACGGTGACGCAGATGCCTACGAAGAGGCAATGAAGAACCAGTTCTGCGCAGGAGACATCGATATTCTTATTGTGTGCAGTAAGCTGCTTACCGGTTTTGATGCTCCCATCTGCCAGGTGCTCTACATCGATAAAGAGTTGAAAGAACACGGTCTGCTCCAAGCTATAGCCCGCACCAATCGGCTGTATGAAGGCAAGGACTACGGCCTTATTGTGGACTACCGTGGACTGATTGAAAAGCTGGATACCGCTATGGATCTGTACAGTGGCGCCGGGCTGGAGAACTTTGACAGTGGAGACCTGAAGGGTGTCGTGGTGGATGTCATGTCGTCTGTAGCTGGCCTGCGGGAAGCCTATACCCGGTTGACGGAACTGTTTGTAGACTTGAAAAATCCACGCGACACCGAAGAAGTGGAAGTGTTTCTTGCTGACGATAAGAAGCGAGAGAACTTTTATAATCTCCTCTGTGCTCTTGGCAAAGCGTTGAATATAGTGCTGAATGCGGAACAGACGTATGCAGCCGTTCCGAAAGATGAATTGAAGCAGTATCAAAACACTTTTATCTTTTTCTCTAAGGTGCGCCGCAGCGTGAAAATCCGTTACTGTGATGCCATTGATAACCGGGAATATGAACCGCTGATGCAAAATCTTCTTGATACACACCTTTCAGTAGCTGGTCTGAAACAAATTACTAACCCCATCGATATTCTGAACAAGGATGACTTTGAACGGGAATTGGAGGAATTGGGATCTCTTCGAGCAAAGGCAGATGCTATTACCAGCAAATTGACCCGCAGCATCAGCGAAAAGTATCACGAGAATCCTGCCTATTACGACAGCTTCTCCAAGCGGATTAAGGATGCATTGGATCAGTACAAGGAAAAGGTGATCTCCGAGGCAGAATATCTGGAAAAGATGCGTACCATCATGGAAGATTATCACGCCGGAAAGAGCAGCGTAACCTATCCGGAATCCATTAAGAATAATGTTCATGCCCAAGCATTTTACGGTGTTCTTTCTGCGGTGTTTGACGAAGCAAAAGATGCGGAAGTTTCTCCTGATTTTGTTGCAGAGATTGCGGAAGAGATTACAAAAATTGTGGCCGACCACAGTCAGGTAGACTGGACCAACAACAAAACAATCCACGACCGAATCTCGCAGGATATTGATGATCTTTTTTATGACTACGAGAAAGAGCGGGGATTAAAACTGTCTTTTGACACCATCGATAAAATCATTGAAAATGTCAAAACAGTGGCGCTTCGGAGGTTTTGACCGCAATGGTACAGGAAAGAACTGTTTTATACGAAAATAACGAGATTCACTATCTTCTGGAACAGAAGCCGGTGAAAAATCTGAATTTGCGGGTTCATAAGGATTGTAAGGTTTATGTTTCGGCTAATTCAGATATCCCTACTGAAAAAGTTGACGATTTTGTAGTGAGCAAAGGAGCCTATATCCGCTCAGCGCAAAGAAAGTTTCGTGAGATGGCACAGTATGCCCCTCAACCTAAGAAATATGTCAGCGGAGAGACTTTTTATCTGCTGGGCAGAGGCGTCCGCCTGAAAGTGGAGAAAAATGTGCAAGATGCCATTTCCTCTGACGGGATATATCTTCATCTTCGTGTGAAAGACACGGAGGATTTTAAGAAAAAGCAAAAGATGTTAAGCCGTTACCTGGATGAGCAATGTCGAACTGTTTTTGGAGAGATTATTTCGGAAATCTATCCAGTATTCCAAAAATATGGAGTACCTATGCCGACATTACGGATTCGTGACATGGAGACACGGTGGGGATCTTGCTTGGGAAAAAAAGGGGTTATTACACTGAACAAGCGTTTACTTGAAGCCCCTCGAAACTGTATTGAATATGTCGTAATGCATGAGTTCTGTCATTTTATCCACCCAAATCATTCAAAGCACTTTTATAGTTTCTTGGCCATGCTAATGCCTGATTGGAAGGAACGTAAGACAGTTTTAGATCGTAGTGCAACATTTTGGCTATGAGCAATAGGGAGGAAAAAATAATGCCGATGTGGTTATGCCGCGCCGGGCGATACGGCGAATTTGAAAATAAATTTCTTGAAGATGGTAAGGTGTACTGCACCTGGGACAATCTCTCTGAATCAATCATGCAGTTCCACACCAAGCAGGACTTACAGCAATACTTGGTGGACAACAACCCAGATGTCAAGGTAAAAACAGCGATGAACTGGGCGAGCCAGGTATGGCCGTTTGCCCATGAGATGAAAAAGGGAGAGATCGTTGTCCTGCCCAGCAAGATTAAACCTGTAATTCATTTCGGCAAGATTACGGGGGATTATGAATTCTTGCCTAACAACGACAATCCCTATTATCATGCCCATCAAGTAGATTGGTTTGCATGCGACATCCCCCGTACGGCTTTTGACCAGGACATCTTATATTCCTTTGGGGCATTTATGACCATTTGCCGTATTAAGCAGGAAGAACGCATAAAAGCAGTGATCCATGCCCAGAAGCAGGGAAAGAAAGCGCCCCAAATTACTCCGCAAGAGCCACAGGATGATGAAGAAGCACGAGATATTGAAAATGAAGCCTTGGGAGTTATCACAAACCTGATAATCCAAAAGACTAAAGGGCATGGTTTAGCAAAAATTGTAGATGCCATTCTTCGGGCAAAGGGATTCACTACATATGTCAGCCCGGCCGGACCGGATAAAGGTGTGGATATTCTGGCTTCTGCGGGCACACTTGGTTTTGGAAGTCCCAAAATTTGTGTTCAGGTTAAGTCCACGGACGCGCCAGTGGATCGGATTGTTTTGGATCAGTTGGGCGGGGTGATGAAAAACTTTGGTGCCGAATATGGCCTGTTAGTGTCATGGAGTGGGTTCAAATCTTCGGTCATCAATGAGACGGCTAAACAGTTCTTTGAAATCCGGCTTTGGACCCACAAAGAAATTATTGAGGAGTTTCTGCGATACTACGATCAGATGGATGATGAAATTAAAGAGCTGATCCCTCTCAAAAAGATTTGGGTTGTAAACAACAGTGAGGAATAACAGTGAGGAATAGATGTGACTGCTGAAGGGGCAAGAAATAATTTGAAGAAAACGTCGAATCGAGCTATAATACAACTAAGCCACCCAATCGTTCATCTCAAGCAAAACCCGTGATAGGATGGCTTAGATAGATTTTTGATAGCAAAAGTCCGAATAGACCTTAGGATAAGGATAATCTGT
>ERZ791842.1517-NODE-1517-length-11168-cov-2.4933_pt1 | contig 11168 bp, 8 predicted proteins | sample MGYA00509944_ERZ791842 | MGnify/ENA primary metagenome ERZ791842 (study PRJEB30046, sample SAMN00715263) | human gut metagenome | study: EMG produced TPA metagenomics assembly of the A metagenome-wide association study of gut microbiota in type 2...
CTTCTTTAGGTCTTGGCTGGATCGGTGAACCCGCCGTAGCTAAAATGCTGACACCGCTTTTTCATTTATTCAATATCCCGGCGCAGCTTGAACATACGATCGCCTTCGTTGTAGGCTTCTCTGTCATTACCGCACTGCACATCGTTCTTGGCGAGCTTGTACCAAAATCTTTATCTATCCAGAAAACAGAAAAAGTAGTGCTGTTTATAGCCTGGCCCCTGATCGTATTCAATAAGCTGATGTATCCGGCAGTCTGGTTTTTAAACCATGTCGCCAACTGGACCCTTAGGCGCATGGGTATCCATGCTGCCAGCGAAGCAGAAGAAGCACACAACGAAGAAGAGATTCGTATTTTAATGGAAGAAAGCTATAAATATGGTTATATCGATAAAACCGAACTGACCTATCTTGATAATGTCTTTGATTTTTCTGAACGTCATGCCAGTGAGATCATGGTCCCGCGTACGGATATGATCTGCCTGTATCTTAAGGATTCCTTTACAGAAAACATCGAAGTCGCTCTCAGTGAACGCATGACCCGCTATCCGATCTGTGAAGAAGACAAAGATCATATTATCGGTTTTCTGCATATCAAAGACCTGCTGCGTGCTTTAAACGCAGGCCAAAAGCCTGACTTACGCACTTTAGCCCGTGAAGTTCTGGTAGTACCAGAATCAATGCCGATCAGTAAACTTCTGCGTCTGCTGCAGAAACAGCGCAAACAACTGGCAATCTTAATCGACGAGTACGGCGGTACTGCCGGTATGGTAACCATCGAAGATATTTTAGAAGAAATCGTCGGTGAAATTCAGGATGAATTTGACGAGGAACGTCCTGAAGTTGAAGAAGAAAGCGATAAAACCTACTCTATTGATGGTAAAATGCTGCTTGAAGATGTCAATGACCTTTTCGGCCTTGAATTAAGTTCTAACTCCTGCGACACAATCGGCGGCTGGGTTTATTCCCAGCTTGATTACCCTCCGCAGCTGGGACAGTCTGTAAAACTGCCCAAAGCGGAATTCCTGGTCGAAGAACTGGATAATATCCGCATTACCCGCCTGAAAGTTAAATTACTTCAGGAGCCCGGAAGTATCCATCAGGGCATGCTTGAAGAACAGCTCAATAAATAAAAAACACCGCGAATTATTCGCGGTGTTTTTTATTGCCATTATTTCTTTAAAGCTTCTACTACCCTACCATATGCTTTTAAGGCTTTAGTATTGGCAGACTGCATAGATTGCAGACGCCAGCCTATCAAAAGTCCGCTGTCGCGATAAAGCGCACGGCTGTTATTCCCCTTAATACAGTTCAGCAGGCATTTGCTGCTGTAAACATCATAAACCAGTACCTGGATCCGCTGGTACAGTTCTTTGATATCTTTCCAGGCAGTTTTACTGAGCCTGTCAATTTTAAGACTGCGGCGGGCATAATAAATAGCTTCACAGACGCGTAAAATACTTTTAGCCTGCGCTTCGTCTATTTTTTCCCCTTTAATATCAAGTTCTTTCAGCATATTATACCAGTCTTCTACACGACAGCCTGCCAGCTGTTCAACTTCCACATAATAACTGTTCTGCCATAATGATTGTTCAGTCCACGCCAGCAGTTTAAAAATACAGTGACTGTACACTCCCTGTTCCAGCTGTTTTGCTACTTCCGCAAGAATATTTTCTATTTCTTCCGTCAACTTTTCTGCCAGCTGCGGGCGCTGCAAAATAGTGCTGCCCGCCGTTCCATGCAGCAGCTGCCACTGCATCAGCAGCCGTTTATAACGAAACAGTACATCCAGCGTACCAGCAGGTTCCGCCAGTAATTTACGTATTTTATCATATTCCCCTTCAGCCAATAACGGCTTGATAAGCGCCAGTAAAGCCTGCAAATGCTTGAACTGCGGCAGCAGCAGCTTATCGGCCTGCACCAGCACATTTTTATCCGTTATCAGTCTGTTTTGCAGCTTCAAGATCCGATCACCATAATACTCCAGCAATTTGCTGAGCTCATCCTGCACCATACCGCCACGGTCGATTTTCAAGCGTCCCTTTGGTATTTCATGTTCTTCGCCATTACCAAGCAAATGCAGGCCACGGGCAAATTTGCTGCGCGGTTCAATAAAAATCGGTATTTTAGCAGCTATTTGAGCCGTGAAATCTAATAAATCCGCTTTCGTTCCAGCTTTGATTTCCAGCTCAACTTCATCGATTTTTTCTTTTTGTTTTCCGGCATTGATCTTGCCCTGGTCAATCGCCATTTCCAAAACAGTCTCAGGAGTTACCTGCAGCAGCCTGATCTCCCTTTTCACTTCTACGGTAAAAAGCTTCTGCAATTCTTCTCCTGCCAGCAATTCTTCCAGATCAGTCTCCAATCCTAATTCTGTGAAACCACTCACTGTCGGACTATCTTTTTTCAAAGGCATGTTAAACTCACGTCGAGCCGAAAGTCCTCCCCCAGACGCTTGCTCTGTTTTTACTGTAGCCTCATATTTTTTGCCGTTACGCCTGATGCGATATGCCATTCCAGATTCGGTCAATTTGTATGACGCAGTATCGTAATACGTTGTCAGCAGCTCCTGTTTTGCCAAACTTCCCTTAATCATTGTAGCAGTAATAAGCTCAGATGCCAGCAGTTTTTTCAGATCCCTACGGGCAATCGTCAGTTTCATTTCCATTTCCACTGTTTTATCCATGTTATCGCCTTCCTATTCCGCTATTGAACCGCGGACATCTGTAAAAATAACCTGGGGAACATCTAAATCATATACCCTGGGAGTAAGCGCACGCAGGTCTTCGATCCGCCAACCGGCATTCTGTTCCGCCAGCTTTGACAAGGCTTCTTCCAGACTTTCTGCAGCTACGATTGCCAGTGCATCCAGATAAAAATGGTTTTGCACACAGGGCTCATTGATCATACTGTGGCTGTGATAAGTTTTGTTATGACGCCAAACGTAAACCTTCATCAGTATCTACTCCTTTAATTTTTTATGTTCACCGCCCAAAGCCCACCACGCCAGAGGCAGACCAAAAGCTATAATAACTACAGCTACAGACACATACAATCCTCGGCCGCCTAAAATAGAATCAGCCAGTAAATTATATGCAATCGCTCCCGGAAGCATTCCCAGTACAGTTGCAGCAGCATACAGCTGCAGGTTCATCTTACAGCAGCCGGCAATAATGCTTACCGGATCATACGGAAAAATAGGTACTGTGCGCAGCCACAGCATCTTAACAAATCCGCCGCTGCCGCTTAAATAATTAGTCAGCCTTTCACCCCACGAGCCGCCATAACGATCTAGCAGCCTCCTGCCGCCGCCAAGACTTCCCAGCGCATAACATAAAACAGCACTGCTCAGACCACCGCACAGCAAATATACGATACCCAGCATTGGTCCAAATAAAATACTGGCGCTGAGATTTAAAAAAATACTTGGAAAAAACAGTACCGGCCGCACAGTATATAAAGCTATATAAACTAACGGCCCCAGACTGCCGTACGACGCTACCCAACGGCGCACATCTTCGACTGAGGAAGGATGCAGGATATAAGGCGAACTATGCAGCTGCCAGACAACCCAGATAATAAATATCGCCAAAACAGAAAAACGCAGCATTTCGCGATGACGCCTGCAACTGTTCAAAAAATTTTCTATCATTTCTTTACCACCATTCTCTTTTTATATGATAGCCTGTTCTGACTATTTTCGCAAGGAAATGCTGGAAAATACAAAAACAGCCGGCAAATACTGCCGGCTGCTGCATTTATTTCTGATTTCTTTTTTTGCCAAGGTAAGCGGCTTTGATATCAGGGTTTTCCAAAAGCTCCTGACCGGTCCCGCTCATAGTTATTTTGCCAGTCTCCAGTACATAAGCCTGATGAGCCACCTTCAGCGCCATATTAGCATTCTGTTCGATCAAAAGGATCGTCATACCTCTGCTGTTGATCTCCTGAATGATATTAAAAATATCTTTAATGATGAGCGGCGCCAGTCCTAAAGACGGCTCGTCCATCATCATCAGCTGAGGCCGCGACAGCAGTGCCCTGCCTACAGCCAGCATCTGCTGCTCACCGCCGGATAGAGTGCCGGCCATCTGCCAGCTGCGTTCCTCCAGACGCGGGAACAATTCATATACCCATTTGATGTCTTTGGCTATTTCTTCTTTATCATTGCGCATATACGCGCCGATCTGTAAATTTTCCAGGACCGTCAGATTCGGGAAAACCCTTCGTCCTTCCGGAACTAAAGTAATACCTGTTTTAACGATTTTCTGTGAATTAAGCCCGGTAATATTCTGTTCATTATAGCTGATAGTACCACTTTTAGGCTTTACCAGCCCAACAATGGTCCGCAACAAGGTGCTTTTACCGGCCCCGTTAGCGCCTATCAGCGTAACGATCTTACCTTCCGGCACTTCCAGGGAAATACCTTTGAGCGCTTCGATGCCTCCATAAGCTACAAATAAATCCTGCACTTTAAGCATCTTCATCCACCCCCAGATAAGCGTCAATAACGCGCTTGTTATTTTGGATCAGCTCCGGTGTGCCTTCAGCAATAGTCATACCAAAATCCAAAACATAGATACGGTCAGATATTTCCATAACCAGATCCATATGATGCTCGATCATAAACACCGTCAGATCATACTCGTCACGGATCTGGCGGATAAACTCCGTCAGTTCATCAGTTTCTTTAGGATTCATACCCGCTGCCGGCTCGTCTAAAAGCAACAGACGCGGGCCAGTTGCCAACGCACGCACGATCTCCAAACGACGCTGCTGCCCATACGGCAGACTGGACGCCTTTTCATCGCGCAGCTCCCATAGATCAACTTTCCTCAGCAGGGCTTCGACCGAAGCTTCCATCTCACGCTGCTCTTTATTATCCCAGGGCAGGTGCAGAGCCGCCGACATAAAATCGGATTTCAGGTGCAGATGCTTGGCAATCATAACATTTTCATATACCGAAAGATTTTTGAACAGACGGATATTTTGAAAAGTACGTGCTACGCCCATTTTGGCGATTTCGCTGGGTCTTTTACCGGTTATTTTCTGTTCTTCACCCTGCGCGTCTGTATAGATCACGTCGCCGCTGGTTGGAGTATAGACCCCGGTAATCATATTGAAAGCCGTCGTTTTACCTGCACCGTTAGGACCGATCAGTGCAACAATCTCGTGTTCATTGATCTCAATATTAAGCAGATTTACAGCTGTCACACCGCCAAACTGCATTGTGATATTATCAGTTTTTAAAATCATCTTTCTGCTCCCTTCCGCCCAAAGAAGCTGAATGGATTTTTACAGAAGGCACGGATATTTTTCCAGGTCAGCTCGCTGGTCCCCATGATCCCGTGCCGCCAGAAAAGCACGCAGGCCATCAGCAGCGCCGAGAAAATCACCATCCTGAAACCAGGACGGAAAAGCGGAATATCCATACCAAAAAGCATCAGGGGTTCGTCAAATACACGCAGGAACTCCAGCCCGGCCGTAACGATGACAGCACCCAGCATACTGCCGGTAATACTTCCCATACCGCCTAAAACGATAATCAGCAAAAAATTATAGGTCAATGTAAAAAGGAAATTCTTCGGATCAACAGTTCCCAGCAGCGCACCATACAAGCCGCCGCCCACGCCGGCAAAAAAAGCACTGATCATAAATGCCAGATTTTTGTGCCAGAACAGGCTTACTCCCATCGCTTCAGCCGCGATCTCATCTTCGCGGATCGCTTTAAACGCACGGCCATAAGAAGAATTGATCAGAAGTGCTATAAAAATAAAAGTCACTGCCGTCGCCAGAAAAATATAACGCACATCATTAAGAGGCGGTATATCTTTGATACCCAAAGCCCCGTTAGTGATGCTCTGCGCATTAGTTATCCAGATACGGATAATTTCGGAAAAGCCCAGCGTCGCCACAGCAAGATAATCCCCGCGCAGACGCAATACCGGCGTACCGATCAGAAAAGCCACTAAAGCGGCTAAAATCAGGGCCAGCCACAAGGGCATTTGAATATCAGCGATCAGCGGGTTCATCGGTGCCGCATAAAAAACATTAGGCCGCAGCTCTACAGGCACGGTAAAAATGCCTACAACATAAGCGCCTATAGCCATAAAACCAGCCTGCCCCAGCGAAAACTGACCAACAAACCCATTCGTCAGATTCATGGATAAGCCGATAATTGCATAAACCAGACACAGATTGACGATCCTGCGGATATAAGAATCCATCTCGGTCTGGACGAAGCAGGCAACGCCAAAGAGTGCGGCAATAGCGATCAAAGTAAGGAAAACATCTTTCTTTTTCATCTTCGTCACACCTTCTCAGTCGTTTTTTCGCCCAAAAGGCCGGTAGGTTTATAAAACAGAATCACAATAAGCACGATAAAAGCAAAGGCATCTCGGTAACCGGAAAGCTGCGGAAAAAAAGCAACGATCAGGATCTCTCCCAGGCCGAGTATAAAGCCGCCCAGCACTGCACCCTTGATATTGCCGCCGCAATAAAGCATTTCAAACCCGGCATAACCCCCATCATCGGGGTAATGCCAGGATAGCGGATACCCCACATAATAGCGCCAATAGCGGCCAAAGAGGACCCGATAATAAATGTGATCGAAATTATTTTATCAATATCGACGCCCATAACGCGCGCGATCTCATAGTCTTTGGAAACTGCACGCATAGCCATACCTGTTTTAGTATGATTGACGATGTGCAGCAGCACAACAAGGCTGATTATTGTAATAACGGGAATGACCAGACAGATCGCCTGGATCTGAATCCCGCCGATAGAAATATTCTGCGATAAAAGTTCAATATTAGGAAAACGCATCGGACGGCCGCTGAATAAGTAATTAGCCAGGTTTTCCAATAAAAATGAAGCGCCGATAGCAGAAATAAGAACAGAATTTTTCGGTGCGTCACGCAACGGCCGATAAGCCGTCCGTTCAATCACTACACCTAAAATTGCCGTAGCAATAATGACTCCGACAAAAGTAATATACCAGGGAATGTGAAAAACGGTAATACCGAAAAAGGCAAAATAACATGCCATCATAACGATATCGCCGTGTGCAAAGTTTATCATCAATAAAATGCCATAGACCATCGTATAACCGATGGCGATCAGGGCATAAAGACTGCCGAGAGATATGCCGTTAGCCAAATGCTGCGCAAGACTGTCACCGGACATATTCGCAATCGCTTGGAAAAATTCCATGAAAAACACCTCATGACACAAAAGAATTGCTCCCTTCCCTTAAGGAGAAGGGAGCACTAACATAAAGCAAAAGGGTTATGAAAGAACCAATGAATTATTTAGCTTCTACAAAATCCAAGAATGTAAATTTGCCGTCTTTAACAGTTTTGATCACAGCGCCTTTAATAGGATCGCCGTTTTTATCAAGAGTAGTCATACCGGTTACACATTCCAGATCTTTAGTTGCTGCGATAGCGTCACGAATCTTAACGGTATCAGTAGAACCTGCGCGTTTGATGCCGTCGATAGCGATCAGATAAGCATCATAAGCCATTGCAGTCAATGCGGAAGGCTCGCCTTTATACTCTTTTACGTATTCATCCAGGAATTTTTTAGCTTCCGGAGTAGTTGCTTTTTCACGGTCAAACGCAGTAGAAAGAGCTACGCCTTCAACATCTTTGCCGCCAACATCGATGAATTCCTGAGTTTCCCAGGTATCGCCGCCCATAAAGGGAGCTTCGATGCCAAGCTGACGGGCTTGTTTTACAAGCAGTGCAGATTCGGTAAAGTTACCGGGTGCGAAAATCGCATCAGGATTTTTAGCTTTGATATTGGTAAGAATAGCACTGAAATCTTTATCGCCTGTTTGATAGTTTGCGATCTCAACAATGCTGTTTTCATCACCGGTCAATTTTATGAAAGCTTCTTTGAAGAATTTTGCCAGACCAACTGCATAGTCATTGGAAACTTCCTGCACGATGGCAACTTTTTTAGCACCTTGTTTGAATGCATAGTTAGCCATAACGGTACCCTGGAACGGATCAATAAAGCAGGCACGGAAATAATAGTCATTATTAGCAGTTACCTGCGGATTAGTGCAGCTGGTACCAACAGCCGGAACTTTACTGTCTTTTACGATATTACCTGCCGCCATAGACAGCGAAGAACCATAAGAACCTACGATAACGCTTACTTTATCTTTTTCGATAAGGCGGGCTGCAACAGAAGCAGCTTCAGCTTTATCAGATTTGTTATCAGCTACAACAAGCTCGATCTTTTTGCCTAAAACTTCAGGATGCAGTTTGTTGGCAAGCTTGATACCGCGGAGTTCCAGTTCGCCTCCGGCAGCATTATCACCAGTCAATGGCAGGAAAACGCCGACTTTGATCACGTCGGATGCTTTAGCATCTTCCTTTTTCTCGCCGCCGCAGCCTGCTACTAAGCTCATTGCTACTGCTGAAGCCAACAGCGCTGATAATATTTTTTTCATTTTCAATGTAATCTGTCCCTTCTTTACTGTTTGCACAGCTTTTTCCCTTTAACTGTAAATGATTATAACATCAAAGCACGGATGTGACAATATTACTATTTCTTCACAATTTCTTTACAGTTTTCAAACAGCGTTTTTCGTATTTTAACATTTTTGTAAGAATAATGTTGCTGCAAAGCGTTGCTTTTTCACTGTTTTGTCCTCACAAAAAGAACTTTCCCGAAAACAAAAACACGACAAGTCCACCTCTCGTGTACAGTGACATCAGAGATTTTCTCGCCGCGCGTTTTTGTATACAATATACTTTGCATATTTTTTTGTATATCTGCCCTTAACAGCCGTTCTTGCAGCTGTCCCCCGCTGCAAAGGCCTGTCAGCAAATCATTTTTCTACAACTTCGTTGACATAACCAACAGCACTGACAGCGTTAGGCGCGTAGTGATCGGCGCCGATACTGTCAGCATAGTCCTGTGTCAAAACAGCACCACCCACAACTATACGGCAGTTGCAGACATCACGCAAAGCCTTGATCGTAGCTGCCATTGCACCTACTGTAGTCGTCATCAAAGCTGACAGTCCTACAACATGAGCCTTGTGCTCCAATACAGCTTTCACTATTGCTTCTACAGCTACATCCTTACCAAGGTCGATAACGTTATAACCATAATTTTCCAGCAGTACCTTAACTATATTTTTACCGATATCATGGATGTCACCCTTAACCGTAGCAATAACAACAGCAGTACCTTTTTCCACAGCGCCGCCGTCAGCCATCCTGTCGCGGATCACCTCAAAAGCTGCCTTCGCGGCATCGGCGCTCATCAAAAGCTGCGGCAGAAACAGATTTTTTTTCTCAAAACCATTTCCAACAAAATCTAAAGCCGGTATCATCTGAGTATTGATAATATCCAGTGGTTTTTCTGTTTCCAGCAACCGGGTCACAGCCAGACGGCTCTGTTCCTGTAAGCCTTTAATGATCGCATCGTGCAGTGTATATTCACTGACAGCAGCTGTCGGAACTTTATTTACGGAATCAGCAAAACGCTTCACATATGCCTTGCAGCCTCCGTCCAATCCTTTTAAAGCTCTATACGCATAGTAAGCATCCAGCATCGCTTTACTCTGCGGATTGATAATAGCGCAGGAAAGCCCCGCCTCCATTGCCAGAGTGAAAAATGTACTGTTGACAGCATCACGTGACGGCAGTCCGAAAGAAATATTCGAAACGCCCATAATCGTTTTGATCTTCTGCTCTGTCAATTTACGGATCACTTCCAAGTCAACAGCAGCGTTGTCAGGTCTCGTACTTATCGTCAGCGCCAGCGGATCAATAATAATGTTACGTTTTTCGATACCGCATTCAGCGGCGCGTGCGATTATTTTCTCCGCAACGGCCAACCTGCCTGCAGCTGTTGCAGGAATGCCGTCATCATCTAACGCCAGGCCAACCACAACAGCCCCGTATTTTTTTACCAGCGGCAGTACCTTTGCCAGCGATTCATCTTTACCGCTAACAGAATTTAACAGCGGTTTGCCATTATATAAACGCAGAGCCCGCTCCATAGTCTCATAATCTGAAGTATCGATCTGCAGCGGTGCCGAAGTGACGGCCTGCAAAGCCAGAACTGTTTTCTCTGCAGCGGCAGCTTCGTTGATACCCGGCACACCTACATTGACATCCAGGATATGGGCGTCATTTTCAAGCTGCTCCAACCCCAGCCGGCAAATATAATCCAGATCTGCGTCTAAAATAGCCTGTTTTAAACGCGGCTTACCTGTAGGATTGATGCGCTCGCCTATGATCACAGGCTCCCCGCCGATAACGACAGCTTTGCCATAAGAAGAAACCACAGTCAGATCACAGCTGCGGCGTCCTCCCGGCTGCATACCATAGCACTTTTCGATCAGAGCTTTAATATGTTCCGGAGTAGTACCGCAGCAGCCTCCGGCGACAGAAATACCCAGTGGTATCATTTCCTGCATCATCGCTGCAAATTCATCTGCGGCAACGTCAAAAACAGTTTTACCGTCACGCTGTACGGGCAGCCCGGCATTAGGATTCAAAACGATCGGCAGCGAGCATGCTTCTATTAACTGCGGCAGCAGCCTGCGCATTTGTTTCGGTCCCAAGCCACAGTTAAACCCTACAGCATCTGCCCCCAGCCCCTCCACCATTGCTACCGCGCTCAAAACGTCAGCACCGGTCAACAGCTTACCATCTTCATCAAACGTCAACGTAACGATCACCGGCAGATCACAGTTTTCTTTTGCCGCCAAAAGCGCGGCTTTGATCTCATAAGTATCGCTCATCGTCTCGATCAGGATCAGATCAGCTCCGTGTCTGGCACCGCTGCGTACCATTTCACCATAAATATCCACAGCTTCCTCAAACGGAAGATCACCATAAGGCGCCAGTAATTTTCCGGTAGGGCCGAGATTCAGTGCCACAAACGCTTTTGTACGTCCGGCACAGGCAGCTTTGCCTATTTTTAAAGCAGCCCCCACAACTTCATCAACGGTGATATCCATCCCTTTAAATTTAAGACGGTTCGCCCCGAAGGTATTGCTTTTTATGATATTCGAACCGTTATTCAAATACGCTTCATGTACAGACTGCACTTCAGCCGCATGAGTAAAATTCCACAGCTCCGGCAGCTCGCCCGGCTGCAGCCCCAATGCCTGCAGCATCGTCCCGGTAGCGCCGTCAAAA
>ERZ791842.1519-NODE-1519-length-11145-cov-2.4624_pt1 | contig 11145 bp, 6 predicted proteins | sample MGYA00509944_ERZ791842 | MGnify/ENA primary metagenome ERZ791842 (study PRJEB30046, sample SAMN00715263) | human gut metagenome | study: EMG produced TPA metagenomics assembly of the A metagenome-wide association study of gut microbiota in type 2...
TATAAAGTTAAATATCAAAAAAGATAGTATTGTACAATAATATAAGACTGTGCTGCAATAAATCAGTATTTAACAGTATTATAATATAATCACAGTAAAAATACACGAGAAACTTTTAAAAATGATTTTCGAAATTTTTTTATGAGGTTATGTGGAACTTTATGAAGCTATGTGAAATCAGATGCAAAAGATTTCGAGAATACATTATTTTTCAGGGAGGTATTACAATATGAAACTTTCAGAATTTGTAAAAGCAGAGTATGGTAAATCCATTTCAGAATGTACAAATGAGGAGCTTTATTATGCATTGCTTACATTAACAAAGAAAATGGCTTCTGGTAAGCAGCATGGTAATTCTAAGAAAAAATTATATTATATATCCGCAGAATTCCTGATCGGAAAATTATTATCGAACAACCTTATCAATCTTGGGATTTATGATGAGGTAAAGGAAGAGCTTGCACAGAACGGAAAAGATATTTGCGAAATCGAAGAATTTGAAAATGAACCTTCACTTGGTAATGGAGGACTTGGACGATTAGCAGCATGCTTTATTGATTCTATTGCGACTTTAGGATTAAATGGAGATGGTGTTGGATTGAATTATCATTTTGGACTGTTCAGACAGATTTTTGAAAATAATATGCAGACAACAGTGCCGGATCCATGGCTTACAGAGAAAAGCTGGCTTACCAAAACGGATGTGACATATGACATTAAGTTTAAAGGGATGACAGTAAAATCAAGAATGTATGATATTGATGTTATTGGATATAATAATACATCAAATAAGTTGCATTTGTTTGATGTAGAAAGCGTGGATGAAAGCATTGTAGAGGATGGAATTAATTTTAATAAAGAAGATATAAAGAAGAATCTTACTCTTTTCCTTTATCCGGATGACAGTGATGAGGCAGGTCGTATTCTTAGAATTTACCAGCAGTATTTCATGGTTTCCAGTGCAGCACAGTTGATTCTTGATGAATGTGTTGCAAAGGGATGTAACTTGCATGACCTTTCTGATTATGTAGTGATTCAGATTAATGATACCCATCCGACAATGGTTATTCCAGAGCTTATCCGTCTGCTTGTGGAGAGAGGTCTTGAGATGGATGAAGCGATTGAAGCGGTAACAAAGAGCTGTGCTTACACAAATCATACGATACTTGCAGAAGCATTAGAGAAATGGCCGATTTATTACCTGAAAAAAGCAGTGCCGCAGCTTATGCCGATCATCGAAGTTTTAGATGATAAAGTAAGAAGAAAATATCATAATCAGGCAGTGTATATTATTGATGGAGAAGAAAGAGTACATATGGCTCATATTGATATTCATTATTCTTCTAGTGTTAATGGAGTGGCATCTTTACATACAGAGATTCTTAAAAACAATGAGCTGCATCATTTTTATGAAATTTATCCAGAGAAGTTTAATAATAAGACAAATGGTATTACTTTTAGAAGATGGTTGCTGCACTGCAATCCACAGTTGACAGAACTTATCACTTCTCTTATTGGGGATGGATTTAAAAAAGATGCAACGCAGTTAGAAAAGCTGTTAGATTATAAAAATGATGAAAAGGTATTAAAACAGATTCTTGAGATAAAGTCTGCTAAGAAAATGGAATTAAAGAAGGCATTGATGGAAAAACAGAATGTTACGATTAATGAAAATTCTATTTTTGATATTCAGATTAAGAGACTGCATGAGTACAAGAGACAGCAGTTGAATGCGTTGTATGTCATCCATAAATATTTGGAGATTAAAGCAGGAAAGAAACCATCAACACCGATAACCGTTATTTTTGGAGCGAAGGCAGCGCCGGCATACATAATCGCTCAGGATATCATTCATCTTATCCTTTGTCTGCAGCAGCTTATTAATAATGATCCGGAAGTAAGTCCGTATCTTAATGTTGTGATGGTGGAAAATTATAATGTAACATGGGCAGAAAAATTAATCCCAGCCTGCGATATTTCAGAGCAGATTTCTCTTGCCTCTAAAGAAGCAAGTGGTACAGGTAATATGAAGTTTATGCTTAACGGTGCGCTTACATTAGGAACAGAAGATGGAGCGAATGTTGAGATTCATGAACTCGTAGGTGATGATAATATTTATATTTTTGGAGATTCCAGTGATACGGTTGTTGAAAGATACGCGCAGGGAAGCTATCATGCAGCAAAATATTATAATGAAAATGCAGCAATCAAAGAAGCTGTAGACTTCATAACAGGAGAAGAATTAAAAGCAATTGGCGATAAAGACAGATTAGAAAGATTATTTAATGAACTTGTTTCTAAAGACTGGTTTATGACTTTCCCTGATTTCGATGAGTATGTAAAGACAAGAGAGCAGGCATATGCTGACTATGAAAACAGAGAAGAATGGGTACAGAAAATGCTTGTGAATATCGCAAAAGCAGGATATTTTTCTTCAGACAGAACGATTGAAGAATATAACAGAGATATTTGGAAATTAGAGGACTAGAGAGTGTTTGAAAAGGATAAAGTTGCTGTGCAATAGCTTAAATAGCCATTGCACAGCAATTTTATTTTAGTAGAATTTTCTTGTTTTTGTACGAAGATTGTAATAAAATGGAAACAACGATTTGCTTACTATAATCATGGAACCAGCAATTATAGATTTTGATTTTATTTCAAAAATAAAATGGAAAGGAGAAGTTCTTGAACATAAATGAAACATTAAAACACTACTTTGGTTACGACAGTCTGCGTCCAGGACAACAGGAACTGATAGAAGGAATTCTACAAAGAAAGGATGTCCTTGGTATTATGCCAACAGGTGCAGGAAAGTCCCTGTGTTATCAGGTTCCAGCACTGATGTTAGATGGAATTACGATTGTAGTTTCACCGCTTATTTCTCTGATGACAGACCAGGTAAAGGCGTTAAATCAGGCCGGTGTGCATGCGGCGTATATTAACAGTTCTCTTACGGAAAACCAGATAAGGACTGCACTTTTCTATGCAGCGCAGGGAAGATATAAGATTATTTATGTGGCGCCGGAGAGGCTGAATACGATACGATTTCTGGAGTTTGCATGCCAGGTGGATATTTCTATGGTGACGGTGGATGAGGCGCATTGTATTTCCCAGTGGGGACAGGATTTCCGTCCAAGTTATGTTGGAATTGCGGATTTTCTTGCACAGTTACCAAAGCGTCCGGTTGTAAGTGCATTTACTGCAACAGCAACGGAACGAGTAAAACAGGATATTATGGGAAGTCTGCGTTTGCAAAATCCAGTGACAGTTGTGACAGGATTTGACCGACCGAATCTGTTCTTTCGCGTAGTGACCCGAAAGGGTGGAAAAGAGACCGACAACAGTGTTCTTAATTATGTCAAAAAGCATGAGGATGAGAGTGGAATCATTTATTGTGCAACGAAGAAAAATGCAGACAAAATATATGGACTTTTGCAGCAGTATGGCATTGAGGCAGGGCATTATCATGCGGGCTTATCCTTAGAGGAACGGAAGAAAAATCAGGACGATTTTACCTATGACCGAATTCGTGTTATGGTAGCGACAAATGCATTTGGAATGGGTATTGATAAGTCAAATGTGAGATATGTGCTGCATTATAATATGCCACAGAGTCTTGAATATTATTATCAGGAGGCAGGGCGTGCTGGTCGTGACGGGGAAGAAGCAGAGTGTGTATTATTCTTTTCTAAGCAGGATATCATGATAAATAAGCGGCTTTTAGAATATAAGAGTACAGAAAGTATAGAGAGTGACCCGCAGGTACGGAGAAACGATTATCAAAAGTTAAATCGGATGATTGATTACTGCGAAACACAACAGTGCCTGCGCCAGTTTATTTTGTCATATTTCGGGGATAACAGTCCATGTACCTGCGATAAATGTAGTAATTGTGTGGTTGTGGAAGATGAGGAAGAGGAAAACTACATCCAGACCAAAAAGGAAAAGAAAAAAGCGTTCCAGCTTGCCAATCTGACTCCGAAAGGGCAGGAATTGTTCGAGCAGCTTCGTAAGTGCAGGACAGAACTTGCTGCAGAAAAAGGAGTTCCACCATATATAATCTGTTCCGATAAGACATTAACAGATATGTGTGCAAAATGTCCTGCAGACAATGAAGATATGGAAACAGTGTACGGAATGGGTGTGCAGAAAATTCAAAGTTATGGGGAACATTTTACCAAAATCATTATAGACTTTTTAGAAGAACAGAGTGCAGCCGGTGGAGCAGATGCAGAAACTCTGCAATTAACAACAGAGTTAACACCAGAGCAAATAGAGGAAACAACAGGAATAACAGTAGCAGCCTCTCCTGCAAGAGAAAAGAAACTGCCATTTTATATCGCACCGGGAAAATTAGACGAAGTGGAACTGACCGATACCTGTATGATTTCAGAACTTACGAACCGGATTAACGAACTTTGTGACGAAGAAGACCAGAAAAACCGCAAAAAGCTAACCGCAGCATTTGTCAATACCTTACTGATACAAAAAGGATATATTGAAGAAGCAACAGAAGGCGAAGAAAAAGTAAAACATATAACAGAAAAAGGAAAAGAAGCAGGGATACAGGAAGAAGAACGATATGGCAAATATGGAAGAAAGTATTACGCATTAGTTCATACGAGGGAGAGTCAGGAGATGATTTTGGGAGAACTCCGAGAGTATTTGTCCAATTTGCAGGGAGAATAAGACGGACGCTGCTGCGAAGAGTCTGTATCTGGATTGCCGGAAAAATTATAGAAACTCTTTTGGTTATAGTCGTTGTGCAATCCGGCCTGAAAATTTTTACAGCGGCTGTTTTCTCTAAATCCTAAAAATTAATTGAAAAGGATTTGAGGAGAAGCCAGGAAATATAGGCGATTATCTCCTTGAGGAGCGTCTCCCTCTATGCCTGCAGCAAAACAGGAATTTTTCATACTACTTGTAATATTCCGCACAAATAATAATCATATTTCGATATATTCTCATGAAAAAAAGCACCATTAGCAAAAAGTTTCCTATGCAAATGGTGTTTTTTTGTCTTCTTTTTACGAAAACTATCTTTAGTGAAAAAGAGATTCATGGTATAATCGAACGAGGCAGAATGAGGCAGTATAGGAGGGCTTGTTCTGAAGGTTACGAAAAGTATAAAAAATAAGTAAATATAATCTCATTTTTTAATAAGGAGGAAAAAGTGTTGAACACAGTAAAATCAGAAGAGTTATATAAAGTAGCACTTGACCTGATGCCGGGTGGTGTAAACTCACCGGTCAGAGCATTTGGTGCTGTGGGAAGGAACCCTTTATTTATTGACCATGCAAAGGGTTCCTATGTTTATGATGTGGATGGCAATAAGTTTATTGACTATGTTTGTTCCTGGGGACCTGGAATTCTTGGACATTCTCATCCAGAGGTTCTTGAAGAAGTAGTGAAGGCCTGTTTTGACGGTCTTACTTTTGGTGCGCCAACTGGTAAGGAGAATGAACTGGCACAGCTTGTCAAAGACTGTGTACCATCTATGGAAATGATGCGTATGGTAAGTTCCGGAACAGAGGCTACGATGAGTGCGATTCGTGCTGCCAGAGGATTTACCGGAAGAGATAAGATCATTAAGTTTAAGGGATGTTATCATGGACATTCCGACGGATTATTAGTGCAGGCTGGTTCTGCAGCATTAACACAGTCTGTACCGGACAGCAGTGGAGTTCCTGCTTCTTTTGCAGAGCAGACTTTAGTTGCTCTTTATAATGATAAAGATTCTGTCAGAGAGTTATTCGAGAATAATAAAGACCAGATTGCAGCCCTTATTGTGGAGCCGGTTGCAGCAAATATGGGTGTTGTTATTCCTGACGATGATTTTCTTCCTTTCCTTCGTGAGATTACAGAAGAGAATGGAACAATTCTTATTTTTGACGAGGTTATCACAGGATTCCGTCTTGGTGTCGGCGGTGCACAGGAGTGGTTTGGAATTAAGCCAGATTTATCTACTTTCGGAAAGATTGTCGGCGGTGGAATGCCAATGGCTATTTATGGTGGACGTAAGGATATTATGAGAAATATTTCCCCGACAGGAAAGGTTTATCAGGCAGGAACCTTATCTGGTAATCCGATTGCGACAACAGCCGGAATCAAGACTCTTGAAATTTTAAGAGACCATCCAGAACTTTATACAAAGATTGAAGAGAATACAAAGAAGCTTGCGGAAGCTTACAAAGTAAGAGCGAAGAAACAGGGTATCAATATTCATGTTAACCAGATTGGTTCTCTTATGAGCGCTTTCTTTACAGGGGAAAATGTAAAAGATTACGCAGGAGCAACATCTTCTGATACTAAGGCTTACGCAGATTACTTTAACTATATGTTAGAGAATGGTATATATGTAGCACCATCACAGTTTGAGGCGATGTTTATTTCTGCAGCTCATTCTGATGAGGATATTCAGAGAACTATTGATGTGCTTACAAAATAGGAAAGATATTAAATAAAAGATACTATACTTATTCTGAATAATTGCAAATAGAAATAATTTATAAATAAGCAGTCTGTATTGGAAACAGGGGCGAAATTTTAAAAATAAAACACGTCTTAAAACATATTTATAAAAATGAATATAACTATAAATATAGTAAATGAGACAGAAAGTCAAAGGAGAAAAAATGGTACATTTTATTGGAGCGGGTCCTGGAGACCCAGAGTTACTGACAATTAAGGGAAAGAAATTAATCGATCAGGCAGATGTAATTATCTATGCTGGTTCTTTAGTAAATAAGGAAGTTCTTGCCGGAGCCAAAGAAGGCGCAGAGATTTATAACAGTGCGACAATGACTTTAGAGGAAGTTATTGAGGTGATGAAAAAGGCTGAGGCTGAAGGCAAGATGACAGCTCGTGTTCATACAGGAGACCCTGCAGTTTTCGGTGCACACAGAGAGCAGATGGACGAGCTTTCCCGTCTTGGAATTGATTATGATGTCATTCCAGGTGTGAGTTCTTTCCTCGCAACTGCGGCAGCTTTAAAGAAAGAATATACTTTACCGGGAGTTTCCCAGACAGTTATTCTTACAAGAATGGAAGGCAGAACACCAATGCCGCCAAAGGAAAAATTAAGAGATTTAGCAAAACATAATTCTACAATGATTATTTTCTTAAGTGTAGGAATGATTGAACAGCTTGCAGATACTTTAAAAGAAGAGTACAGAGAGGATACACCAGTTGCTGTTGTATACAAAGCTTCCTGGGAAGATCAGAAGATTGTTATCGGCAATCTGACAAATATCGCACAGAAAGTAAAAGAGGCAGGAATCACAAAGACGGCTCTTACAGTTGTAGGCGATTTTCTTGGAGACGAGTATGAACTTTCTAAACTTTATGACAAGACATTTACACACGAATTCAGACAGGCAAAAGAGTAAGCCGTGTGGTTTTGCTGGAGGCAGAAAATAAGAAATGGGTATACAGATAATTAGTATCAGTCATAAAATCGCACCTCTTCATGTAAGGGAAATGTTTGCATTTACAGAGGAGCAGCAAAAACATATGATGCAGGAGATCACAGAGCATTTGGAAGTTTCAGAATGTATCGTGTTATCTACCTGCAACCGGACGGAAATGTATGTGTATTCTGATTCGGAAAGCAAGGGATGTGTATTTAATCTGATGGAAGATGTGCTGCTTGGCGAGGCAGGCGCACAGGATGAGGAAGACATCGGAAATTATCTTTTATTTTATTATGGAAAAAAGGCGATTCATCATCTGTTTCAGGTGGCGGCAGGGCTTGATTCCATGGTAATTGGAGAAGACCAGATTCTCGGTCAGGTAAAGACCGCACATAAGCAGGCAAGAGAGGCTGGAACAACGGGAGTGTATTTGAATACATTTTTCCGTATGGCAGTTACAGGAGCGAAGAAAGTAAAGACCGAAACAGAACTTTCAAAAACTTCTGTATCAACAGCGACACTTGCACTGAAAGTAGCCGAAGAAGAACTTGGAACTTTAAAAGATAAAAAGGTTCTTATCATCGGTGCGACAGGTAAGATTGGCGGTATTGTTCTGATGAATATTCAATCTCTTCATCAGGCAGATATTTATGTTACGACGCGTAAGAATAAGCTCATCCAGACAAAGCATGGAAATGACGAGTTTACGACAATTGATTATGAAGATCGTTATGAATATTTAGATCAGATGGATGTCGTTATAAGTGCGACATCGAGTCCGCATTACACACTGACATATAGCAAGATGAAAAAGCAGCTTACGACAGCGAAGAGAAGAGTCTTTGTCGATCTGGCTGTGCCGATGGACATCGAAGCAAAAATCAGTGCGGTGGACGATACCTGCTACTATAATATTGATGATTTTACAAGAATCGCAAGGGAGAATAACCAGAAGAAACTGAGAGAAGCAGAGGCCGCATCAGGAATTCTTGATGAGTATGAACTTCAGTTTGAACAGTGGATGGTATTCCAGAAGTCTTTATCCGTTATGGGAAAGGTCAGAGATAACTTTGTAAAAGTAGCAGAACATAAAGGTGTGGAAAAGGCATTTGACCATTTCTTCTATTGGGTGAGAGAGAATAACACACCGGAAGATTTGGAGACATTTTTTCAGTGCCTGGATCATTAAAAACAGACCAGAATATCGGTTTTAGAAGGAGAAAACAATGGGTAAATTATATGCAGTTGGGTTCGGTCCAGGTGGATATGAACACATGACAGCAAAAGCAATTGATGTAATTAAAAATGCAGACATCATTACAGGATACACTACATATGTAGAGATGTTAAGGAAGTTTTTCCCAGAGAAAGAGTACGTGGCAACACCGATGACAAAAGAGATGGATCGCTGCCGTATGGCAGTTGATTTAGCTGCCGAAGGGAAGACAGTTGCAATGGTAAGTTCCGGAGACAGCGGAATTTACGGAATGGCAGGAATTCTTTTAGAGATTGCCAATGAGAAAAAGGCAGATGTTGAGACTGTTCCAGGTGTGACAGCAGCGAGTGCAGCGGCATCTATTCTTGGAGCACCGTTAATGCACGATTTTACGATTATTAGTTTAAGTGATCTGATGACACCTTACTCTCTTATTATGAAGAGAGTGGATTGTGCAGGACAGGGTGATTTTATCGTATGTCTCTATAATCCAAAGAGCAAAAAGAGAGCGGATTATGTAGAAAAGGCTGCAGAAATTCTTATGAAATATCGTGACGGCAAGACTCCGGTTGGTGTTGTTCGCCATGCGGGCAGAGAAGAAGAATCTTCCTATATTACAACACTTGATGCAGTAAAAGATGCACCGATCGATATGTTCAGTATCGTTATTGTCGGAAATTCCAACACATATGTACGCGATGGTAAGATGATTACCCCAAGAGGATATGAAGACAAATACGGATTCGCGAATGTAGAATAAGATGAGTATGTAAGCGTTTTTTTGCTTACAAACTTATTATACGAGTGGAGGAATAAGATGAAAAATATCATCAAAATCGGAACGAGAAAGAGTAAGTTGGCTCTGATTCAGACCGATATTGTAAAAGATAAAATTAAAAAAGTTTTTCCTGAAATAGAAGTGGAAATCGTAAAGATTGACACAAAGGGAGATCAGATCCTTGATAAATCCCTTACTTCATTTGGTGGAAAAGGTGTATTTACTGCTGAACTTGAAGCCGAACTTCTTTCTGGTGCAGTAGATATTGCAGTTCACAGTGCAAAGGATATGCCGATGGATTTCCCGGAAGGGCTTGGAATCGGTGCAGTCCTTGACAGAGCGGATGTGAGAGATACTTTTGTTACTACAACTGGTAAAAAATTAGAAGAATTAGAGCCAGGAAGCATTGTCGGAACAAGCTCTCTTCGAAGAGAATTATTAATTAAAGAAATTAATCCCTATGTAACGATTAAGCTTCTCCGTGGAAATGTACAGACTCGTTTAAGTAAACTTCGTGACGGTCAGTATGACGGAATTATTCTTGCGGCGGCAGGAATCGAAAGACTTGGATATGAAAAGGAAGAGGGACTTCACTATCAGTATCTTGAGCCGGATGTATTTCTTCCGGCCGCAGGTCAGGGAATCCTTGCAGTAGAAAGCCGCGTAGAAGATGCGGAGATGGCAGAAATCCTTGCGGCGATCCACAGTGAAAAAGCAGAATGTCTTTTAATGGCAGAGAGAGCATTTTTAAAGACAATCGGTGGAAGCTGTAACGCACCGGCGGCAGCACTTTGTCGTGAGGAAAATGGTGAATTTTCCATGCGTGCCATGTATGTGAAAGATGGAATTCATAGCAGAAAGACGTATATGACAGTGAATATAGAAGATGCTATAGCGGAAAAAGATGCAGACAGCAAGCCGATAGCTGGGACGGCTGTGGCAGCCGTTTCTGTCGAAGAAGCTGTTAAAACAGACAAAGAGATAACAGAGAAAGATACGGCAAGAAAAAGCAAGGTAGAAATAGCAGCCGAACTTGGTATCAGCGTTGCTCATGAAGTAAACAAAGGCATGGTATATCTTGTCGGTGCAGGCCCTGGTGATGAAGATCTAATGACGAGAAAAGGACTTAAGCTTTTAAGAGAGGCGGATGTTGTTGTTTATGATAATCTTGCATCCAGTTCCCTTTTAAATGAAGTGAGAGATGACGCAGAGCTTATTTACGCAGGAAAGCGTTCTTCAAATCATCATTTAAAACAGTATGAGACAAACGAGCTTTTAGTGAAGCTTGCATTAGAAGGAAAAAATGTTGTCCGCTTAAAGGGCGGTGACCCATATATCTTCGGCCGCGGCGGTGAAGAAGGACAGGAACTTAGAGAAGCTGGTGTTGACTTTGAAGTTGTACCGGGAATTTCTTCTTCTTATTCTGTTCCGGCATACTGCGGTATTCCAGTGACACATCGTGATTTCGCATCTTCTTTCCATGTGATTACCGGTCATGAAGGCAATCATAAAAATGGTGTGAGTGTATTAAACTACGAGACACTTGCGAAAGAAGAAGGAACATTGATTTTCCTTATGGGACTCAAAAATCTTCCTAATATTGTAGCTTCGCTTATTGAGAATGGTAAAGATCCTGCGACTCCAGTCGGTGTGCTTCAGGAGGGAACAACCGCAAGACAGCGTGTTGCAACAGGAACACTTGCTGATATTGTAGAAGTTGTAAAGCGCGAGGGAATTAA
>ERZ791842.1520-NODE-1520-length-11138-cov-2.54751_pt1 | contig 11138 bp, 10 predicted proteins | sample MGYA00509944_ERZ791842 | MGnify/ENA primary metagenome ERZ791842 (study PRJEB30046, sample SAMN00715263) | human gut metagenome | study: EMG produced TPA metagenomics assembly of the A metagenome-wide association study of gut microbiota in type 2...
TCCGTCACGAGGCTTCCTGCAAATAATTCTAATGATTCTTAAAATTCCTGCTGCCCGAATCCAACTTCTGGTAACTCCAGACATATCATGGTTCAGGCAGCAGGAATCATATATCCTCATACACTCCGCTTTAATTAGCTGACTCCGCATCTGTCTTCGTTTCTTTTTCCGTCGGCTTTGTCTCCATCTGACTGTACTCTGTCTCCGAGTGCGTGCTCTCTTTTACTACTTCTGTCAGTGTCTCCGGCGCGCGGGATGTCTCGGACGGCTTTGTCTCCACTGTCTCATCATCCGCATCGTCGTCACCCTCATCAATCAGATCATCCGCAATATCCGGCGTCTCGAAATAGCCTTTTACCGTACCAAAGGAGCCGCCGTCCCGCACTGCCACTCCGCCGAGCGTAAACGTGCACTCCGTATTGGCTGGAAGCCCTTTGACGTGAATCTCACAGGAGGTTCCGCCTGTGTCCGTGATTCTCGCCGAATAGCTCTGACCGTCCGGATCTACCACCGACACGGTCGGATTTTTCCATTTAACCTTTTCCTTAAAAACGATGTTCAGCGAACCGCTCTCGTAATCTACATAGTCAATCTTCGCTTTCTTGCCTCCCGAATCGACTTCTTCCTCGTCCTCATCTGCTGCGGCGGTTGTCTCCACCGGGCGTACTGCAGTCGATGGCTGTTCTGCCGGCGTCGGTTCATTTTCCGGCTGACCGGTGCTTTCCACGGTCGTCTCCGCTAAGGTTTCTTCCTCGGTCTGCGGCAATGTCACCTCACGAACCAGAGCCGCATCCGTCTCAATGGTGCTGTCCGTCTTCGAATAACCTACCGTATAAGCACGATCCGCGATCTCCCGCGCAATCTCTTCCATCGTCATACCGGCAAATTTTTTCATATCATTTTCGGTCAGGTCGTTATCCCGAATCAGCTCCTGCAGAAAATACGCTTTTCCATAAGAAATATTGTATTTCTCCGCCAGATCCTGAATCTCCCCGGTTACCTTCATCCGCTGGTCATAGACAACCGCCTGTACCGCGTGTTCCTGCAGGGAAGACTCTACATCCCCTACGACATCCTGACGCAAAGATGATGCCTTTTTCTCATTCTCATTGGACACGGTAACCAGAATCGCATTGTCCAGTTCATCCAGATAACCGTTCCGGACCATCGAACCGATCAATGCGTTGACCGCAATATCAAGGTCTACATTTTTCAAATTCATATCATCCAGGATCGTCTCCGCATCCTCATTAAGCGGATTCGCCTGCAATACTTTCTCGTTCCGGTTGACGGAAAGCTCAATACTCGGATTGACATCGATGCCAATCACCGAATCGACACGGTGATTCTGGTAAAATGAAACACCGCCTCCTAACACAGCCACACACAGGCAGGCGGCTGCTGCCATCGCCACGGTCCGCATCCGGCGGTACATCCGTACACGGCGGGATGGTTTTACATAGATCTCCTGTGGCGTCGAGAGATCGATTTTATCGAATACGTTGGGAGTCAGGGCGTCCATCGCCGATCGCAGATGTGACTCAATCTCATCCTGTTCCCACGCTGTTTCAGAGTGATCGGTCAATGTACTCCCTCCTCTCTCAGGTGTTTTTTCAGTTTTTTCATAGCACGGTTGTACTTGGAAAGCACCGTTGCCAGCGGCATCTCCAAATCTGCCGCGATCTCACGATGTTTTAACCCCGCTGATGTCCGCAGAAGTACAATCTGCCGTTCTTCTTCATTTAATATTTTGAGTGCTGCGTGTAATACCATCTTATCCGCAGCATCCTCTATCTGGGGACAGAATTCCCCTGTCTCCATCTCAGAAAGATCCGAAAGCCCGATATCCGCTTCATGCTTCTGGTCACGGAAGCGCATATAGCAAAGATTTCTAGCGATCGTAAACATCCACGCCAGCGGTTTGCCCTGCGACTGATAGCTTCCAGCCGAAGTCCAGACCTTTAAATAAAGCTCCTGCATGACCTCCTCAGAGTCCTGCGGATTCCGCAAAATCGATAGAATAAAACCGTATATAGTTTTATCCGTATTCTGATAAAGCTGCTGAAATGCCGCCTTATCTCCCTCTGCCACTCGCAGAAGCAGCTTTTCATCGCTCATCTTATCATAGGCGACCGGCTCTTCCATGGTCGTTAAAAGCCCCGTCAAAAACATGGACGAAATTTCCTTTCTATATAACTTAATGCAAAGAAACCAGTTCTTATTGCATTTGTTATGAATTTTTTCTGATTTCTGTCCAGCTCCTCACGGCAGCTGGCAAAAATCAATGCAGCTTTATTCATACTCGACCCGTTCCAGAAAAAGCCCCTCCGGCGGCGCCGTAAAACCTGCCAGCGCTCGGTCACAGGAAAAAAGCGCCTCCGCCACTGATTCCGGTGTCCGCTTATGAAGTCCTACCTCGATCAGTGTACCGGTCAGGATTCTTACCATATTATATAGGAAGCCATTGCCACGAAAATGCAGTTCGCACACACTTTCCTGCATGGTCAGCTCAATAGCAGTGAGATTCCGCACCGTCGATTTTTTCATCCGTTTCAACGAACAGAATGCTTTAAAATCGTGCTCACCCGTCAGATACGCAGCCGCCCGTCTCATAGACGCTATGTCCAGCGGTTCCCCCAGACCGTACACATATCGGCGCTCAAATACATTTTTCTTCGCTGCCGTCTCAATCCGGTAGCAGTACGTCTTGGAAACAGCATTTAAACGGCTGTGAAAACGCGTTCCCGCCTCCTGTGCCGATAAAACAGCGATATCATCCGGGAGATAGCGGTTCAGGTACGCTTTCAACTCCTCCGCGCTCATCCCGGCACAGGACGCCGGAAGATGGAAATTCGCCACCTGTCCCCATGCGTGGACGCCTGCATCTGTCCGTCCGGAACCGTGCACCTCTACCGTCTGCCCCGCCATTTTCTCCAGAATCTGCTCTAATTTTCCCTGTATCGTCTTGTCCGTGTTTCCCTGCTTCTGCCAGCCGTCATAACGGCTTCCGTCATATTGCAGGGTAATTTTTATATTTCGATCTGGCATATTTTTTCTCCATGTGTTATCTATCTTCATTCTTTCTTTATTCGCAAATATATCCGCCTCGCTGCCAGATACAGCACCGTTCCAGTCAGTGCTCCCGCCATATCCAGCCATACATCGCTGAGCTGCCCGGAACGTCCTTCGGTAAACAGCTGAATCGTCTCATCCAGAAACGGGACCGCAAAAATAGCGATACGATGGAGTTCCAGCCATACATGTCCGTCCGGTGTCAGCGCACACATTCTCCCAGTCCCATCTCCCCGATCAACCAAATCCTCCATCCGCATTTTTTCTGAGACAGTCCGGTTCCTGCGCACACAGGCATCACTCTGTCTAAGCAGCATTCCCAGCCCTGTATATTCAATAAAATGAGCACATTTGCGCACAATATGTTCGGTCAGCCATGGTACAGCCACTCCGGACTCTGCTGCCAGCTTCTGCAAAAACCGGAGGATCCGTCCGCTCTCCGCCGATGACTGTACTGCCGGACGCATGGAATTGGAGTAAATAAACAAAATATATAAAATTAAAACAATATGCCAGATCCAGACCGTCACCAGGACTCTCTGTCTTCCCCGGATATTTTTTTCCACATTCATCTATAAATTCCTGTATCCATTCTATCTTCTATTGATTTATATCTTTACTGATTGGATTGTAAAATGCCGCTCTCTGCAATCCGGCGCACCGCCAGCGCAATCGCATCCTCGTCCTGCACCAGTGCCATCCGCACATGACCTTCGCCCGACGGTCCAAATGCGTTGCCAGGTGTTACCAGAACCCCAGCCTTTTCAAACAAAGTCTGTACAAATTCCAGCGAATCCGTAAATCCTGCCGGGATCGGCGCCCACACAAACATCGTGCCTTCCGGTTTTTCCATCTTCCAACCGATGGATGCAAGTCCGTCGCACAGACAGTCGCGCCGTCTCTCATATGCCGCCCTCGTCGAAGCCACACAGCTCTGGTCACCGCTGATCGCCGCGATCGCCGCTTTCTGAATCGGCAAGAACATACCATAATCCATGTTGGATTTCAATGTTTTCAGATGACTGACCACTTCCTCATTTCCCACACAGAAGCCGACGCGCGCGCCCGCCAATCCGTACGTTTTTGACAGCGAATTAAACTCCACGCCGACCTCGCGTGCGCCCGGAAAACGCAGGAAACTTCCGCAGGTTCTTCCGTCAAACACAAGCTCACTGTAGGCGTTGTCGTGAAGAACGATAATATCATATTTCTTTGCAAATGCAATCAATTCCTCATAGAAACTGTCTGGAGCCAGCACCGCCGTCGGATTGTTCGGGTAGGAAACAATCATAAATTTCGCTTTCTGAGCGACTTCCTCCGGAATTTCCTTCAAATCAATGATGTAGTGATTTTCTTCGCGCTGCGGCATATAGTAAAGCTCTGCCCCCGCCAAAGACGGACCATCCGCAAACACCGGATAACACGGATCCGGTACCAAAACCACATCGCCCTCGTCCACGATCGAAAGTGCGATGTGCGCCAGTCCCTCCTGGGAACCGAGCAAAGAGCAAATCTCTGTCTCCGGGTTCAGCTCCACTCCATAGCGGCGCGCATACCAGTCGGACACTGCCTCCAGAAGTGCCTGCTGATCCTGAATTGCATACAGGTAATTTTCCGGTACCAGACAGGCTTCGCTGAGCGCCTTTAAAATATGCGGTGCGGGGGCAATATTCGGTGCGCCGATGCTCAGATCAACGATCATCTCCCCCTCTTCTAATTTTTTCTTCTTCATCTGCGCCAGCATGGAGAACACGCCCTCGCCAAACCGGTCCATTCTATTTGCAAATTTCATCTTGTGTTGTCCTTTCTTGAAAGAAATCTCCGATTTTCTTTCCTTTTCTATTTCTATTTTTATCTCTATGAATCCTCTTTAAAACTCTAATAATTCCCATCCGCCCGATCACTCTGTCAAATGACTTATTCAACCAGTTCCACCAAATCACATCGAACTGCCCTCGCTGAATCTTATCAATCCAGCTTTGCATCATCAGGCTATATAAGTATTAATTATAGTACATGGATATGGGAAAGTAAAGGGAGGATAACAGCTCTCGCCAGCTATTATAACTTTTCAAAAATGTTGTAAAAACAACGGACTTTTCTATGCCGGACGATTATACTTATCATGTACTTAAGAAAACAAAAAATCAAAATAGATGTTCTGACATATCTCATCCTTTCATGTATGAAGATCGGTCAGATGCACATGAATAAGAAAGACGAGGAATTTATATGGTACGAAGAATTGTAGAAATTGATCAGAAAAAATGCAACGGCTGCGGTCTCTGCGCTTCCGCCTGTCATGAGGGCGCGATCGGCATGGTGGACGGTAAAGCAACCCTTTTAAAAGATGATTACTGTGACGGCCTGGGCGACTGTCTGCCAGCCTGTCCGACTGGCGCGATCTCCTTTGTCGAGCGCGAGGCGGCGGCTTACGATGAGGCGGCAGTCCAGGTCCACATGGCAGCACGCAAAGCAAAGCAGGTATTAGAGGCAAACGCAGCGGCAAACACATCCGCACGTTCCGAAGCAAAACCGGCGACACCGGCATTTGGCGGATGTCCTGGATCCATGAGCCGTTTCCTGAAACGTCCTGACACAGCTGCTTCCCATGCATCCTCAGCAGCCACATCCACAGGCGGTCCTGGCATTGCTGCTTCCGCTATCACACATGACAATTTTTCTGAATCCGCTGCTTGTGACCATTCAGAAAACACCCCAATAAGCGCTCTGTCCAACTGGCCAGTTCAGATCAAATTAGCCCCGATCCGCGCCCCGTATTTCGACGGTGCCAAACTTTTGGTCGCTGCCGACTGTACCGCTTACGCATACAGCCGCTTCCATCAGGACTTTATCCATGGTAAAATAACTTTGATCGGATGTCCAAAGCTTGACAGCATCGACTACTCCGAAAAGCTGACCGAAATCATCCGCAGCAACGACATCAAGAGCGTGACCGTTGTCCGCATGGAGGTTCCGTGCTGCGGCGGTATCGAGCACGCCGTGAAAAAAGCCCTGCAGGAAAGCGGAAAATTCATTCCGTGGCAGGTGACGACGATTTCGATTGATGGAAGGATCTTAGATTAACCCTTTTTCTGAGAATCTGCACATTATAAACAACTATAAATCTTTTATTATGGAGGAGGAACACCATGGAATACCCATATATCAAAAACATCACCCATGAAAAAGTTCAGACTTTAACCAACCTGGTAAATGCCGAGGACGGTCAGATCGTCAGCAAGACACTGGCGCAGAATGAGGCGGTCAGCGTTACCCTGTTCGCATTCGCAAAGGGCGAGGAGATCTCCACCCACGATTCCACCGGCGATGCGATGGTAACGGTTCTGGAAGGCACCGGACGTTTTACCGTTGACGGCGTTGAGCATCTCGTTCATGCCGGTGAAGTGCTCGTCATGCCGGCGAAAAAGCCGCACGCGGTGTTTGCGCCAGAGGCATTTAAGTGGATGCTGACGGTTATTTTCCCATTTAACTAAAAATCTTATCATCCATCCAAAAACAGGCATACCGCAAGATTCTTGAATCACTTCAAACAAAGACTCTGCGATATGCCCGTTTTTATTTTTACTAATTATCTTAAAACCAATTACTTACTCCACGTACTCATGCGTCTCCACCCACTGCAGCAGCTTTTCAATCGCCGGATTCGGGTTGCTCTGACGCCATGCGATCTCAAAATCAAGTTCTTCCGGGCTGCCGTCCGCGCGGAGAAGCGGAACCACCACCAGATTCCGCGCATTCCGATAATGGCGGACGGCATATTCCGGGAGAATCGCCACGCCAAATCCCGCTGACACCTCCAGAAGCACCGTCTGTACCTCCGTTCACGCGCCACGATATTCGGTATAAAACCGCCCTTATTGTAACAAATCAATACTTCTTCCGCCTCATCGTTGGAACGTCCCTGCGGCTGCATGATGATAAAGTCTTCCCGCGCCAGATCACGGTACATCAGATGGCTCTCTCCCGCCAGCGTGTGTCCCGGATAAAGAACCGCCATCATCGGAAACCGTTTGAGGAATCGATGCTTTAAATCCTCGTAATTCTGCGTGTACAAAGACAGATTAAACGCAAGATCGCAGGTTCCATTATCTAACAGCTCATAGAGCGCACTCATATTTTCCCGCAGCAGATGAATCGAAATATTCGGGTACGCCTCATGAAAACTTCTGAGCGTCTCCGAAAAACGGCTCTGCTCATATCCCCGGATAAATCCGATCGTCAGCTCCCCAGCTACGCCTTCCGCTGCCGTCCGCGCGAGCTTCGCCGCCTCCTCGGCGCGGACCAGAATCGCCCGCGCCTCGTTCAGATATACCTTTCCCGCCGCCGTCAGCTCGACATGGTGCTTGTCCCGCACAAAAAGCGGCACCCCGATCTTCTCCTCCAACGACCGAATCTGCAGCGTCATCGCTGTCTGCGAAATAAAACATTTTTTCGCCGCCCGCGTAAAATTCAGCTGCTCCGCCGCCGCCACAAAATATTCCATTTGTTTTAAATTCATCTCATTTCCCCATTTCTATATCCTATATGTAATCGCGTCTTTTCGATCGAGCAGAAAAATGAATCACGCCGTCCAATTTACGGGCTTTCGATCTGGCTTTTCCTGTTTTGTTATAAGTTTCCCTTATTATAATATCTGTTCTTTCTATTGGCAAGTTTTTCATTCATCCTTTATAATTTTTAATAGTCAACAAAAGAAAGTGAGTGAAAGGTATGAAACAATTCAAAAATTTCTACGAAGGCACATACGCCAAGTACATTCTGCCGGGCGTCCTGCTGCAATCGGTTCTGATTGGCGGCGGCTATGCAACCGGACGTGAGATTTATTCTTACGGTGCAAAATTCGGAGCGATGGGCTGGATCTCCGGACTGACGATCGGCATCGGTTTTGCCCTGTTTGCCTTCCTGACCTTTGAGATCTGCCGGATCTACAAGGTTTACGATTATAAAAACTATATCAAGCAGGTCATTGGACCGCTCTGGCCGATGATGGATATTTTAACTGTTATGGCAGCCGCAACTGGAAGTATTTTCGAGCAGGTCGGACTTCCGAATATTCTCGGCTCCGTTGTGATCGTTCTGATCTGCGGACTCCTGAACTTTAAGGGTTCCAAGGTGATCGAGAAATTTGAATCGATCGGTACTATTTTACTGTATGGCGGCTATATTCTGTTTACAATTCTGGTACTCGTCAACAAGGGCAGCAACATTTCCCATGTATTCAGCACGATGGACACCAGCACCTACGACGGCTCTGTCACTGTTCCGCTGTGCATTTACACCGGTATCCTGTATGTTGCCTACAACATCAATTCCATCCCGATGGGCATGTTCTCCCTGACACGCCAGACCAAACGGAAAGAAACCTTTATTTCCGGTCTGATCGCCGGTCTTCTGATGGTTATTCCGTGGTTTTTGTCTTACTTTGCGATGATGTGCTTCTACGGTGACACCTCCATCGTCGGCGCGGATGTCACAACCCCGTGGATGGAAATGATCAAGGCAGTCAACGGCGGACCGGCACTGATGGCACTGTTCAGTCTCGTTATGGGCTGGACGCTGGTTGAGACGGCAACTGGCTGCATCCACATGATCATCGACCGTTTCGACGTTGCCATGGAGGAAAAGGGCGCTGCCAAGCTGTCCGATACAAACCGCGGTCTGATTACGGTCATCACGCTGATCGCTGCACTCGTATTATCCCGCGTCGGCGTTGTCACCTTGATCGAGCAGGGCTATTCGTACCTGTCTTACGGATTTATCCTCTTCTACCTGCTGCCGACGCTGCTGGTAGGCGGATATAAGATTATTAAACATAAAGACAAATAAATATGTAATGATAAGAACACATCCGCCTGTGGGAGATTTCATCTTATAGACGGATGTGGTATAATGTAAACACTTGACGAGGTATTTTCGAATCAACATAGAAAGGAAGTATATGCAATGAAATATGTCGGATATTACAATGGAGAAATCGGCCCCCTCGAGGAAATGAAAATCCCGATGTTGGACCGCGCCGTTTATTTTGGAGATGGCTGCTACGATGCCACCACCTTTGCAAACAACAACATTTTTGCCGCAGACGACCACCTCGACCGTTTCTACAACAGCTGCAAGCTGCTGGAAATCCCGTTTGAAATGTCGCGCGAAGAACTGCGTGCCGAGCTGCAGAAATGCATCGATGCCAATGAGATTGACCACGGTATGCTGTACTGGCAGTGTTCCCGCGGAACTACCTATCGTGGACATCAGTTTCCACCTGCTTCCGTAAAACCAAATCTGATGATTTTTACTGTTCCGTGCGACCTGATTCCATTTGATAAGACTTTCCGCCTGATCTCGATGGAGGACACCCGTTTCCTGCACTGCAACATCAAGACGCTGAACCTGATTCCAAGTGTCATCGCTTACCAGCGCTGCATCGAACAGGGCTGCCAGGAAACGGTCTTCCACCGCGGCGAACGCGTCACCGAATGCGCCCACAGCAATATCTTAATCATCAAGGACGGCGTTCTCTGCACCCCACCGAGAGATAATCTGATTCTTCCGGGCATCACGTTAAAACATCTGCTGATGTTAGCTGAGAAAAACGGCATCCCGACCAGCGAGGCACCATTTACCATGCAGGAACTGGCAGACGCCGACGAAATCATCGTCAGCAGCTCCGGCGGGCTCTGCATCCAGGCCGTTGAACTCGATGGAAAACCAATCGGAGGAAAAGATCCGAAGACGCTGAAGACTTTGCAGGATGCTTATGCGAAGTTTTATGCGGAAGATACGAAGGTACGGTAAAAATCCATAAATTTGCCAATCAAGGGCTGTCACTCAAAACGTGGCAGCTCTTTTTCGCTTGCGACATGTTTCTGCTTCGCGCAAGTGCGCATCCTCGCGGAGCATTTTTTGTTTCATAGGACGCAATTTCCTATGAAATAAAATAAGGGATCCCTGTATTTACAAGGATCCCCAGGACGCGGAGACGGAGGGATTCGAACCCTCGTGCCGGGATGAACCGACAAACGCATTTCGAGTGCGCCGCGTTACGGCCGCTTCGCTACGTCTCCAGATATTAGGTGTTTCTCTTCGAAACACCTATACTATTATACATGATAGTTTGACTTTTGTCATCTGTTTTTTTTCACTATTTACTGATAATACGCATCAATTCCGTTCGCAATTCCCCCGGCAATCAATTCCTGATAATCATCCTGTGCCATCTTCTGGTCTTCTTCCGGGTTGCTCATAAAGCCCATCTCGACAATGGAAACCGGTATCTTACACCAGTTGATGCTGCTCATGCTGTCTGTCTCCTGCACACCGCGGTTCTTGAAGCCGGTTGCCGCGCAGACAGAGTCCGTGATCTTCTTGGAAAGAGAATAGCTTGCCGCGTGAAGCCCGCCGTTGTACGGGTTGGACGCCGTCTGGCACATGGAAAGAGTACCGTTGACCGTCGTGTTATCCAACGAATTACCGTGAATCCGGACGAAAATGGAGGCGCCGCTCTTGTTGGCGATCTCCGCTCTCTCCGCATTGCTTAAGTTGACATCGTTGGACTCCCGGATCATGACGACCTGATAGCCTCTCTCTTCCAGAATCCGTTTTAACTTCTTCGAAACTGATAAAGTCAGCTCATATTCCGGCAGCTTCGTCGATACGCCCTCGGTGCCGGAAGCCACCTTCGCCTTCATGGTCGAGGAGCCCGGTCCAACTGGTTCTTTGTCCGGATTGCCCTTTGCCTGATGTCCCGCGTCGATCGCTCCGATACGTCCGTTTGACACCGGTGCACCCTGTGCATCCGCTTCTGCCCCCTGCGCTGTGACCGTCGCTTCCTCACTGCCCGGTTCGGTCGTCGTCAGGTATTCGGAACGGATAAAACAGCTCTTGTCCTTATAAAGCACCTCGCTCCAGCCGTCTCCGATACCGACGCGCTGCACGCTGTCGCCCTGATTCAGCTGTGTCACAATCTCATACTCCGTTCCACAGCCCGAACGCACATTGAGCAGGTTCTCAGTCGCATACACTGTCTCGTCGACACTCCGGAAGGC
>ERZ791842.1525-NODE-1525-length-11106-cov-2.63162_pt1 | contig 11106 bp, 7 predicted proteins | sample MGYA00509944_ERZ791842 | MGnify/ENA primary metagenome ERZ791842 (study PRJEB30046, sample SAMN00715263) | human gut metagenome | study: EMG produced TPA metagenomics assembly of the A metagenome-wide association study of gut microbiota in type 2...
CAGCCGCAGGTGTGTCTTCTTCTCTTGAATAAGTAAATACGCCGAGCCTGTCAAACTCCATTTTCTTTACAAACTCTTTTACCTGCTCAAAATCATCTTCCGTTTCACCCGGAAATCCCGTTATAAGAGTTGTCCTAAGTGCAATGTCAGGGATTTCCTCTCTGAGTTTTGCAACAGTTTTTTCTATCTGCTCCCTGTTCGTCCATCTTCCCATTCTCCTAAGCACATCATCTGAACCGTGCTGGATAGGCATATCAAGATAATGGCAGACTTTCGGAAGATTTTTTATCGCAGATATAAGCTCATCCGTAATCTCCTCAGGATAACAATATAATATCCTTATCCATTTAAGCTCATCAATCTTAGAAAATTCCTCTAAAAGCTTTGGCAGACTCTTTTCGCCATAAATATCCTTACCGTAAAGGGTAGTCTCCTGTGCGACAAGGATAAGTTCCTTTGCTCCGTTTGCAACAAGATGTTTTGCCTGTGCGATAAGATTATCCATTGGAACACTTCTGTAATGACCTCTGACTTTTGGAATAACGCAGTAGGTACAACACTTGTCACATCCCTCAGCAATCTTTAAGTACGCATAGTAACCGCCTGACATACTGTCTCTGTCGGTAAGCGGTGTCGGAAGATAATCAATGTCCTTTAAAGACTCTAAAACTCCTTTGCCGCCTAAAGCTTCATTTATCTTTTCTGATAAATCCTCATATCCCATCGTTCCGACAATAAGGTCAACTTCAGGAATATCCTCCTTAATCTCATTGTGGTACCTCTGTGCAAGGCAGCCCGCTGCAACCAGAAGTTTGCATCTTCCCTCCTTGTAACCACCCATCTCAATAAGCGTGTTGATGCTCTCCTCTTTTGCATCACCTATAAAACAACAGGTATTTACAACAATAACATCCGCATCATCAATATCATCCGTAAGGACAAAACCGTTTTTTCTAAGAGATGTAATCATCATCTCACTATCCACAAGGTTCTTATCACATCCCAATGATACAAAAAATATATTCACTGTATTCCTCTTTTCTATAATTATTCTTCAACTGAGCTTACACAATTATGCATAAGCATTGCGATAGTCATAGGACCTACTCCGCCCGGAACAGGTGTTATCGCACCGGCCTTTGGCTCTACATCTGCATAATCAACATCTCCACAGAGTTTCCCGTTCTCATCTCTGTCCATTCCGACATCAATAACAACAGCCCCCTCTTTGATATAATCGGCAGTTACAAATTTTGTCTTACCTATCGCAACGATAAGTATATCCGCACGTTTTGTAACTTCTTTTAAATCCTTTGTATGCGAATGGCAGATGGTAACAGTTCCGTTTTCCCTAAGCAAAAGCATAGACATAGGTTTCCCTACGATATTGCTTCTTCCTATGATAACGCACTCTTTACCGTCAATCTCTATATCAGAACGCTTCAAAAGCTGAATGATACCTGCCGGTGTACATGAAACAAAACCTTTCTGTCCTATGCTAAGTCTTCCGACACTCTCAGGATGGAAACCGTCAACATCTTTTTCAGGTGCGATAGTCTTAATAACCTTATCCTCATCAATATGATTAGGAAGTGGAAGCTGAACCAAAATTCCATTAACTGAGTCATCTTTATTTAACTTCTCTACAAGTTCAAGAAGCTCTGCTTCCGTAGTCTCCTCCGGAAGTTCATACGCAAGTGATCTTATGCCAACATAAGCACAAGCCTTTTTCTTATTGCCAACATAAACAGTTGAAGCCGGGTTATTACCAACCTGAATAACCGCAAGAGTAACCTCAACACCCTTTTCCTTAAGAGCAGCCACTCTCTCCTTGAGTTCATCCTTAATCTCCTGTGAAATCTTCTTACCATCAATTATCTTTGCCATATTATGTCGTTTCCTTTCTGTCATTTATCTAAACATTAAAAACACTTCCACCCACAAACTCACGCATAAGCGAATTTTTAGGTATTCCCTCACTGCTTATCGTAAGGAAATAATCAAGGAATTTAAGCAGCCTTTTTGCTTCTATATACTCCGGTGCATCCTTTGGTATTCCAAAGAGTATCGCTTCGGCATATGGTTTTAATACCGCAAGCTCATATATGAGTGCCGAATTGAACATCACATCTGCTTCCTCCTGGAACGGGAATATATATTTGTCCTCCCCCCTCCTTACCGACGGCCACATTGAGATGGTTTTTGCTGCCGATGAACCTCTCGTTCTCGCATCTCTTACCATTCGTCTTATAAGTCTGCCGTCAGTTGTCGATATTCTATTGTGCTCATCAATATTTAACTGGGTAAGTGCACTTATATATATCTTAAACTTACTTTCTTTCGGGAGTGAATATGAAAGTTTGTCATTTAAGCCGTGAATACCCTCAAGCACAAGTATATCATCCTTTCCAAGTTTTAGAAAATCACCTTTGTATTCCCTATGTCCCGTAAGAAAGTTAAATACCGGCATCTGAACGGTCTCTCCGGCTAAAAGTGCAGTCATATCCTTGTTGAACTGCTCCACATCTATAGCTTCAAGACACTCAAAATCATAGTTTCCGTTTTCATCTATCGGCGTATCTTCCCTATTTTTGAAATAATTGTCGAGCGAGATAGGATGCGGTGTTATGCCAAATGTCCTAAGCTGAATGGATAATCTGTGCGAAAATGATGTTTTTCCTGATGATGACGGTCCGGCTATCATCACAAACTTTTTACTCGCATCCCCGGCTATCTTTTCCGCTATCTGTGCGATTTTCTTTTCCTGTAATGCCTCCTGCACAAGAATAAGGTTTGATGCCCCTCCATTTGCAACAATTTCATTTAACGCTCCTACAGTTCTTACATTAACCACTTTCCCCCAGTTTCCGGCTTCCTGAAGTGTCTTAAACAGCTTCGGACTCGGAACATGATTTTTCACTTCCGTAGGAGTTTTCTGGTTTGGCATATTCACCATAAAACCATTATCATACTTTTCTATCGTGAAATATTTAAGTAATCCGCTGCCTGATGGCATATAGCCGTAATAGTAATCCTCAAAACCGTCAAGTGAATAGATGTTTGCCGTTGACACTCTCCTATACTCAAACAGTTTCCTTTTATCATACATCTTGTGTTTTTCAAAAATATCCGATGCTTCCTGAGTGCTTACTACACGCTTTTCAAAAGGTATATCCTTTTTAACAAGCTCGTGCATCTTTTCCTCGACTTTTTTTAAAATTTCATCCGTTATTTCAATGCCCTCTGCTTCACAGTAGCAACTGTCACCTATCATATATTTTATAAATACATTTTTGAGCGGCATATCCTTACACACTTCGTAAAAAGCATCCAGCAACAGCAGATTTACGCCTCTGACATATGTTTTGTGACCGTTTGGGTCCGAAATATCTAAAAATTCTATCTCACAATCAGTTTTTATCTTTTTATTTAACTCGATAAGCTTTGCACCCTGTTTTGCCAAAATTATGTCATATTTGCAATTATCTTTAAAATCTTTTGAAACTTCTCCATATGTAATCCCGGTCTCATATTCCTTTGTTACGCCGGAAACTGTCACTTTAACCATATCCACACTATCCCTTTCCGCTCACAAAATTTTATTTACTGCATCCTGCATATTGTCTTTAACAATAAATCATATTCAGCAATTATCTTTTGTTTACTTATTTCTTCATCGGACATACCGCTTTTTTTTAGTGAAGCCATCACTTTTTCCATGCGTTCTTTTTCCTTAGCCAGAAATTCAGCAAAGACATCATTCTTTGCAGCTATCAGGTATTTCCCATATACATAATCAGCTTCATCGTATGTCTCATCAATATTTTTTATACTTCCGGAATGATTTATTTCCGCAACTTCTTTATTATGCTGTCCTAAACATTCCATCATGTCTTTTCTTACGGCCCTTATTACAACATAGTATTTTCCCATGTCAAAAACCATCTTTTCCATATCTATGCAAAAACCGAGTTCATGAAGACATCTTCTGACAAGATATATTTCTGACTGCGGTGATAAAACAAGTTCACCTGCACTAATTGTCTTGTCTTTCTCTTTCATAAGAATATCTCTTATCAAAGCACCTCCCATACCGCTTATAAGTATGGTATCAGCTTCGCCGCTTTCAAGTTTATCAAGACCGTTTGAAAGTCTCGTCTCTATCTTATCCGTAAGTCCCGCTTGTCTTATATGGCTTTTTGCCTTTTCTAACGGACCTTTATTTATATCCATGGCAATCCCGCATCTTGCCATTTTATTTTCAATAAGATAAATAGAAGTAAAACCGTGGTCACATCCTATATCCGCAACAGTTCCTCCTGTGCTTACACATGATGCGACCGTTTCAAGCCTTTTAGAAAGTTTTGTCTTACTCAAGATAATCCTTTAATTTACGGCTGCGGCTAGGATGTCTTAATTTTCTAAGTGCTTTTGCTTCAATCTGACGGATACGCTCTCTTGTTACCTTGAACTCTTTTCCTACTTCCTCAAGTGTTCTCGCTCTGCCGTCCTCAAGACCAAAACGAAGTTTAAGAACTTTCTGTTCTCTCTCCGTAAGAGTTCCAAGCACCTCATCAAGCTGTTCTCTAAGTAGTGTAAACGCTGCAGCTTCTGCCGGTACAGGTACATTGTCATCCTGGATAAAGTCACCAAGATGGCTGTCCTCCTCCTCACCGATAGGAGTTTCAAGTGAAACCGGTTCAAGCGATATTTTCTGAATTTCCCTTACCCTGTCAACAGGCATATTCATATGTTTCGCTATCTCCTCAGGCTGTGGCTCTCTGCCGAGTTCCTGAAGAAGCTGTCTTTGCACTCTCACATATTTGTTTATCGTCTCAACCATGTGAACCGGAATACGGATTGTTCTCGCCTGGTCTGCAATGGCTCTTGTTATGGCCTGGCGAATCCACCATGTAGCATATGTGCTGAACTTATATCCTTTTTTATAATCAAATTTTTCAACTGCCTTTATAAGACCTAAGTTACCCTCCTGAATAAGGTCAAGGAACAACATTCCTCTGCCGACATAACGCTTTGCGATACTTACTACAAGTCTTAAGTTTGCTTCTGCAAGTTTTTTCTTTGCCTCTATGTCACCATTTTCCATACGCTTTGCAAGCTCTACTTCCTCATCAGCAGAAAGAAGCGGAACTTTTCCTATCTCTTTAAGATACATACGAACAGGATCGTCAATACTTACTCCGTCAGGCACCGAGAGGTCGATATTTTCAATCTCGTCCTCGTCAGGCACTTCGCCGCTCTCCTCAAGTTCAAGGATAAGTGCATCATCGTCGGCATCGTCCTTGTCATCTGAAATTCTCAGTACATCAACACCGCTTGCCTCAAGCAAATCAATAACCTTTTCCGTCTTTTCTTCATCAAGCTGAACATCAGCCAGGAAATTGTTGATTTCTCCAAGCTCCAGCACATTTTTCTTGCTCTTTGCAAGCTCTTTCAAAGCAATAAGCTTCTGTTGAAATTTCTTCTTTTCTTCTTCGATATTCTTTTCTTCTGCTTTCTTAGCTGCAGATTTTTTCCCTGTGCTTCTAGCCGGTTTCTTCTCTGTTGCCATATTGTTCCATCCTTTCTTTTATGTAACAAACTTCATCATCTACCGTATAAATGACTTCGTTTATACTCTAACCATCTTTTAGAGAAATATGCATTTTATCTCTGTTCTGAATTTTATTTTTTTCAATCATTAGCGACTGAAGTTTTGTTATATCTGTCAGATTTTTTAATTTTTTATCAATACTGTATTCTTTTATCTTAAACACCAGCTCATTGAGTGCTCTCTCTTTCTCATCGCTGTTCATATTGACCTTAAAGGTTGTCTGAAAAATATCTGCTATCTCTTTCTGTTCGTCTGCTTCCTCAAAATGATTTACTATCCTTGCCGGAATAACCTCACCCTTTTCAAACTGTTCATATAAAAGTTCTGCCGCCTTTTTATACGGTTCTTCCTCAAAATCTTCTCTGCCAACGATATCGCTTACTTTCCCAAAAAGCTCAGGGCTGTCTACAAGCCATGAAAGCAGTAATTTATATGAATATTCTATTCCTTTTTCCTTAGGTTTCCTGCCGTTTTTCTGATATCCATCACTCTGACTAAATGTTTTCTTTGTCCTGCTTGAAGCCATATTCGCATTTTTTATGACAAGCCCCCGCAAATCTTCTTTTTTTATTGAATATTTTGCTGATAATGTCTCGATATAATTGTCTCTCTGAACCTTATCTTCAAACACGAGAAGTTTTCTTGCCATCTCGTGGTCGAACTTTGTTTTTTGTTCAGGATCAGTTATATCATAGTTTTTTCTGAGAACCTCTATCTCAAACAAAAATGCGTTCTGTGCATCATTTATCCGCTTCTCAAACTCCTCATTTCCAAGAGCTTTTATAAACTCATCCGGGTCTTTATACGGGTCCATATGGATAACTCTGGCGTTTATTCCTGCATCCCTGAGCATCGGTATCGCTCTCAATGCTGCTTTGATACCTGCCGCATCGCTGTCATATGTAAGAAGCACCTCATCGGTATATCTTTTAAGTATGACTGCCTGCTCTGAAGTAAATGCTGTTCCCAGCGATGCCACCGCATTTGTAAAGCCTGCCTGATGCAGTGCTATAACATCCATATATCCCTCGCAGAGAATGATATTTTTTCTTTTTCCAAGTTTTGCGTAATTCAGACCAAATAAATTTTTACTTTTATTGAACAAAATAGTTTCCGGCGAGTTCAGATATTTTGGTTTTGCATCACCCATGACCCTGCCGCCAAAGCCGATGACTCTGTTGTTTATATCCATTATCGGAAACATTACCCTGTTCCAGAATTTGTCATAAGCACCATGCTCGTCTATCTTAAAAAGCCCTGTCTCACTTAGCTCTCTGTCAGAATAACCCTGATTTTTAAGATAGCCATAAAGCTCTCTGCCGCCCTGACCTGAATATCCAAGTCCAAAATGCATTATCGTCTCATCACTGAGTCCCCTGTTTTTAAAATAGTCATACCCCTGTTTTCCGCCCGGAGACTTTAACTTTGCATAATAATATGCTGCCGCTTTTGCATTTATCTGTACAAGTGTACTCCTGAGATTTTTCTGTCTTTTCTGTTCAGGTGTCAGTTCCGTCTTTGGAAGTTCTATACCTGCCTGTTCAGCCAGAAATTGCATCGCTTCGGGAAATGTATAATTTTCATATTCCATAACAAATGTGATGACACTTCCTGCCACTCCGCATCCAAAACATTTATACATCTGCCTTGCGGGATTTACACTGAACGACGGTGTTTTTTCACTGTGAAACGGGCACAGTCCGACATAACCGCTGCCCGAACGCTTCAGATTTACATATCTTCCTATAATCTGAACGATGTCACTTCCGGAACGAACTTTTTCAATCTGTTCCTCTGTGTAATACATATGCTCTCTGAAACCTCCTATCAACAAAATAACTAACATAAAACGCACACGCACAAATCTTGTGTCATGTTACCCTCTATGTTAGTTATTCGACATTAATTTTAAATTTCCTTTTTTAATCTGAATTTTTTAATTTAAAATTACAAAACCATCACGCAAGTTCTCCGATATAGTAAAATCCTTTGCTCTCGCAGAGTTTTACATCTACTATACTTCCTATAAGTGACTTGTCCCCCTTAAAATGAACAAGATAATTTTTGCTTGTTCTTCCGGTCACAAGTGTGGCATCATGGTCGTTTATCTCCTCGACAAGAACTTCCTCCACTTTTCCAACATCCTCTGCTGCTTTCTTTGCCGCTATCTCCTGAACCTTTGCGAGAAGTCTGTCAAATCTTTCCTTTACAACAGCTTCATCAACCTGTTCTTCCATTGCGGCAGCAGGTGTTCCCGTTCTCTTGCTGTAAATAAAAGTGAACGCACTGTCGTACTCTACTTTTTCAACTACATCCATAGTCTGTGCAAAATCTACTTCTGTCTCTCCCGGAAAACCTACTATTATATCGGTAGAGAGTGCTATATCAGGAACGGCTTTTCTTATCTTTCTCACAAGTTCAAGATAACCCTCTTTTGTATAATGACGGTTCATTTTCTGTAAAAGCCTGTCACTTCCTGACTGTAACGGAAGATGCATCTGCTTACATACTTTCTTTGACTCACCGAGATACTCTATAAGTTCATTTGAAAGATCCTTTGGATGGGAAGTCATAAATCTAATCCTCTTAAGTCCCTCTATCTTTTCAACTCTCCTCAAAAGTTCTGTGAAAGAAATAGGATTTTCAAGATTTTTACCATATGAATTTACATTCTGACCGAGAAGCATGACCTCTACAACGCCGTCTTTTACAAGACACTCTATCTCGGCGATTATATCCTCAGGTTCTCTGCTTCGCTCCCTGCCCCTCACATATGGCACTATACAATAGCTGCAGAAGTTGTTGCAGCCAAACATAATATTTACACCACTCTTAAAATGATATTTTCTCTCAACAGGAAGTTCTTCAACTATCTCTGTTGTGTCTTTCCACACATCTATTATCATTTTTTTTGACTCTGCCCTGTCAAGTACTTTCATCGAAAGAAGTTCTGCAAATTTGAATATATTGTGTGTTCCAAAGATAATGTCCACATTCCTGTAACTTTTCTTTATCTTCTCGACAACACTCTCCTCCTGCATCATGCAGCCACAGAGCATAGTTATCATTTCAGGATTTTTATTTTTAATCTTTTTTAACTGACCGAGTCTGCCATAAACCTTGAGGTTTGCATTTTCCCTTACGGTACAGGTATTAAATATTACAAGGTCTGCGTCCTCATCCTCAACGACCTTATATCCTATCATCATCAGGATACCGATTATCTTCTCTGAATCCCTCGCATTCATCTGGCACCCGAATGTATTTACACAGCAGGTAAGTTCCCTGCCTTTTTCTTCTTTTTTAAGTTCCATCCAATGTTGCAATTTCTTTATGAAATAATACTGTCTTTCCGGTTCTTCCTTCGGCGGCGGCAATGTAATGTCAATATCTTTTATTTCTTCTTTTATCGTATCATAATTCATCTGTCGTTTACCTCAGCTTTCATTTTTTATCATTGTTTTGTCGTTGTCAGGACAACTCTATTATCGTTCCATAATTTGCAGGAAGTTTAACTATAATATTTCCATTTTCTGCCTTCGCCTCAACTTCCTCATTTTTTGCCTTATTGCTTCCGTCAAGGATAATCTTTGCACCCATACACTCAGTGCGTGGATTTATCGTAATAACTGCTTCGTTATCGTCATTATTTAAAGCCACGATAACAGTCTTTTTATCAATACTTCTCGAATAAGCAAACTGTCTGTTCGTGAGCAGAAGTTCCTCATATTTACCGGCACTTAACACCTCGTAATCTTTCTTAAGTTTTCCAAGTTTCGCACACAGGGCTGTTATCTCATTATTTTCATATGCATCCTTAAAATCATCAAGTTCAAGGCATGGACGCAGATTCCAGTCAGAACCATTTTCTTTCTTTCCCTCAATAGCAAACTCCGAGCCATAATATACCGATGGAATACCGTAAAGAGTGTATAATAATATATAAATATTGTAAAGATGTTCTTTATTGTTTACTTTTGAATAAATCCTCTCCACATCATGATTATCGACAAATGTATATAATCTCGTGTCACCACATATGCCTAAAAGCCTCTTTACAGAATGTGCTATTTCAAAATAATTATGGTCATTGTGTCCCGAATAAAGACCTTTATGCAGTTCATAATTTGTAACGCTGTCAAGCATATCGCCGTTTGCCCATCTGCTGTAATCACCGTGTATAACTTCTCCCATAAGCCAGAAATCTTCTTTTAATCCCGATGTGAAACCTCTTAATTCTCTCATAAAGTCAAAGTCGAGTACATCTGCCGCATCTAGTCTTATACCATCTATATCAAATTCATCAATCCAGAATTTTATCGCTTCAAAAAGGTATGACTTAACTTCAGGATTTCTCTGGTTTAACTTGACTAATAGATTATAGCCGCCCCAGTTTTCATAGGAAAGTCCGTCATTGTACTCATTGTTTCCGCCAAAATTCACATTGCAAAACCAGTCTTTATATGCTGAATTTTCACGGTTTTTGAGCAAATCCTGAAAAGCCGGAAATGTTCTTCCGACATGATTAAAAACTCCGTCCACTATAATGTGCATACCTTTTTCATGGCAATGTGCAACATACTTTTTGAAATCGTCATTTGTGCCCAGCCGGCAGTCTACCTGTTTATAATCCCTTGTCTCATATCCATGTCCCTCTGACTCAAACAAAGGTCCGATATATATTGCCGTAAATCCAAGTTCTGCCGCATGGTCTGACCACTGTGTCAATTTGTCAAAATGCTGTTCCTTTTCTCCGTTGTTCTCTTTTTTACATCCGCAAAGTCCAAGCGGATATATATGATAAAAAACTGCTTTATCGTACCACTTCATATTCTGCCTCCTGTTGTTTATTTTAATCTTTGTTATTTATTGTCAGTTATTATGTGACACTGCACCTGTAAATGTCTTTATCCCAAAAATCCCAAGAACTGCTATGACAAACAATACAAACATAACCGCTATATTTATGATATTATTGCCGCTGCCAAGCACTATCGGCAGGATATAACTCGTCCCGTTGAAAATTATATGTGTAAGCATTGAGCAGAGTATGCTCCCTGTTGCCTTTACGATAACCCCTAATACTATTCCAAGACAGAACGCATATAATCCCTGCACGAGATTCATATGGTAAAGACCAAACAATGCCGCCTGTAATATATTTGCCACCCAGTAGTCAAAACCGATATAAAATCTGTCAAATATTGCTCCCCTGAAAATCATTTCCTCAGATACCGGACCTATAAAGACTGCATAGGCAAGTGTCACTGCCATGTTTCCTGTCTCAAAATTTGACATAAGCTTTGTATAATTTTTAAATACTCCCGGCATAAGTGCGGTCAGACCGCTCAAAAGAAAAGTAAGTATTATGCAGCATCCTGCGGCTGTAAAAAATATCATCATTATATTTTTTACTGAAAATACTTTCCTGTAATCCATACTATCGGCTCGAAATCCTGATTTCTTATATAATATGGCACACCATATAAATG
>ERZ791842.1527-NODE-1527-length-11105-cov-4.94995_pt1 | contig 11105 bp, 9 predicted proteins | sample MGYA00509944_ERZ791842 | MGnify/ENA primary metagenome ERZ791842 (study PRJEB30046, sample SAMN00715263) | human gut metagenome | study: EMG produced TPA metagenomics assembly of the A metagenome-wide association study of gut microbiota in type 2...
CCCAGCCGGTCTCACGGCACAGCTTACGCATGACTGGCAGGTCGCCCCTGTCCGGGCCGATCACCATGCCGCCGCCGAAGAAATAGAGAATCGCGCGCTCGGACGGTTTCGGATGCGCTCGCACGATCAGGCAGGGAAAGCCGTTCACCATGATCGTTTCATAATATGCCTTGCGGTCGGTGGGCGTAAAAACGCCACGATGCCGGTTCTGCTTTTCAATTTCCTTCCGCAGTGCATCCTCCGGCAAGGCGAATTTCTTTTTCGCGCCGGAGAGCTTGTATACGCTGCGTAAGATAGATGCAAAGATACTCATGATTTAGCCCTCTCATTTCCGTGCCGTAACGCACAGCCAGCTTTTCTTTTTGTGTATCTGCACATCGTGAAAGCCCGCCTGCTCCAGATACGCCTTTAACTCAACGTCCTTATAGATGGTCATGCCGCCGATGATCTCCGTCCACTTCTCGTCCTTGTCCGAGTCGCCGTTGCTTTCGTTGCAGATGAGAAATGTTCCGCCGGGCTTCAGCACCCGGTAAACCTCCCGGAAGCACTGCGGCAGATCGGGCCAGAAATAGACGGTTTCAAAGGCCGTCACCGCATCGAACCAGTTATCAGCAAACATCATATCCGCCACGCTGCCTTGCAGAACAGCGCAGCGTCCCTCCGCTATGGCGGCCTCGTTGACCTTTTTGGATTTCTCCACACTGACGGGGGAATAGTCAACGCCCTTGACAATACCCTCCGGGCATTTTTTCAGAAGTCTCTTGATGTTCGCCCCTCCGCCGCAGCCGCAGTCCAGCACCTTGGCGTCCGGAGTAAGCTCCAAAAAGCGAAGTCCCCACCGTGCCACAGGATTGTGCCCCAGGTTCATCATGGCGACCATGATTTTCCCGCCAAGCCCCACAGGCTTTCTGGTATTCTCAAAAAATGACATCTTATCACACCTCCAATTTCACACATTCCGCATAGGTCAGCGGGAAGGATGCCTTCAAAACAGCGCTTTTCCGTACTGACCAACCGTTTTGCCGCAGGAAGCGCAGGTATTCCTCGCTCGTCCATCTGCTGTGGAGAGGGAAGCCTGCCAACTTCATGAAAAAGGCTTTGACCTTGCCGGAAAACGAGTTCCCTGCGTGGGTAAAGGTCGGCGCAATCAACACGCCATCGTCTTTCAGCACCCGGCGAATCTCGGCAAGGGCTTTCTCCGGCTGCGGCACGATATGCAGCGCGTTGGACACGATCACCACGTCGAAGGACTCCTCCGCATAGGGCAGGCGGAACATATCCTGCACGGAGAAGTGCAGCTTTGCCGAGCGATTATCCCGCTTTGCTTCGGCGATCATCTCTGTGGAGGCGTCCGTCGCCTCAATGTGCGCCGCCACGTTCACGATGTGCTTTGCGATCAGCCCCGTGCCGGTTGTCAGCTCCAGCACCGTTTTATGCCGCACAATTGGCCGGATCAGTGCATACATCTCGTCATATGCCGCCCGATCCTTTCGCATGAAGCGGTCGTACCGACCGGCGTTTTTGTCCCAGAAGTCCTTAGGTTCTCGCATGGCTATCATTCCTTTCAAAGTTAGATTCATCTAACCAATACGCACAGTTACATAATTAGAGGACGCTAACCACTGTATCTCAGAAAAGCCGCATCTCTGCGGCCTTCCGCTTATTTAAATAACTCCCTGCAAGCGCCGTACACCAGCGTTTCCAGCACCTGCGGGTACAGTTTTCCAATCTGCTCCTTGTGGGAAACAGTCAAGATCAGTCCCCGCACCGTAGCGGCAGCCAAAGAGATGCCGCGATTCGGCACAAGGTCATATTTTTCCAGAAGCTGACGGATGTGCGTCTCGTCATCGTGGTAATGGATGTTTTTGACATCCTCCGGCAGTCTCTGCAAAAGCAGCTTCGCATCGTTTTCAATGAAAACCATGTCGCCGGTATCGGACAGCCTCCGGCAGACGGCCAGAACCGCCTCTGCCGCGCGCTCCGACGATGGCAAGCCGTTTGCTTCGCTCAGTGCATGGTCAGCCACTCCGTAAAGCTCGGAGTGGATACTTTCCAGAACTGCGAAGAAGGCCATCTCCTTGGATTCGTAGAATTTATAAAACGAGCCTTTTGCGATACCGACAGCCTTTGTCAGTTGATCCACTGAGGTTTTCTTCATCCCCAGTGTGACGGCGCAGCGTCTTGTTTCCTTCAGCAGCGCCTTGTGAAGTTGTTCTGTTTCATAGTCGGTAAAAGCCAAGCCCACGCCTCCTTAAATATGACCAATTCGGTTCTTTTGGTCATATTATACCGCGTTTCTTTCTGTTTTGCAAGAGGTGCGGAGAAAAAATCACTAATCAAAAGGGGTTCAGCGTTGCAGAAAGAGACGCTGGAATTCCGGTAATCGTTGTCGCCGCGGTAAAAGAAACTATATCGTAAAAGGGCATCAGAGCGAAGCATCCAAACGCTGCGTTCTGATACCCTTTTTGTTTCATATTGCACAGATGGGGTGATTGCAAGGAGAAGAACAGAAATTCACACAACATGAATGACGTATTCACATAATACTACTGCTTTTGCGCTATCATTAACGTTCGATCTTGCATCGATCCGTTTTAAGGTGAGACCTTTTAAGTTGCTCCGTACTCCTTCGCCGCATGATCATCTGCCGCGCCTGCCGATTCTCCGCATCCTCTCCGAGCAGTCGAGACGTTTCCTGCTTGGCGCTGAGCAGCATAATAAGGGAAGGCTTCTCGTGCATGGTGCCCTCTAATTTCTGTTCTACCTCCTTTTCCTGCACAGGACGGATTGCATTCCGCGCTTTGTACAGCTCCACCGAATCAAAATCAGCAGTCTGCGCTTTCAACTCGGCATATTCAGTCAAAGCCTTATCCAGTTCAACGGAATATTTCTGTTCCCGCGTCTCCATCTTTTTCAGACAGGCCTCCATGGTGGCAATATCCACGGAACGCACCATACCGAGCTTCTTTTGGAGTATAAGCACGGCCTCCAAATAATCCTCTCCGGCAGTACGAAGTTTCATAGGCAGCTCCTTTCGCCATTAAGCAAGACTTAGGCATTTGCGAAACTCTGAACCTATCGAAAATACTGGATTTTTTGTTTTTAATAAATAACTTTCTCCTCCAAAAAGTCAGTTCAATGTGCTCTTCAATGCCTGTGGAAATGTGAATAACTTTCTTTGATTGAACTGATTTTAATAACCATTCTTATTTTATGCCTTACAAAGCCTATAACTTCGTTTGAAATTTTAAGAGTTATCCACATCAATCGCATTTTTCGTTTCGCAATTACCTATTAAGCAAGACTCCAGCCAGCCGCACTCTTTCGGATATTGACAAAATCCTGATAGATACCGGGCTGTTTCAAAAGTTCCTCATGGTTTCCTTGCTGTGCAATCTGGCCGTTGTCTATAACTAAAATCTGATCAGCAGTTTGGATCGTATTCAGACGATGAGCAATTACAAGCAGGGTCTTTCCCTTCACCAATTCGGAAATAGCTTCCTGAATATAGCTTTCATTGTCTGTATCCACACTTGCGGTAGCTTCGTCCAAAATGACGATAGGCGCGTCTTTCAGGATACAGCGGGCAATCGAAATGCGCTGCTTTTCGCCCCCAGAGAGTGTCGCACCGCCTTCGCCAACCACCGTTTTGAACCCATCAGGCAGAGCCATAATGAAATCATAGCAGCGGGCTTTTCTGGCAGCCTCATAAACTTCTTCTTCCGTAGCATCCGGTTTTCCCATACTGATATTGTTGTAAATGGTGTCCTGAAACAGATACACACGCTGAAATACCATGCTGATCTGATCCATCAATTCCGACAGAGGTACATTGCGAATATCCACGCCCCTTATCGTCACATTGCCAGATTTTACATCCCAAAGTCGCGCCAGCAAGTTTGCAATGGTGGACTTACCACTACCGGATGGCCCAACCAGTGCTGTCATAGAATTTTTCTTCATGGCAAAACTGATATGATGCAGAACCTCTTTGTCCTGATAAGCAAATGTAACATCGTTGAACTGGACTTCTGGCTGTCCTGGCTGTGCCTGAGATGGAATATGCTGCTTGCCATTGTCGGAAAGTTCTGGTTCGTCCAGTACCGCTTCAATGCGATCAAGGGCAGCGTTCATAACAGTCAGTCTGGATGCTTCTCCATAGAGAGCCTTCAACGGGCCAAAAAGATTAAATACAAACAGCAGAACACCCAATACATAAGCCAAAGAAAGCGCACCGCTCTGTTCCAACACAATAGACAGACCGAAGATTGCCGCAATACCAATACCATAAAGGATATTCAGCCCCATTGTCCACGGGGTCATTTTCCGTTCAAAGTCAAGCGATGTATTTCTGGAACACTTGAAATTACCGGACAGTTCTTCGGATTTTTCTCCAAGCAGGTTATAGCTCTTAATAACACCAATGCCCTCCACAAAAGACAGCACCGCATCGGTCAGCCGTTCACTCTGCTCCTGACGGCCTGCTGCTTCTCGTAGGGAGACTTTGTTCATTCCCTTAGATACCAGCCATGCCAAAATAGTAACTATCGCAGCGCTCAAGCCAAGCTGCCAATTCAGATAAAACATGAACGCCAGCAAAACCAGCGAGGACAGCAGATAGCTCATCATGTTTCCCAGCGTACTCATAGCGACTTCTTCAATGAACACCATGTCGGTACTGAGGACAGAACTGATCTTGCCAATATTGCCGGAAGTGAAATATCCCATCGGAAGTTTCCGCAGATGGCCTCCCAATTCGATACGCTTGTCAGCGAACATCAAATATCCCGCTGCACTTTGCAGGCTGTCACTAAGATAATGGACGAGTATCTGAACCAGCACAATAACGGCAAGGCCAAGTCCCACATAAAGGCAAGTCTGCCCGGTAATGGTCTTGTTTGCAAATCCACTCAAAACCACAAAGGCCAGAAAAATCGGCATTTTGGCCAGAATGGATTCCAAAAACGCACAAACAAATGCGCCCTGAATACGGCTCTTATAACGGCCGGAAAGTTTCAATATTCTTGAAAACAAAGCAAACATTTATTTCCCCTCCTTTGCAGTGTGTACTTTCCACTCGGCGCTGTCTTGTGCCGCTTTCCACAACTTTTGATATTCAGGGCAGGACTGGATCAGCTCTTGATGTCTGCCCGTTGCAACCAGTTTTCCGTGATTCATAACACAAATCTGATCTGCGTTCATAATGGCTGGTAATTTGTGTGCAATAACCACAAGGGTCTTACCTTTTACAAGCTCTGCAATAGCGGCCTCCATCTTTTCCTCGTTTTCAGGATCGGCATAGGCAGTTGCCTCGTCAAGCACCACAATAGGAGCATCCTTTAAGATTGCCCTTGCCAGAGAAATACGCTGGCGCTGACCGCCGGAGAGCATTTTTCCTGCATCACCAGCCAGCGAATGAATACCCTGCGGAAGTTTCTCAAGGAACTCCATACACTGAGCTTTCTTTGCGGCCTCCACCACTTCTTCATCCGTTGCGTTCAACCGACCAAGCCGAATGTTTTCGAGCAGAGAGGTGTTGAACAGATATTGATCCTGTGCCACATAGGAGATACGGCTGTTCAGTGCTTCAAGGCTCATATTGCAAAGTTTCTGCCCACCAATGGAAATGCCGCCTTTCTGCGGGTCATAATAGTGAATCAGCAGTTTTGCCAATGTACTCTTGCCGGAGCCAGATTCACCAACAAGGGCTGTTTTCTGTCCAGCTTTTGCCGTAAAGGAAATGTCATGGAGAACTTCATCCTCAATTACAACAGGCTTTCCATCCGGGCCGGGCTGTGAGGTCTGATAAGCGAAAGAAACATGGTCATAAGTAATGCTGTCATCTTTCCCGTGGAACGCATCTTCTGTCTGCTGGAGCTCCGGCGCATCCAACACCTGCTCCAATGCAGAAATTTTATAGTTGAGCTGGGGCATGGTAGGCAGGAAACCGAGAGATTTCAGTAGCGGCATACCAATACTTAAAGAAAGACACAGTACTAAGATCAAATTAGGCAGAGTAGACCAGCCAGAGAGAACGAACCATGCGCCCACAGGCAAAGTCAGAATAATGGTGCATGGAAGCAGACTGCTGTAAATTGCCATCCACGGCCACGCCGCCTTGTACCACGCCAGAGTATAGTCCCGGTAATCTGATACATCTTTGCGGAACCGCTCATAGGAATCTGCGTCCTTATTGAATACCTTGACAACTTCCATACCGTTAATGTACTCAATAATGGTATTGTTCATCTTTTGTCCGGCCATGTAGTAAGTCCCCATTTTCTTCATGCCGACGGAATACATCGTCATCATGGCAATCAGACTGATCGGAATAGATGCCAGCGACAGAAGCGCCAGTTTCCAATCCACAAAGAACATTGCCACATAAACCGCAATAGGGATCATCAGATTTGCAATTCCCTCCGGCATGGAGTGAGCCAGTAAAACTTCCAGACTGTCTACATCATCTACGAACAACTTTTTGACTGTGCCGGTGCCTTTATCCTGAATGACACCGAGGGGCAGCTTCTCAAACCGTTTTTGAAGCGCCGTTCGCAGACGGAGCAGAGTGTCATAAGCGGCTTTGTGTGAGAGATTCAGTCCCCAGCCATAGAAAAGGGCTTGCAGCACCAGACACACCAAGACAAGAGCCACGCGCGAAATGATGAAGGATGCTCCAATGGATTCACCCATGACTAGCGGCGCTATCACCTGATAAGCCAACACAAAGGGCAGGACACCCATCAGGACGCTGACCAGCACGATGGCCGTTGCTGCATAAAGCCCCTTCTTATGAGGCCCTGCATACTCAAATACTTTTTGAAACATAATTCCAACCTCCTATCAGGAAAAATATTTTTCGGACAACGTTTTCAAAATTTCTGGCGAGAGCCTTTGATTTTGAATAGCCCCATCATCATCCAACTGAACCACCTCCGTACAGGTACGGACAATAAATTCAAAATCGTGGGACACCACAAACACGATCACACCAGAGTTTGAAAGTTGTTCGATCAGTTTGCTGACACGCACCATAGAATCATAGTCCAAACCACTGGTAGGCTCATCAAAGTAGATCACCGGGCTGCTCTTTACGATTGCCGCACCGATAGTAACCCTCTGCTTTTGACCACCTGAAAGGGATGCCGGATGCCGTTCCCGGTAATCTGATAGTTCCAGTGCTTTCAGCGTTTCATCCACTTTTTCTTTGCAATCGTCCTTCATACCAAGGGATAGTTCTTCCTCCACGCTGCTGGCAAAAAGCTGATAATCCGTATCTTGCATGACAAGATAGGAAAGTGACCGCCGCTGGCGTGGTGTAAGTTTTTTGCCGTCAAAGCAGACCTCGCCACGCTGCTGCTTTAGCAGACCCGTTAGAATAGATAAGAGGGTTGTTTTTCCGGCTCCGTTATGACCCAGAATACCGATCACATCTCCTGCATGAGCTTCAAAACTGACATTTTGGAAAATATCCGCCCCTTTCTTGTAGGCAAATCCTAACTTGTGAACTTCCAGCCGATGTGTCTCGTCTTTTGTGTGCGGCCTTTCCGGATAATGTTCTGCATCGCGTTCCGGGAAAGCTGTCCGCAGACCATAAGAAATTCGTGTTTCTTCGGGCAGAGAACAAAACTGTTCCCTTGTGAACTCATGCTCAATTTTTCCGTTCTGAATCAAAAAGGCTCTATCAATCAGATCGCGCAAATAATAAAAACGATGCTCTACCACAAAAATTGTGTATCCAGCGTGTTTCAGTTTTCCCATAATTTCTGCCAACCGTTTGGTAGCGGCATAGTCCAGATTGGCCGATGGTTCATCAAAAATATATACTTTTGGCCCCAGCGCATAAACAGAACCGATTGCGATTTGTTGCTTCTCTCCGCTGGACAATGCAAAGATACTCCTATTCAAATAGTCTACCAATTCCAGCTCTTTCGCCGCTTTTGCAATGCGATCAATCGTTTCTTCACGGGGCAGTCCGAGATTTTCGCAGCCGAAGGCCAATTCCCGCGTGGTATCCGTCATAAAGAATTGAGAACGTGGGTCTTGGAATACCGTTCCAACCTGTCCGGCCAATTCAGACGGCTTCATTTCCAGCAGTGAATGACCATCCATAAGCAGATCGCCTTGGATTTCTCCGGGATAAAAGTGCGGAATCAGACCGTTGAGCGAGCGGATCAGGGTTGTTTTGCCGCAGCCGCTTCGCCCTGTCAGAAGAATGAACTCACCCGTCTGTACGGTCATATCAATGCCGCGGAGGGTAAAGTCTTTGCTTTCTTCATAACGAAAGCTAAAATTCTGAAATGAGATCATCGTCATACCCTCCACAAAATGATTTCCCCGATTTTAGTCTGGTCGATAAAAAGCAAACCGACCAAAAAGAGGATACCCAACAGTGATACCACGATTTCCGGCCACGAAAAACGGATTGGCCGCAGCGCGTATCGTTTGCACTCCAACTCCAGACCGCGTGTTGTGCCGGATGCTGCCAGTTCATCAGTGACTTTCAAGCACCGCATCAGCAGAGGTATCAAAATGTATTCTATGGTTGCTAACGGATGGGATACCCGTTTCCACACGGTATCACTGATACCGCGAATATCCATTGTGCTTCGGATTTGTCGGTATTCAATCCGTAAAGTAGGGATATATCGGAACATAACAACAAGGGGGATTGTAACTGCCTGGGGCAGCCGCATCCGTTGAAGTGCCACCATTAAGTCATCCATGTATGTAGTTCGCAATATCCAAAGTCCCATCATCATGATAGGGACCAGTTTTAAGACCGTCACACCGAACACACTCATAATCACACTTAAAACCGGAACTTGAACATAACGGAGCAGAGCATTGAGATAAGCAACAACAATATATGTCACTATCATTTTAGCAGCCCATTTTCCACCGTTACCCAAGGCAATAAACAGCCCATACACCAGCATGAGCGCGAGACTGACAACTTCTCCGGCCAGAAAATAACTGACAAAACCAATGCAGACCAAAAGAAGTATCTTGCAGCGTGGGTCGAGGAGCGCAGAGCCATGTAGAGGCTGACGCTCAATTATTTGTTTAATTTGTGCTTCTTCCATTCAAATGTCTCCCTATAAAAATCAAAGCGCGGGACTGTTCTCAGCCCCACGCTCTGAAGTCAGGCAGCCCGCTGGCCTGCATTGCCAGATAAAGTTTCAGGGGGCTGATCCTGTTATTTTACTGAAACAAGTCCAGCTTTGATAAAGTGTTTTTTCAATGCTTTCTGACCGATAAAGCCACCAATCAGACCGCCCACCAATCCGGCAGCGACAATGACTACCAGCATGGGAACGGAAGTAATGCTCAACATCCCCTGAATGTACTCTGGGGCAATATTGTTTTTCTCCATTGCTCCGACAAATGCGCTTTGAAGAAATTTGATTGGGCATATAGCACTAAAAGCGAAGATAGCACTGAACAACGCATAAGCTGCCATCATGGATTTCATTGTGATTTCATTCCGGCTCATAACCAGAAAATCGCAGATGATACCGCCAATTACCAAGCCGATAGGAATGAACCAGAAAGCACCAACCAGCAGAAACAGGATAGCCTGAATTGCGGCGCAAATGGTAAACACGCCTTTCTTCGGAACCTTAGCCAGCAGGAGCATCATAACGATGCCATTCGGGATTGCAACAACGGACGGGTAAAATACATTTGTCACCGGGCCAGCCACGCTCATAATGGTGCTGATAACCATGCAAATAATCCACATAAGGGCCGTTAAAACACCGATGAGAATAAAATCTTTCGCATTTAACTTTTGTTTCATACACTTATTCCTCCTCACTTTATTTGGAAAATAAAAATGCGATGCGGTTAATGTTCTCTAACCACATCGCAAATTCTACCAATTTTCGTTGTTATATCCAACCCAAACTCGATTTCATTCTACCCAAAATCGGTATTTTTTTAGGTTTAGCCAATCGTATTTTCATCTTTATAGTTCTTGGGGATTACTCCATATTTCTTTTTGAACGCAGCCGCAAAGTTGCTTGGTTTTGAATAGCCAACCAGCATTGCAATCTGACTTACGTTCAAGTCGCTTTCCAAAAGCAACCCTGCCGCCTTTTCCAACCTTTGATCTATGATATATGCGTGAACAGATGTCCCAAATAAAGAGTTAAATCCCTTTGTCAGTTTGGAAACACTGATATTTACCTTTTTCGCCAATTCCTCACAGCTTGGCGCAAAAGCAAGTTGACTGTCGATAATCCTTTTTGCTTCGGTAATCGAGTCCCTGTCACTTTTGGAAATGCTGATATAGCCCGATGAAAGAATACTGAGTTCCAATACTTCACTCAAGTACACAGACAGCAATTCAAAAACTTTGCTTTCCAAGAATAGATACCCTAAACCGCCACGATATTGCGTAAAATCTTTTACCTCCGCAAAAATGTGTTCCATATACGGGGTAACGCTCACTTTTGAAATTCCTGTCAGTAATTTCTTTTCATAAGCGTTTATTTCACTATCTTCAAAGTAGTCATTCAAAATTTTGTGAAAATAGGGCATGGGAATTTTTATATTCTTGAAAAGAAAATCTTTCTTCCCGGAATAACACAAGTATTCCATTTTACCATGTCCTCGATAAATGCAGGATTCGCCTTTCTGGATGCTGACACTTTGACGCGCATCTGCAATATTCCACGATACGCCATCATTGAAGCAAAATAAAAGTTGAATATAATCTTCGCAGCTTACACCCTGCACATTCATATCTGAAAAATAGTTCATTTTCCAGTCGGATACAACAGCACCTTGCTTTGTAACAACCTGTGAAATCTGGCCTGTTCCCATATCAGCCGGAATATCTATTGTCACTGTCTGCGGAGAGTTGGAGAGCAGATCATGGTACAGCTTCGTCATGTATTGGTTTGTCATTGTACGCCCTCCTTTCTTGGTTAGTTAAAGCTAATCATATAATACTGCATATTTTGGAAACAGTCAAGGAAAGCCTACAGCAACAGAAGTCCTACGGCCTCTAAAACACATTTTTTCTTTTTTATTTATAAAATCGGTACTGATGAAGGAGGAAAACTTGTCCTTCTTATTAACACTGACAAAAAAGGCAA
>ERZ791842.1540-NODE-1540-length-10979-cov-2.60225_pt1 | contig 10979 bp, 8 predicted proteins | sample MGYA00509944_ERZ791842 | MGnify/ENA primary metagenome ERZ791842 (study PRJEB30046, sample SAMN00715263) | human gut metagenome | study: EMG produced TPA metagenomics assembly of the A metagenome-wide association study of gut microbiota in type 2...
ATTCTTTCCGATTCTGATGTTTAACAACCTGTATTCCATTCCGGAGGGAATGACATTAAATCTGCGTCTGGTGGCAGTCGCCATTATCAGCGTGCTGCTTTTGCAGGCGGTTCTGCTTGCTGTGGTTCCGCGTCTGGTAAAGGAAAATGAGCGGCGCGGCGTTATCATCCAGGCGATTTACCGCAGCAATTTCGTCCTGTTCGGCATTCCGCTGGCAACCAGCGTGTTCGGTGAGGAGGGAACACTGCTGGCGACGATGATGGTGGCGATCGTGATTCCGGTCTACAACATAACGGCGGTCGTGATTCTGGAATTGTTCCGGGGCGGCAAGGTCCCGGTTTTCGTTTTGATTAAGAATATCCTGAAAAATCCGATGATCCGCGGTGCGCTCATGGGCTTTATCTTCCATATGTTGGGGATTAAACTTCCGGTTTCCGTGGAAGGACCGATCAAGCAGTTTGCCAATCTGACAACGCCGCTGGCTCTGTTCGTACTGGGCGGAACGCTGCATTTCAATGCGATCGGCGGCAATCTGAAATATGTGGTTCCGTCGATGACCGTCAAGATGGTGATCCTGCCGGCAGTGATTCTGGCGGTTGCGACGCTGCTCGGCTTTTCCGGTGTGGAACGTTTTGTTTACTTTGAAATGTACGCGACTCCGGTTGCGACGGCGTCCTATGCGATGGCGCAGAACATGGGCGGCGACGGCGAGCTGGCGGGACAGTTTGTCGTGTTGAGCACGGTCGCCTCGGTTGTGACGATCTTTTTGTGGGTCTATTTCCTTAATTCGATCGGATGGCTCGCATAAAAATAAATATATAATAGGGGACTGCCAGACAGTGGTTTGTGGAAGAGCAACAATTGTCTGGCAGCTTTTTTGTATAAACAAACACTGTTTTTCATGAGAACCGAAATTTTTTTTCATAAATTAAGATGTATGTATAATCTTTTCAAAATTAAAACATTTAATAGACAAAACTGATTGAAAAAGTTATAATAGTATACAAATGCGAGAAAACTTATTTATTTTCCATGTGCTTTTGATGCTTCGAATCAGCGAATTGTATGGAATGGGAGGATGTGAAACATAATAAGGATATTGCATTATTGTTGAAAAAAAATTAGGGGAAAAGGTGGTGGTTCAATGATCAAGGAGACGATCCAGGCGGTCGAGGACGCAGAGGCGAAGGCATCGGAACTGGTCGCGCAGGCTTCGGAGGATGCACGCCGCGTTAAGGCGGAGGCGGAGGCAGAAGCGGATCGAATGCTCGCAGATGCACAGAAAAGGGGGAAAGAAGCAGCTGTGAAGCAGGAAGAAGAACTGACTCTCAGAGGGGAGGAGTACGTAAAACAGGCACTGGCAGAAGCCGAGGCGGAGTGTCAGACGCTCAGAGAGACGGCGGACAGACGGAAACCGGAGGTGGTTGACCGGCTCATAGCGGAACTGGTCTAGTGAATGGAGGGATGTAGATATGGCAGTATTGCAGATGCAAAAGCTATGTATCTGTGCCCTGAAGAAGGACCGTAAGTCCCTGATGGAGTTTCTGCAGGCTGCCGGAGTGCTGGAGCTGACAGCGGAGGCGGAGCCGGACGAGGTATTTAAGCGGACGGACACGCTGGAGGATCGGCAGAAGTTTGAGCGGAATGCGGCGACGGCGGACCGCGCATTGGAAGTGCTTGCCGCGGTGGTTCCGGAGGAAACATCGATGCTTGCTGGGATTGCCGGAAAGCCACTTGCAAAGGCAGGCGCGTACCGGGAGACGGAGGCGAACGCAGAGGCGCTTTTAGGTCAGGCGGAACGCATTTTGAACCTGCAAAAGCAGATCACGGAGGAAAAGACTGCGGCGCTTAGACTGCTGGCGGAGGCGGAAAGCCTGAAACCGTGGCAGAAGCTGGAGATTCCACTTGCGTATCAGGAGACGAAACGGTGTGCTATCTTAGCCGGCGCGGTCGGCGGAGGCGCTTATACGCAGGAAGAAATTTACGCTTCGGTGGCAAAACAGGAGCCGCAGCTTGAAAAATGGGAGCTGGAGGTTGTCGGAAGCGACGCCGACCAGACCTGCATTGCGGTAATTTGCCTGAAAGAGGACGAGGAGAAGCTGGAGACAGCACTCCGGTCGATTGGATTTGCCCGTCCGGCGCGTCCGGTGGAGGAAGTTCCGGCAGCTTACGCTAAGAAACTCAAAGTGCAGGCGGCAGAGCATGAGGGACGCGCGGCAGCGACGGAAGAAGAACTGAAACAGTGCGCTCCGGCGAGGGAAGATTTGAAATTGTTATCCGACTATTACCGCCTGCGGGCACAGAAGTATGAGGCGCTCGGCGAGATCTTACAGTCGGAAAAAACGTGTATGATCACGGGATTTATCCCGAAGCGCGATGCGAAAGGACTGGAGGAGAAGCTGAATAGCCGGTTTGAACTTGCAGTGGAAAGTTCGGATGTGCCGGAGGATGAGGAAGCACCGGTGCTTCTCTCCAACGGAACCTTCGCGGCGTCGGCGGAGGGCGTGACCGCGTCCTTTGGCTTACCGGCGAAGGGGGAGATGGACCCGACCGGCATCATGGCAGCGTGCTATGTATTTTTGTTTGGTCTGATGCTTTCAGATGCGGCATACGGATTTATTGTATTTTTGATGTGCTTCCTGGCACTTAAGAAATTCCCAAGGATGGAAGAAAACCTGCGGAAATCACTGCGGCTCTTTATGTACTGCGGACTTTCGACCCTGTTCTGGGGCGTCATGTTCGGCGGTTATTTCGGAGATGCGGTGGACATCGTGAGCCGGACATATTTTGGACATACGGTGACGATACCGGCGCTCTGGTTTGTCCCGCTAAATGACCCGATGAAGCTTTTGGTTTATTCGATGTTATTTGGCGTGATTCACTTATTCCTGGGGCTGGGACTGAAAGGATATATGCTCTTAAAGGATGGCAAGGTTGTGGATTTTATCTGCGACGTGGTACTCTGGTACCTCCTGCTTCTGGGGCTGATCCTGATGCTGCTTCCGACGGAACTGTTTGGTTCCATCGCGCAGATGAATATCGTATTCCCGCCGGTGCTTAATTCGCTGGCAAAGGGAATGGCGATCGTGGGCGCGCTGGGAATTCTGGTGATGTCGGCGCGCGACAAGAAGAATCCGCTCCTGCGGCTGGCGCTTGGCGCATATGATTTGTACAATATTACCGGATGGGTGTCGGATGTGCTTTCCTACTCGCGCCTTCTGGCGCTCGGACTGGCAACCGGCGTTATCGCATCGGTTATCAACCAGATGGGAAGTATGGTTGGAAATAATGTATTTGGCGTGATTGTATTTATACTGGTATTCTGCTTCGGACACCTGTTTAACCTGGCGATCAACCTGCTCGGCGCGTATGTGCATACCTGCCGTCTGCAGTACGTCGAGTTTTTCGGAAAGTTCTATGAGGGTGGCGGAAAGGCGTTCCGTCCGTTTAAGCAGATAACAAAATACGTGGAAATCAAGGAGGATTAAATATGAGCGGAATTGTATTTGCATTGTTGGGAGTTGCAGTGGCGGTTATTCTTGCAGGTATGGGTTCAGCCTACGGCGTAGGCGTGGCAGGTCAGGCAGCAGCCGGAGTCGTAACCGAGGATCCGGATAAATTCGCGAAGGTGCTTCTGCTCCAGCTGCTTCCGGGTACCCAGGGTATCTACGGTCTGCTGGTTGGTTTCATCGCTCTTTCTAAGATTGGTCTTCTTGGCGGCGGCGCTGACATGAGCATGTCGATCTCCCAGGGACTCTTATATCTGGCAGCATGCCTTCCGATCGGCGTGGTTGGTCTGGTATCGGCGAGACATCAGGGAAGAACGTCGGTTGCTTCCATCGGTATCGTAGCGAAGAAACCGGAACAGTTTGGTAAAGCGATGCTGTTCCCGGCGATGGTTGAGACCTATGCGATTCTGGCACTTCTGGTTTCGATTCTGGCAATCAATGCACTGTAATCTGGCACGGCGGAAAGAATCAAAATCAGTTAAGGAGTGAAGCGTATGAATGGATTAGATAAGATTATTGCTCAGATCCTTGACGATGCAAAGCAGGAATCGCTTGCGATTCAGGAAAAAGCAGCCGGTGAAGCGGAGACGACCCTTGCGGCAGCCGGTGAAAAGGTAAAAAAGCTGGAGGAAGAGCAGGCGAAATCGGCGGCGCAGCGTGAAAAAAGCTATGAGGAACGGCTTCGTTCTTCGGCGGCGCTAAAGAAGCGCCAGGCGATCCTTGCGGCAAAGCAGGCGATCATCGAGGAAATGCTTGCGGCGGCACACAAGGAGCTGCTGGCAAAGCCGGATGAGGCGTATTTTGCATGGATGGAGCAGCTTCTTTCCCGGTTCGTGACGGAGCGGGCAGGAGAAATCTATGTTTCAAAACGTGATTTAGAGCGGATGCCGGATGATTTTCCGGCAAAGATAGAGAAGACGGCGCAGGAAAAGGGCGGAAGCCTGGTACTGAAAAAAGAACCAAGGGAGATCGACGGGGGCTTTGTTCTGGTGTATGGCGGTGTCGAGGAAAATTGTTCTGCCGGGGCGTTGTTTGCGTCGCAGCGGGATGAGCTGGCGGACAAGGTACATGCGATGCTGTTTGGATAACGGCGGGAGAAGGTAAGGAGGGCTTATATGTCTGATACAAAATATGCCTACGCGGTCGCCCGGATCCGGGCACTGGAAAATGGGCTTTTTTCCTCCGCACAGATTGAACAGCTGCTGTCCGTAAAAAGCTACGAGGGGGCACTGCGTTTCCTGACCGAACACGGCTGGGGGGATGCAGATACACCGCTCAGCGCGGAGGCGATCCTGACCCGGGAGAAGACGAAAACCTGGGAGACGGTCCGCGACCTTTTGAAGGGCGACGACGCGATCCTGGCAGTGCTTTCCTACGGGGATCTCTACCACAATTTAAAGGCGGCGATCAAGGATGCGGCGGCGCCGGGCAGCCACGGCAATGTCTATTTTGACGACTGTGAGGTGGACGGCGTGCGGATGGCGAAGATCGTGGCGGAGAAGGACTGGCAGGCGCTTCCGGCACATATGCGGGAGGCGGCGAAGGAAGCCAGCGAGACATTTCTGCATACGAGCGACGGGCAGCTCTGCGATATCATCGTTGACCGGGCGGCGCTCGCAGCTATCTATGAGTGCGGAAAGAATGCGTCCGACGCGATCATCCGCGATTATGCCGAGACGACGGTCGCGGTGGCGGATATCAAGATAGCGGTGCGATCCCAGAAGACAGGAAAACATCTGGATTTTATGCGGCGCGCGATGGCACCGTGCGATAGCTTGAATATCGAGCGCCTGTCACAGGCGGCTCTTGGCGGCGCCGGCGCGATCTGCGAGTATCTGGAAGGAACCCGCTATGCGGGCGGCGCGCAGGCATTAAAGGAATCGCCGTCGGCGTTTGAGCGGTGGTGTGACAATCAGTTGATCGAGACGATCAAGCCGCAGAAATACAACCCGTTTACGGCGGGACCGCTGGTTGCCTATGTGCTGGCGAAGGAAAATGAGATTAAAACGGTCCGTATCATCCTGACCGCCCGTCTGAACGGTCTTGAGGAGGAACAGATTCGGGAAAGGATAAGGGAGATGTATGTATAAGGTTGCAGTAGTCGGAGATTACGACAGCATCTACGGATTTGCGGCGCTGGGACTGGAGACATTTCCGGTGTCCGATGTAAAAGAGACGGAGAAAGTATTTCTGGAACTGGCTTCTGGTTCCTACGCGGTGATCTATATCACCGAGGCGGCGGCTGCCGGGATTGAAACAGCTATTGACCGCTACCGGGAACAGCCGCTTCCGTCCGTGATCCTGATTCCGGGGATTTCCGGGAATACGGGAAAGGGCGTGGAGTCGGTTAAGCATTCGGTGGAACAGGCAGTCGGATCGGATATTCTGTTTGGAGATGCATGATAGAAAGGTGGGTGAAACCTTCCAATGAGCAAAGGAACGATAAAGAAGGTAGCAGGACCGCTGGTTATCGCCAGCGGGATGCGGGATGCCAATATGTTTGACGTCGTCCGCGTCAGCGACGAACGTCTGATTGGCGAGATCATAGAGATTCACGGAGATGAAGCGTCGATTCAGGTATATGAGGAGACTTCCGGTTTAGGGGAGCCGGTAGAGTCGATGGATGTGCCGCTTTCGGTTGAACTGGGACCGGGGCTCCTGACGAGTATCTACGATGGAATCCAGCGACCGCTGGACGATATCATGAAGGAGACGGGCAGCAACAACTTAAAGCGCGGCGTTGAGGTTCCGTCCTTAAAGCGTGATAAGAAATGGCAGTTTGTGCCGACCGTGAAAGCGGGCGACAGCGTGGAAGCAGGCGACATCATCGGTACCGTGCAGGAGACGCTGATCATTGAGCATAAAATTATGGTGCCGTATGGTGTAAAAGGTACGGTCAAAGAGATCAAGAGCGGTGAATTTACGGTGGAGGAAACTGTAGCGGTCATTGAGACGGAAAACGGTGAAAAAGAGCTTACAATGATGCAGAAATGGCCGGTTCGGCGCGGACGTCCGTACCAGACGAAGCTGCCGCCGATAAAACCGCTGATCACCGGACAGCGTGTCGTTGACGCATTTTTCCCGATCGCCAAGGGCGGCGTGGCAGCCGTGCCGGGACCGTTCGGAAGCGGCAAGACTGTCATCCAGCATCAGTTAGCGAAATGGGCAGAGGCGGACATCGTCGTTTACATCGGCTGCGGCGAGCGCGGCAACGAGATGACGGATGTTTTAAATGAGTTCCCGGAGCTAAAGGATCCGAAGACCGGTCACTCCCTGATGCAGCGGACTGTGCTGATTGCCAATACTTCGGATATGCCGGTAGCAGCCCGCGAGGCATCAATTTACACGGGTATTACGATCGCAGAGTATTTCCGCGACATGGGTTATTCGGTGGCACTGATGGCGGATTCCACCTCCCGATGGGCGGAGGCGCTGCGAGAGATGTCGGGCCGTCTGGAAGAGATGCCGGGCGAGGAAGGTTATCCGGCGTACTTAGGAAGCCGTCTGGCACAGTTCTATGAGCGTGCCGGTCATGTTATCTGCCTTGGCAGGGACGGACGCGAGGGCGCGCTGTCTGCGATCGGAGCCGTATCTCCGCCAGGCGGCGATATTTCCGAGCCGGTTTCTCAGGCGACGCTGCGTATCGTCAAGGTATTCTGGGGACTCGATTCGGCGCTGGCGTACAAGCGACACTTCCCGGCGATCAACTGGCTGACCAGCTATTCCCTGTATGTGGACAATCTGGGAAAATGGTTTGATGAGAATGTATCGGATGAGTGGATGAGCTGCCGCCAGGGTCTTATGAGCCTTCTGCAGGAAGAGGCAGAGCTGGAGGAGATCGTAAAGATGGTCGGCATGGATGCACTGTCCCCGATCGACCGCCTGAAAATGGAAGCGGCGCGCTCGATCCGTGAGGATTTCCTGCATCAGAACTCCTTCCATGAGATTGACACGTATACACCGCTGCAGAAACAGTTCCGCATGATGAAGCTGGTGCTGGCGTTCTATGAGCAGTCGAAGAAGGCACTGGAAGGCGGCGCGTCCATCCAGAACCTCATCAAGATGCCGGTGCGCGAACAGATCGGACGTTTTAAATATACGAAGGCAGAAGACGTGGAGAAAGAGTATCAGGCAGTCCTCGAAGAACTTGCGAAAGAGGTTGCCGATGCGGCTGGAAAGGGGGCATTCTAAATGCCGAAAGAATATAGAACCATACAGGAGGTTGCAGGTCCTCTGATGCTGGTGCAGGGCGTGGAAAATGTTACCTATGACGAGTTAGGCGAGATTGAGCTGGCGAGCGGTGAAAAGAGACGCTGCAAGGTGCTGGAGATCGACGGCGGCAATGCGCTGGTACAGCTTTTTGAGAGTTCCACGGGTATCAACCTTTCAAATAGTAAGGTGCGTTTTTTAGGCAGAACGATGGAACTTGGCGTATCGGAGGATATGCTGGGACGCGTCTTTGACGGTCTGGGCAATCCAATCGACGGCGGTCCGGAGATCCTGCCGGAGGAACGCCGCGATATCAATGGTCTGCCGATGAACCCGGCGGCGAGAAGCTATCCGCAGGAGTTTATCCAGACGGGTGTTTCCGCGATCGATGGTCTGAATACACTGGTCCGCGGTCAGAAACTGCCGATTTTCTCGGCGTCCGGTCTGCCGCATGCGAATCTGGCAGCCCAGATTGCGAGACAGGCGAAGGTGCGCGGCACGGACGAACCGTTTGCCGTTGTCTTTGCGGCGATGGGTATCACCTTTGAGGAAGCGCATTTCTTTACCGAGAGCTTTAAGGAGACGGGCGCGATCGACCGTACCGTCCTGTTTATCAACCTGGCAAACGATCCGGCGGTTGAGCGTATCGCGACCCCGCGTATGGCGCTGACGGCTGCCGAGTATCTGGCATTTGAGAAAAATATGCACGTTCTCGTTATCCTGACGGATATCACGAACTACGCGGATGCGCTGCGAGAGATTTCGGCTGCCCGCAAGGAAGTTCCGGGACGCCGTGGTTATCCGGGTTATATGTACACGGATCTTGCATCCCTGTATGAGAGAGCCGGACGCCAGAGAGGCAAGAATGGTTCGATCACGATGATTCCGATCTTAACCATGCCGGAGGATGACAAGACGCACCCGATCCCGGACTTAACCGGATATATTACCGAGGGACAGATTATCTTAAGCCGTGATCTGTACCGCAAGGGCATCACACCGCCGATTGACGTACTTCCGTCGCTGTCCCGTCTGAAAGATAAGGGAATCGGCGAGGGCAAGACGCGTGCCGACCATTCGAACACCTTAAACCAGCTCTTTGCGGCGTATGCGCGCGGCAAGGAAGCGAAGGAACTCATGGTGATCCTGGGCGAGGCGGCATTGTCCGATGTTGACTTAATTTATGCAAAATTTGCGGACGCCTTTGAAAAAGAATATGTTTCACAGGGCTACAATACGGACCGCGATATCGAGGAGACGCTGCGGATTGGCTGGAAACTGCTTTCCATCCTGCCCAGAAGCGAGCTGAAACGTATCGATGAGAAGTATCTGGATCTGTATTATGGGAAAGAGTAAAAATGCCTGTGCATGGCGGATGCGCTTGAAAACGAAAGTGGCGTGTCATAACGCGGCTGCGGGAGCTGGCGGATCTGTCGTGACAAAGTGATTGCAGGAGAGAGGTGGTACGCATGGCATCGACACAGGTCAACCCGACCCGAATGGAGCTTACGAGGCTGAAAAAGAAGCTGGCGACAGCCACGCGGGGACATAAACTGCTGAAGGATAAGCGGGATGAGCTGATGCGTCAGTTCCTGGATCTGGTCCGGGAAAATATGGCGCTGCGCCAGAAAGTGGAGGCGGGCATCCGGAGTGCGAATGTGAATTTCGTCATCGCTAAAGCCGGGATGTCCGAGCAGGCGTTAAATACCGCGCTTGCCGCGCCGAAACAGGCGGTTTATCTGGAAGCAGACAAGAAAAACGTAATGAGCGTCGATATTCCGGTGTTCCATTATAAGACCCGGACGGCGGATGAGAACGATATTTACTCGTATGGATTTGCGTTTACTTCGAGCGATCTGGACGGGGCAGTCAAGTCGCTGGCGGACATTCTGCCGGATATGCTGCGGCTGTCCGAGACAGAGAAAGCCTGCCAGCTCATGGCAGCCGAGATCGAGAAAACGCGCCGGAGAGTCAATGCGCTGGAACACGTAATTATTCCGGAGGCGCGCAAAAATATCAAATATATCACGATGAAGCTGGATGAAAATGAGAGAAGCACGCAGATCCGCCTGATGAAGGTGAAGGATATGATGCTGGAGGAGAAGCATCATTATAAGGAGAAGCGGGAGCTTTGTTCGTGATGATGAAAATGCCTCTTCTGGCGGCTTTAGGGCTGTCAGGGGAGGTTTTTTTGCACATAGTTGTGAAAATGACGGGACGAGCCCACGAGGTTCGAACCGCCCTTTCGATATACCTTTGTTCGCTTGCTTTCACTACAGATGTTCGCCCATGACGGACTGCGTCCGCCCTGTTCGGACACCTGTGTTCAAGATGCGTACAAAGATATATGAAAGGCGGTTCGGACCTCGCGGGCTCGTCCCTGTGTATTGGAAAAATAAAAGAGACAGAAAAAAGTAAAGTATTTATTGGAAATATTTGGTAGAATAGGAGGAAATGAGGGGAGGAATTTTGCATGGCAAAGCAGGTACAGAGGGCGATCGGCTGGGTGGCAGCATTTCTTTTGGCGGTGGGGATGTTGTTCCTGCCGGTTTCGAAGGCGTATGCGGGTCCGGTATCGGGCGGCAGTCCTGGAAGTGGAGAGATGAGAGGTGTCTGGGTTTCGTATCTGGACTGGAATGGATGGGCGAAGGATGAGGCTGGATATAAGAAAGCGATGGATCAGACACTGGACCTCTGTGTACAGAAGGGGTTAAATGCGGTTTTCCTACAGGTTCGCCCGGATGGAGATGCGATGTATCCGTCACAGTATTTCCCGTGGTCGAAATTTGCCTCTGGAAAACAGGGAAAGAATCCGGGGTATGATCCGCTGGCATATGCGGTGCAGGCGGCGCATCAGCGGGGCTTGCAGCTTCATGCGTGGATCAATCCGTACCGGATCACGGGGTATCTGAACCGTTATTCGGATCTGTGTGCGTCAAATCCGGCGATCGCGTGGGCGAAGGACGGGGACAGTTCGAATGACCGGTGGGTATTGTGCCAGAATGGTGAGTATTATTACAATCCGGCGATTCCGCAGGTGCGCCAGCTGATTATTGACGGTGTGAAAGAGATCGTGACGAATTATGAGGTGGACGGCATCCATTTTGATGATTATTTCTATCCGAATCTCGATGACAGCAAGGCGGAAACATGGTTTGATTATCCGGAGTACCAGGCGGGCGGCACATCGCTGAGTGTGGCGGCGTGGAGACGGAATAATGTCAATGAGCTGGTAAGGGGAGTTTATAGTGCGGTCAAGTC
>ERZ791842.1542-NODE-1542-length-10970-cov-2.17765_pt1 | contig 10970 bp, 4 predicted proteins | sample MGYA00509944_ERZ791842 | MGnify/ENA primary metagenome ERZ791842 (study PRJEB30046, sample SAMN00715263) | human gut metagenome | study: EMG produced TPA metagenomics assembly of the A metagenome-wide association study of gut microbiota in type 2...
TGTGGAAGTATCAATGTAATATTTATTTAGAATCTAATATGTTTATAAAGTTTATTCTGAATGTAATATTACTTTAAAACAAGATTATCAATATTTCTTATGATAATCGTTGATTTACCAGTTACATCTGTTTGAACTTCAAAGTTAGCCAGTTTGTTATAAGTTTCCATTGGAATAGATATTTCAATTCCGCTATCAGTTACCATGACCTGCTTTTCTAATTTCTTTACAGTACTTTCATTGGTGACAGTAAAGTTATCATATTGTAAGTCGTACTGTTCCATTTTTTCATCAAATTCTGATTTTTTTTCTGGACTTTTTCCGAAAAGTTTATTACCTATTTCTTCTATATCGAAAGATTTGTTATCAACGTATTCTTTTTGAAGAGCACTTTTTGTATCCATCTTTGTTTTTAAATCGGCACCATCGTATTTATTAGAAATATTATTAATAACACGAGTAAGAATATTTAACTTCTTTTTTGGAGGAATACTGGTACGGCAGACAAGAAAGTTTTCCGATAAATAATAAGCTTTCTCACCATTTATCTCATACTTTTTCTCCAAAAGCTTTATGTGATAATCGGATAAATTAATAACTACGGCCTCAGGTATTCTTGAAGTTGCAGAAGGAAGCAGAGAATGTGTTTTGATGATGTCTGTATTAATAACAGGATTATCAGGAATCTCGGTGATTTCATGCGTATAGCTTTCCTTGTAATTCATTTTTAAAAGGGCAAGATAGATAATTCCTTCTGCCTGAAAGGTCACGAATAATAAATCGGCAGCGGGTATATCTAATCCTTCTCCCATGGCAACATAGAGTTTATTTGCAATGGCCTGACTGGTTTCAATGAAAGAAGTTTCATCTGATTCATCCCATGTTTCTAAGATGGAATAGATTGGAGAATATTCTGGGTCAAATTCACAGTTTTTGGTATCATCGCTGGAAACAATTTTATAAATATGGTTTCGAATAAAATCATGTAAATCTGGCCCTGGATCTAAGAGAGTATTAGAAAGAATACATTCTCCGCGATTGGTGTCTAAAATATGCAAAATAGCTTTTCTTATAACAATATCATCTTTTGCTATCATGAGGCAGCTCCTTTATTTTTTATTTGATTAAATAGTATACCACTTTAGGAGTAAAGAAGCTATGAGATTTTTAATTTTTATATACGGAAAAAGCAGGATGAAACGCACACAGCTTGTCAGCGATAAGACAGCAGAGTGTCATATATTATTACCTAAAGATGATTTCTCTTTGGAAAGGACAGTATTTTTACAGTTTAAAAATATATCTGGAGAATGGTCTATCAAGGAAACAGGCTGTTGTCATTTGAAAACAGAAGAATTTTTTCAGATGGGAAAACGGAAAAGTGATGAAGGAATATTTTACAAGCTGGCAATAGGGAGAAAGAATGAACTGTTGGTAGGTGGGAAGGATCTTTATATACAGCTTATACGATATAGGAATGACTGGAGCATATATAAGAAATATAAACTTAGAGATTGTCGGATAATAAAAGAGAAAAATATACTCATAATGATGGAGAAAGCCATTAATAGAAAAAATAGTATGGGTATTTCATATGAGTATGGCAAATGGTTCATAGAGAAATGTGGGAATATAGAAATATATATTAATGAAATTTTGTTAGAGAAAAAGCAGCAATTAGAGTTTGGTGATGTTATATGTATTGGAACTATATATTTGTTATTTTTTGAGAACTATATAGCAGTAGAAGCTGGTGAGAGAAATACAGTATCAGATTATTTGGAAGAAGTAGTATTAGAAAATGAGATAAAGGGACAAGAGGATGTTAGGAAGAAGGAAAAAAGAGAGATAACTTTTCACAGGGCACCGAGAGTAATGGAAGAATTAAAAAAAGTATCATTAAAAGTTGATGCACCGCCCCAAGTGGATGTACAGGAGAAAAAATCTATATTTATGGATATAGGTACTATCATGAATCTGATGTTTCCAATGTTAGGAATGAACTTATTTTTAATTTATGGAATGAAATCAGAGCAGAATCAGGCAGGAATATATGTATATTCTGGACTGTTTATGGCAGTGATGTCAGCGGTATGTTCTATTTTATGGCTTATGATTTCGAGAAAGTATGAAAAAAGAGAACAGCAGAAGAAAGTTAATAAAGAGCGACTGGCTTATAGGAGATATTTGAATAAAAAAAGTGAATATATCAAAGTGCAGTATGAACGGGTATATAAGGTTTTACAAAGTAGATATTTACGGGCAGATACTTATTTAGATAGCCCATTATTAGATATGTATTTATGGAATCGAAATCTATATCATAAAGATTTTTTAATGTACAGAGTTGGTATAGGTGACGCTGAGTTTCCTATGGAAATAGAATTTCCTGAGGAAGTGTTTGGCGATGAGGAAAATATTCTATGGCGGGAAGCAAAAAAGATAAAGGAACATTATGAGATTCTACATCAGATTCCTGTGTTACTCGACATGGGAAGGTATAGTCAGATTGGAATCATAACAAAAGATACGATAGCAGGAATGGAACTTGTAAGAAGTATTATTTTACAGATTGCGTTGTGTAATTGTTATACGGAAGTAAAGATAGGATGTATTTATAACAAAAATAAGGTTATTCAATCGCAGCAATGGGATTTTTGCAGGTGGCTTCCGCATATATGGGATGCCAATAGACAAAAGCGATTTATTGCAGGGAATGAGGTAGAAGCGAGGCGGTTATTCTATGATTTGTTGCAGATTTTTAAAGAAAGAGAAGAGGTATCCGGTAAGTCAGAAAAAATTTTGCCACATTATATTTTATTTGTTGCAGAAGAACAATTTTTGGAAGGAGAAATGTTTTCTAAATATATTTTAGATAGAGGAAAAGAATATGGATTGACAGTTGTATGGCTGGACTCGATGAGAAAAAAATTGCCGAATACATGTAAAATGGTATTGGAAATAAATGGGGGATTTACTGGGCGGTATGAGATAGAAAGGCACAGTCAGAAGAAAGAGAAAATAAATTTTGATTATACGGAAAAAAATATTGCGGAGAAATTAATAAGGAGTATTTCAGGAATAAAAGTGATGGAAATTGAAGAAAAGGCTGGTATACCAGAAGTTGTTGATTTTTTAGGAATGTATGATGTGCACACGATAGAAGAATTACATATAAAACAGCGATGGGAAAAGAATAGAATTTTTGAAAGTGCAAAGGTTTTAATAGGTAAAAAAGCGGGAGATGAACCTTTTTATTTAGATATACATGAGCGATATCATGGACCGCATGGTTTATTGGCTGGAACGACAGGTTCAGGGAAAAGTGAAGTACTTCAGACATTTATTTTATCCATGGCAGTGAATTTTAGTCCGGAAGCGGTGTGCTTTTTGTTAATTGATTATAAAGGAGAGGGGATGTCAGCGCTATTTTCTGAATTACCACATATTTCAGGAAAAATATCGAATTTATCAGATGGGCAGGCATATAGAGCAATGGTATCAATAAAAAGTGAAAATAAACGAAGGCAAAGAATATTTAAAGAATGTAAGGTAAATAACATTAATGATTATACAAGGTTGTTTAATTCGGGAAGTGTAAACGAACCAATTCCTCATTTACTGATTATTATTGATGAGTTTGCCGAATTAAAAAAGGCGGAGCCGGAATTTATGCAGGAATTAATTAGTGTTGCTCAAGTAGGGAGGAGCTTAGGTGTTCATTTGCTGCTGGCAACTCAAAAACCAGGAGGTGTTGTTGACGATAAGATATGGAGTAATTCAAGATTCCGAATTTGTCTTAAAGTGCAGGAAAGGGAAGATAGCATGGATATGCTTCATAACATGGATGCCTGCCAGATTACACAAACAGGAAGAGGATACTTGCAGGTAGGGAATAATGAAGTATATGAGTTGTTCCAGGCAGGCTGGAGCGGGGCTTTATTTCAGCAAGAGGATACGGAAGTGGCAGCATGTCTGGTTCAAACAGATGGAACCATATATAAAAGAAGAAAGAATGCTGAGAAGAACAGAAAGAAAAAGATAACACAATTGCAGGCAATCAAACAGTATATTATACGTTTTGCAAAAGAAAAGGAATATCAAGAGGGAAGAAAATTATGGCTGGAGCCATTGGCGAAGTATATATATTTGAATGAGATTCACAAAGAAATGAATAAAGATAAAAAGTTAAAAGAGAAAAGGCAAAGAGTTGACATGAATAAGAACTTGGAAGTATGTGTCGGTATTTTTGATGATCCCGAAAATCAGGAACAGTCTATATTTTCCTTAAATCTTATGGAAAGCGGACACATAGCTATCTGTGGCAGAAGTGCTTCTGGTAAAAGTACCTTTTTTCAAACATTTCTATTTTCATTATTAAAAGAGAGTACAGCAGAAGAAGTATGTTTATATCTGTTGGATTTCAATGGAAGTGGTATGGACATATATGATTTAATGCCCCAGGTAAAACAGGTTATAAAAGAGGAAGAAGAGGATAAAGTAGAAGAATTATTTGAAAATATAAAAAAAGAAATGAAAAGAAGAAAAAAGAAATTTTCAGGGGGTAATTTTAAGCAATATAAAAATAAGAGCAAAAGAATTGAGAATAAGAGCAATGAAGATAAAAGAGATGTTGGAAAAGAAGATAACGTTTCACTAAATCAAATAGAAAATGAGAAAGAAGAGTTTCCGCTGATTTTAATTATAGTGGACGGGTTTGTTGAATTTTGTGAGGAAACATATCAGAGATATGATGATAGCCTGTATTTGATATTACGAGAGGGGGAAAAGTTAGGAATAAAAGTAATGATTTCGATAGAATCATTTTCTGGAATGTATATTTCTATGAGAATAGCAGAGCTTTTTAAAACAAAAATCTGTTTATATATGAAGGATAAGTATGCCTATACAGAAGTTTTTGATGTAATACAAATTTCTGTATTTCCTAAGGCGGAGATTCCGGGACGTGGCATTGCTTATTATGGAGAGAGAATTTTAGAATTTCAAACAGCATTGGCTTTGAATGTACATAATGATTATGAACGCCGGGAAAAGATAAAAGAAGTACTGAATAGGGGAGTTGCCGATGGTATATGTTGATGTTTTTGTTGCAGGTGTAGGAAAGTGGTATGAGTTTAAATGTGAAGAAACGGCATTGATAAGAGATATCATAAAAGAAATATATGATGTAATACGGGATAAGGAAAGCATTATTTGTGAGAAACAGATAGATCTGGAACTCTATCTGGCATGTATAGAAAACAAACGAATATTACCTCTTGATTTTAAATTAGAGGAAAGCGGAGTAGAGAATGGAAATAGATTAATACTTTTTTGACGGATGTGATGGGGAGATGTTAAAGGCAGGTTTTGTGCTAGATGGAAAGTATAGAATTCTATCGGTAATCGGACAAGGGGGAATGAGTACAGTATATTTGGCAGTACATGAAAGACTAAAGCAAAAATGGGCGGTTAAAGAAATAAGTATGGAATATTGCGAGAATTACGAAATGATAAGCAGGAAGCTAATAGTAGAGGCGGATATTTTAAAAAGATTGGATCATCCAGGACTTCCAAAGATTGTTGACATTATAGAGAAAAAAGATGCTATTTGGATGGTAATGGAGTTTATTGAGGGAAAAACATTAAAAGAGATTTTAAATGAAAGAGGGCGGATTGAAGAAAAAGAGATTTTAATATGGGGCAAACAGTTATGTGAAGTTCTTTCTTATCTTCATTCGAAAAAGCCATCAATTATTTATAGAGATTTAAAACCAGAGAATATTATATTAAAAAAAACGGGAAGATTAGTTCTTATAGATTTTGGGACGGCCCGAGAATATTGTTATAAGAATACGGTTTGTGATGCAATGTATCTTGGAACGAAAGGCTATGCAGCACCAGAACAATATGGAGGTATGGGGCAGACAGATGCGAGGACGGATATTTATTGCCTGGGAGTCACGCTTTATAGCTTATTAACGGGATATAACCCGGAAAAGCCGCCCTATAAGATATATCCGGAGAAATATTGGGGAGAACATATATCTTTAGAAATGAAAAGCCTTCTTTTAAAATGTATACAATCAGAGCCTGAAAAACGGTATCAGAATTGCAGAGAACTTGCCTACGCTTTATCGCAAATAGATTATAAAAAGCAGAAAGAAAAGGAGAACGAAAGAAGGAAAATAATAAAGTTTTTGATCTTTATGATGGTAGGACAGCTATCTTTGATGTTTTGTATAGGGTGTAAAAAGGTATCATTTTGTTATAAGGAAGAAGCAGTTGTAAGATACATAAACGCAGCAGAAAAAAGTGAAGATAAAAAGGAAGCCAGTCAATATTATAAGCTGGCATTAGAACTTATACCAGAGGAAAAACTGATTTATCAGAGCATGATAAAGTATTTTATTCGTCTAAATCATTTTCAGATAGAGGATGCAGTAATATTACTTGATCTTATAAATTCTGTCTGTGAAGAAGGGACGGTAATAGAGATCTTTCAAAAACACAATGCGTTAGGATATGCAGAATTTAGTTATGCTTTAGGCTTGGGATATTTCTATGATATGGGAAATATAACGGGAAAAGGAGCATCAGAAAAATGGTTTTGTGAAGCTGTTGATACGATGACTTCGCAAGATGAGAATGAAGCGTTTGGCAAGCAAAAGAGAAAAAGAGCAGGTTTATATGCAAAGATAGCTAATTATTATAATACATTTTTGCTTAATGGAACAGATCAAAGTGGAGAAAGAGGAACAGGAGATTTTATGGACTTTTATAAAACGCTCCATTCTCTAAATCAATTTGAAGTGACACAAAAAAGTACAAAATCAGACCTTGCAGCAGCATATTTAATTTCACGGGAGATTACCATAGAAATTATGAATTATGCAGAGCAGTTCTTAAAGGATAGTTCAATAAATAAAAAAATGTTAAATAAAGAATTAGAAAAAATAGAAGAGAGAACAAAGTATTTTATAAAGGAGAAAAAACAAATGGAAGAACTATATCAATTTATGAATGAGGCAAAGCAGAAGATAGAGATAGCAGATAGTTTTAAAGACAAGGAGGATGTGAGGGATGCAGGAGGAACTTAATACACGACTATTACAAAAGATAAGCTATCTGGAAAAAGGTGCGGTGTTAGGGATGATAGTATGCAGTTGCTTTTTTCTGGCGGCAATATTGTATTTTGTAAAAGCGAATGTATATGTAATATTAATAAGTGGTTTGAAAAAGAAAGTAGCTCATGTGAGAAATAAAATAAAGAGAAAAAGAGTGAGACGAATAGGAGACAAGGGGAAAAATGAGATAACGAATAAAGCTTATTTTAAATTAATTGTATTAGCTTTTGTGGGAGTTGGAAGCATCTATACATATAGAACATACTACGTAGAAGCAGCTGTAATCACACAATTGGCAATTGATGAAGATACAGAAGTTATGAATAATACTGCTGGTGACATAGGGGAAAAAAGTCCAAAACTATATTTAGAGTCAAAAGGATGGATTGGGGGAACGGGAGAATTTGCACAATATCTTTTTAGTAAGGATAATAGGACATTTACCATAGGTGTGGAGGAAAATACGTTTCATTCTGACTTAGAAAAAGAGTCATTTTTATTCCAGGTTTCAGAGAAGGAAAGTGGTATTGACCAAGAAGGTTTTAATAAGATTAGACAGTATGAACAAGGGGAGTTTGAAAGAAAAGCTAGTGACAATCCAATCTATCAAAAAACACTTTCTTTTGAGACAGAAAAAAACAGACATAAAGTGTATAGCTTGTATCTGGAATATATAAATAGATGGGGAATGCCATTAATTGGAGATAAAGGAGCGGTAGAAGATTACGGAAATATTTTATCAGGAACTTTCAAAAGTAAAAAGCTGGTGATTGATAAAAAATGTCCGGAGATAGCAGGATTAAAGCTTGAGAAAGCAGATAAAAAGAAGGAAGGAATAAGATTTGCGAAGAAATCTGTCAGTGAAACTTATAATACAGATGAAATATATAATACCGATAAAAAATGCAATACAGATACAACATACAATATAGATGAAGAATGTTATTACAATACGTCAGTAAAAGGAATGATAGATATAAGGGAAAATTACCTTGATTTAGATAGTATACATATCCAGGCGATGCCATTAGATGATAGGGCGAGGGAAGCAGTCAAAGAAAATGAAGCTGAAAGTAATGATGGTATGTTAGACATTTTGGCATGGACACATACTAAAAAAGGAAACTTACATCAAATTTCGTTTGATTTTGCTGTAGAAGGAAAATGGAAGTTTATTCTTGATTGCGCTGATCTGGCAGGAAATAAAGGAGTATCCAATCAGACAGGACAAGAAGGGATAGAGAGTACAGACGTTACGATAGATAAGTCGGCGCCAGAGCTATCGGTTGATTATAAAGGCATTATTAACGTTATGGAAGCGGAATCCTCACCGGCAAATATAAATAAAAAATTAAAGAGTAACGGAGAAAAAATTACTTCTTCTGGAAATGAATTATTTATGAAAAGGGAAAATTCGATTGATATTTGCATTGAAGATATGAATTTAGAGGCGGAAAATATAGAATTAAAGTTATATCGTGTAAAATATGGTCTAAATGGGAAAATAGAACAGAACAAAGAATCATGGGAGGAAATAACAGAAAAAATAAAGCAGGAGCCAGAAAAACAAGAATTAGAAAAAGGAGAGCAAGAGAAAAATTCCAAAACAGTAATGCGATATTCTGTTACAAATCTCGATGATGGCCATTATAAACTTATGATACATTGTACAGATAAAGTTGGGAATGTTATGACAGCTGAAAAGAGTAGCGAGACAGAAAGGTGTATTTATAATGGATATTATGAAAGTCCACTCTATACCGTTGATACAAAGAGTCCATTGATAACAAGTGCGATTCTTAACCAGAATGCAGTGAAAAAGATAGGAAAAAGACAGTATTTTCAAAATGCTCCTCAGATTACAATTAAAATTCAGGAAGAAAATTTTAATAAGATAAATTTTTCTTTAGAGGGGAAAATGTTTTATTCAAATGGAATGGTTATGGAGAAAGAATGGGAACGTTTTAAGAGCCAGGAGAAAAGCTTACAATGGAAGTCTTATTATGAGGATGGAATCAGAATTAATGAGACAAACATACAGGTAGAAGCTGAAGGAAATTATACATTAAACTTTGGGGTTATTGATAGTGCTGCGTGTGTAGCAAATCAGAAAAACTTGCAGATAACATATGATTGTCACAAACCAGAGATTATTTATACAGGAGTTGATAATGAGAGTGGAGATTTGATTTTTAAAGCAGAAGAAAATGGAGATGATAAAAAGAAAAATACATTGTTATTGTTTCATAAATACCATTTTTTCCGATATTTTAGTAAAAGAAGAATGAATGTTTTCATTCGGATAAAAGATGCTATTAGTGGGATAGAGAGAATAAATTATGCTTTTATCCCATATGAAGAACAACCAATAGATATAAATAAGTTTTCCCAGGTAGAAAGGACAGGAGCAGAGAAAATAAATGATGAATATTTTGAAAAGAAAGATTTGTCAGAGTTTTCTATCACAGTATCTCCTGAAAAAGAGAATTTTAAAGGGTATCTAAAGGTTTATGGACAAGATTATAGCGGAAATGTAAGTGAGATGGTGAAGAGTAAAGGTGCAATTTCGGAATCATTGCAGCTACATAAAGAGACAAGTAATATAACAATGAAAATGCCGCGGGCTTTTTTTACGGATAAAGAGAAGAATATAAGATATTATAATAGTACTGTTCCGGTTCAAGCCATATTTGAAGACACCTATGCAGGAATTTACAAGACTCAGTTATATGCAAAAACAACAAAGAAAAAGGATAGTTCAATAAAAACGGGAAAGACAATTATGTGGGATGGAGATAACTTAATTTATCGAAAAAGACAACAGATTGAATTAGAGGCAGATAAATTTTCACAATCTGATGCAGATAATCCGCTGACTATCCAGGCAGATTTAGAAGATAACGCTGGGCATACAGAGAAGAATATATTGAACGAAAAAGTTGTCATAGATAACACAAAACCAGAGATAGAAGTGGTGTATGATCAGAATAATCAGACACAATATTATAATTTTTCAAGAAAAGCAACTGTGACAGTAAAGGAAAAGAATTTTTCACCTGATTTGGTAGTGTGGAATATACAGGGAAGTAATCAAAAATATCAGATTGGAGAATGGAAAAATGTGCAGGGTACCTATGTATGCGAAATTAGCTTCGAGGAAGATGGCAGGGACTATTCGGTAGGGCTGTCGGTAACAGATAAGGCAGGAAATAAGTCTGAGTGGAAAGATAGGAATTATTTTACGATTGATAAGACCGTTCCACAGATTTCTATTCAGATAAATGGAATCGGAAAGCAGGCTGATCAAGTCCCATATTTTAATACGGAACGAATTATTACGTTTTGTATACAGGAACAGAATTTTGATAAAGATAAAGTAGAATATAATATAGATGCAATTCATGGGAAAAGTAGAATTACTATAAAAAAACCAGTAAAATATCAGGAAGATGGAGACAAATATTATAGCAGGCTGGTGCTAAAGAAAGAGGCAAAATATCATATTCAAGTAAAATGTACAGATAAGGCAGGAAATGTTTCAGAAACAGCAGAGACTAAAGAATTTATAATAGATACAACGACTCCTGCTGTACATATAGCTGGAGTAAAACAGAATGGAATTTATCAGGGAAAGAAGATAATGCCACAGGTAATATGTAAAGATCAGTATTTGGATAGAGAATCTGTGGAGATTTCTTTAAAGAAAATAGATGATAGGAATGTTTTGAAAAAAGAATGGAGTTACGAAAGAGCAGAAAGTGAAAATACAGTACAGGTGCAGTGGGATAATATTAAAAAGACCGAAAATAGCGATGGAATATACTATTTACAAATTAAAGGACA
>ERZ791842.1544-NODE-1544-length-10956-cov-3.74828_pt1 | contig 10956 bp, 9 predicted proteins | sample MGYA00509944_ERZ791842 | MGnify/ENA primary metagenome ERZ791842 (study PRJEB30046, sample SAMN00715263) | human gut metagenome | study: EMG produced TPA metagenomics assembly of the A metagenome-wide association study of gut microbiota in type 2...
TGTGAAGAAATTTCCGGGACTGGACTGCGGTTCCTGCGGAGCTCCTACCTGTAAGGCCCTGGCGGAGGACATTGTCCGGGGAGAGGCCAGTGAGACCGACTGCGTGTATTATCTGAGAGAAAATCTCCACAGGCTTTCTGAGGAGGTAGCTATACTGGCAGACGATCTTCACAGCAAGGATAAAAGCAGCCAGGATACCTTAAATACATTAAAAGAGTGCATACGGCGGATTTCGGATGAGATGTCTTCTCTGGACAGCCGGGAAGAGGGGGAGGAAGAATGACCGTACAGGAACTGATTGATAAAAATGTTTTTCAGGAGATTAATATAGGGGACGATACAGACCGGAGCATCACAAAGCCCTTTTGCTGCGATCTTTTAAGCATTGCCATGGGACGGGCTCCGGCAGGCTGTGCCTGGGTTACGGTAATGGGAAACTTAAATACGCTGGCAGTGGCAGCTCTTGCGGATGCGGCCTGTGTGATTCTGGCAGAGGGTGCCATGCTGGATGAGGCTGCTGTGAAGAAGGCTGCTCTTCAGGGGATCACGGTGCTGCGGACAGAGGAACCGGTATTTGAGACGGCCCTGGCTGTAAAGGAGCTGTTAAAATGACAGAGCTGGCATATGATCTTCATATCCATTCCTGCTTATCGCCCTGTGGGGATGATGATATGACGCCGGCCAATATTGCGGGAATGGCAGCGTTAAAAGGGCTGGATGCAGTGGCTCTCACAGACCACAACAGCTGTAAAAACTGCCCTGCGTTCCTGGCTGCGGCGAAGGAATACGGGATCATCGGGATTCCGGGGATGGAACTGACAACTTCAGAGGAAGTCCACGCAGTCTGTCTGTTTCCGGAGCTTTATCAGGCGATGGAATTTGACCGCTTTGTGTACAGCCGTCTCATTAAGGTAAAAAATCGCCCGGAAATTTTTGGAAAACAGCAGATTTATGATGAAAATGATTCTGTCTACGGGGAAGAATCCTGTCTGCTTATCAATGCCGTTAATTTGTCTTTTGAGGGGTTGTGGGAAAAGGCGGCTTCCTACGGGGGTGTCATGTTTCCGGCCCATATTGATAAAAATTCCAACAGCCTCATTGCCAATCTGGGCTTTATTCCTCCGGACAGCTCCTTTCAGACTGTGGAACTGAAGGATATGAAGAAGCTTCATTCTCTGAAACGGGAACACCCTTATCTGGAGCACTGCCGCATCATCAGTAATTCAGACGCACATTATCTGGAGCATATCAACGAACGGGGATTCACGCTGCCGGCTGCAGAGCGGTCTGCCAAGGCTGTTGTGGATACACTGCGCAGAGGGCTTTTTTAAGGAAATCTCTTTTATAAAAGCTTGAGTTTCCACACTTTACACCGCACTCCGGCGTCTGGTGTTCAGGGCTCCGGTTTTCTTATGGCCTTCAAAGTCGTCCTGAACACCAGATGCCAGAGCGCACTGCAAAATGCGGAAACTCAAGTATAAAAGTCCTTGTGGCACAGAGGCAGGTCGTGGTATGATGGGGGACAGGATTAAGGCATTAAAGTACAGTAGAAAGGATGCATATGATCATGACAGCAGAAGCACAGATTAAAGATTATCTGGAATTATTATCATCCAAAGCCCCCGTACCGGGCGGCGGAGGAGCCTCTGCTCTTGCAGGCGCACTGGGAGACAGCCTGGGACAGATGGTGGTACACCTGACCCTGGGAAAGAAGAGGTATGCGCAGGCAGAGCAGGATATGCTGAACTATGAAAGAGAGCTGAAACGTCTTCAGCAGGAATTTCTGATGCTGGCAGATAAGGATGCAGAGGTGTTTGCCCCTCTGGCAGAATGTTACCGCCTCCCCTCATCAACGGAGGAAGAAAAGGCATATAAGGAAAAGGTAATGGAGGAACGGCTTGTACAGGCCAGCTATGTTCCTCTGGAAATCATGGAAAAGGCAGCAGAAATGCTGGGGATTTTAAAGGAACTGGCAGAGAAGGGAAGCGTTATGGCGGTCAGTGATGTGGGCGTAGGCGTTCAGTTTGCCCGTACTGCCATTTTAGGGGCTGTGATGAACGTGTATATCAATACCCGTTCCATGAAGGATCGTAAAAGGGCAGAAGAACTGAACCGTGAAGCGAAGCGTCTTACAAAAGAAGGGACAGACGCTGCGGATCGGATCTATGAAAAAATAGTAAAGCAGCTTCAGGGCTGATGACACAGAACCATTAAACATGAGGAGGAAATGAAAATGGAATTGTTAAAGGGCGCTCCTGTTTCTGCTGCCATCAGAGAGTGGGCTGCGGAGGAAATAAAACAGCTTCAGGGATCGGTTCCCAAGCTTGCCATTATCCGGGTAGGAGAAAAACCGGACGATATGTCCTATGAAAGAAGTGCTGTAAAAAAGATGGAAGCCTTTGGGCTGAGGGTGCAGACCTTTGTATTTCCGAAGGATATTTCAGACGAAGAGTTTAAAGAAGCCTTTCAGAAGATCAATAAGGATCCGGATGTTACGGGCATTTTGCTTCTGCGCCCGCTTCCGGAGCAGATAAAGGAGAAGGAGATTGAAGCCATGATCGATCCTGGAAAGGATCTGGATGGTATTTCACCGGTAAACATTGCAAAGGTGTTTTCAGGAGATCCTTCCGGCTTTGCACCCTGTACTGCAGAGGCGGTGATCGAGATATTGAAAGCAAATAACATTTCTATAGAAGGAAAGCGTGCGGCAGTGATCGGACGGAGCATGGTAATAGGAAAACCGCTGTCCATGCTGCTCCTTAAGGAAAACGCTACCGTGACGATCTGCCATACGCGCACCAAAGAGCTTCCTGAAATCTGCCGGCAGGCTGAGATCTTAGTAGCTGCGGCAGGAAAGGCGGGAATGGTGGAAGAAAGCTGGGTATCAGATGGCGCGGTGGTGATCGATGTGGGCATTAATGTGGACGAAAACGGAAAACTCTGCGGTGATGTGGATCAGGCATCCATGGAGAGCCGGAACCTTCTCCTTACACCAGTGCCGGGAGGCGTAGGAGCCGTAACCACTGCAGTACTGGCAAAGCATCTGATTCAGGCGGCCCGAAGCAATGTTTTACAGTAAAAACCGGACAAAATGAGGTGAATCAAAAATTACCTCTTGCGAAAATGAAAAAAGTGTCTATAATATAAAACGTTACTGAATTTATATTTATGCATACATATGCATGATTAAGCAAAGCAGAAAGAGGAGAGAGCATTATGAAAAAATATGTACTTGCATTTACAGCAGCTTTAATGGCAGCATCATTAACTGCCTGCGGCGGTTCTGCTGCAGAGACCACAGCAGCTAAGACAGAGGCAAAAGCAGAGGATACCAAGGCAGAGGACCCAAAGGCAGAAGAGACCACAGCGGCTAAGGAAGAGACCGAAGCAGCAGGCGGTGTTCTGGTAATGGCAACCAACGCAGAGTTCCCGCCTTATGAGTACCATGACGGCGGCGAGATCGTTGGCATTGACGTAGAGATTGCAAAAGCCATTGCAGATAAGATGGGCATGGAGTTAGAGATCGAGGATGTAGCATTTGATTCCGTTATTCCTGAAATTACTTCCGGAAAGGCCGATATGGGTCTGGCTGGCATGACCGTAACTGAGGACAGAAAAGTGTCTGTAGATTTTTCTGATACTTACGCAAAGGCATCCCAGATGATCATCGTAAAAGAAGACAGCGCGATTGCAGGCCCGGATGACTTAAAGGGTGTTGTAGTAGGCGTTCAGCTGGGAACCACCGGCGATATCTATGTTTCCGATCTGGAGGCAGAGGGAACGACCGTAGAGCGTTACAACAAGGGTTTTGAGGCTGTTCAGGCATTAAGCCAGGGCAAGATCGATGCAGTTGTGATCGATGGCGAGCCGGCAAAGACGTTCGTAGCTGAGACTGAGGGCATCAAGATGTTAGATGAGGCCTTTACAGAGGAGGAATATGCGATTGCTGTTAAGAAGGGAAATACAGAACTCCTTGACAAGATCAACGGCGCACTTTCTGAGTTAGAGTCCGAGGGGACTCTGGATGAGATCGTAGCAAAATACATCACAGCAGAATAAGAATCAGCCAATATCCGGTCCGCCAGGTGCGGGCCGGGTCTTTTCCGGAGCCTGTCTGAAATCTGCTGCGGGCGGCTGTCTGCCTGCGTCCCGTCACAGAGCAGCAAGCAGAGGTGAGACAGATTCCGGAACGAAGGAACTGTTCTGGCTTACACATTCATAAAAGAAAGGGAAAAGTGGAATGTGGGAAAATTTTACAAATGCATTTTATTTAAATTTTATATCTGAGGATCGGTGGCGTTATATTACAGATGGTCTGCAGACAACTCTGATCATCACCTGCTTTGCCTGCCTTATGGGTATTGTGCTGGGCTTTATTGTGGGAATGATCCGCTCCACCCATGATAAAACGGGAAAACTTAAATTCCTCAATGTGATCTGTCAGATTTATCTGACCGTAATCCGCGGAACGCCGGTTGTAGTACAGCTGCTGATCATCTATTTTGTTGTATTCGGCAGCGCACGCATCGACAAGGTGATCGTGGCGATTATGGCTTTTGGAATCAATTCCGGCGCTTATGTAGCTGAAATCTTCCGAAGCGGTATCATGTCGATCGATCCGGGACAGATGGAAGCAGGACGAAGCCTTGGCTTTAACTATTTTCAGACCATGCGCTACATCATTATGCCTCAGGCATTTAAGGTTGTGCTTCCTACCCTGTGTAATGAGTTTATTTCTCTTTTAAAGGAAACCTCTGTTTCCGGTTATATTGCCATTCAGGATCTTACCAAGGGCGGCGATATTATACGAAGCAGGACCTACAGCGCATTTATGCCCTTGATCGCAGTGGCGCTGGTATATCTTACGATTGTATTGATCTTTACAAAACTGATCCAGATTCTGGAAAGGAGGCTGCGTCAGAATGAGCGGTAATAAGAAAGAAGAAGCGCTGATCCATGTTCAGGGTCTTGGGAAAAGCTTTGGAGCCGTAGATGTATTAAAGGATATCAGTGTAGATATCAATAAAGGCGATGTGGTTTTCGTGATCGGACCTTCCGGCTCCGGAAAGAGTACTTTCCTTCGGTGCTTAAACCGTCTGGAGGAGCCCACCAGAGGCCATATTTTCTTTGAGGGAACCGATATCACAGATCCAAAGACAAACATTGATAAGCATCGCCAGAAGATGGGAATGGTATTCCAGCAGTTTAATCTGTTCCCTCATATGGACATTATGAAAAATCTTACCATCGGCCCTGTAAAGCTTCAGGGAATCAGCCAGGAGGAGGCAGAAAAAGAGGCCATGCGGCTGTTAGAGCGCGTGGGGCTGGCAGACCGTGCCCATGCTTATCCCAGCCAGCTTTCCGGAGGACAGAAGCAGCGAATCGCTATTGTGAGAGCTCTCTGCATGAAGCCGGATGTGATGCTCTTTGATGAGCCTACCTCAGCCCTTGATCCGGAGATGGTAGGAGAAGTATTAAACGTTATGCGCGATCTGGCAGAAGAGAAGATGACGATGGTGGTCGTTACCCATGAGATGGGCTTTGCCAGAGAGGTAGCTACCCGCGTTCTGTTTATGGACGGCGGTTATATTATGGAGGAGGCAGCTCCTGAGGAATTTTTCACAAATCCTAAAAATGAGCGTTTAAAGAGCTTTTTAAGCAAGGTATTATAAAACAGGGAATCCTGCGGCTTCGGCGCTGTATGTGCCAGCTGCGGGATTTTTTGATTAAATTCCAATAAATTATAAGAATATTTGATAAAGTCTATTGATAAAAGGTAAAATTGGTATTATCTTAGCTATATACAGCGGCGGGGGTAAAATATGCGCAGCCGGTCTGGGAAAGGAAGAAACTGTATGGGTATAAAAAACAGCGATGACGGAAATAAAAAGCCGTTTCTCTATTATTACATCATCGTCCTTCTGGTCGTGATGGTTTTAAATGCACTTGTATTCCCGTCTATGATGGAACGCTCCATGGAGGTGCCGTTCAGTGAGTTTACGGCTCAGCTGGATGCGGGAAATATCAAAGAGGCATATGTAAGCAGTGACAATACAGAGATTGTTTATTCGTTAAAGCCGGAGGAGGGAGCCAGACCCCAGTGGTCTGCCATAACCTACAAGACAGGAAATATGGTTACGGAAGATGAACTGGAGGCCAAGCTTTCAGCGGCAGGGGTGGAGGTTTATACCAAACAGATCCCGCACAAGGAATCCCCCCTGGTTAATTTTCTGATGACATGGATTTTCCCAATCCTGATGTTTGTAGTCATCGGACAGATTATGGCGCGGATGATGGCAAAGCGCATGGGCGGCGGAAACGCCATGACCTTTGGCAAGTCCAATGCAAAGATTTACGGGGAAAATGAAACCGGCGTTACGTTTCGTGACGTGGCTGGAGAGGAAGAGGCCAAGGACGCTTTAAAGGAGATTGTAGATTTCCTTCACAATCCGGAAAAATATGCGGATATCGGAGCCAATCTGCCAAAGGGCGCTCTTTTGGTAGGCCCTCCCGGAACGGGAAAAACCCTTCTTGCAAAGGCTGTGGCAGGCGAAGCCCATGTTCCGTTTTTTTCCATTTCCGGTTCAGAATTTGTAGAGATGTTTGTGGGTATGGGCGCTGCCAAGGTGAGAGATCTCTTTAAGCAGGCCAATGAAAAGGCTCCCTGTATTGTGTTTATTGATGAGATCGATACCATCGGAAAGAAGCGCGACGGCGGCGGTATGAGCGGAAATGATGAGAGAGAGCAGACCTTAAATCAGCTTCTGACAGAGATGGACGGCTTTGACGGGAAGAAGGGCGTGGTAATCCTCGCGGCAACCAACCGTCCGGAATCCCTGGATCCGGCCCTGCTGCGTCCGGGACGGTTTGACCGCCGGGTACCGGTAGAGCTGCCTGATTTAAAGGGAAGAGAGGCAATTTTAAAGGTACACGGACAGAAGGTTAAGATGTCCGATGATGTAGATTATAATGCCATTGCCAGGGCTACGGCAGGAGCCAGCGGCGCAGAACTTGCAAATATTGTCAATGAGGCTGCGCTGCGGGCGGTGCGCTTTGGAAGAAAGGCGGTGTGCCAGGAGGATCTTCAGGAAAGTGTGGAAACCGTCATTGCAGGCTACCAGAAGAAAAACGCGGTGATTCCGCCGGATGAGCGCCGGATCGTGGCGTACCATGAGGTGGGACACGCTCTGGTAGCGGCCTGTCAGACCCACAGCGCTCCCGTTCAGAAGATTACCATAATTCCAAGAACTTCAGGAGCCCTTGGATATACCATGCAGGTTGATCAGGGCGAACGGTATCTGATGAGCCGGGATGAGGCGTTAAATAAGATTGCCACCTTTACAGGCGGACGGGCGGCAGAGGAAGTTATTTTCCATTCTATTACCACAGGAGCCTCCAATGATATCGAGCAGGCAACCAAGATCGCAAGAGCCATGGTAACGCGATATGGCATGACGGATGAATTTGACATGGTTGCCATGGAAACGGTGAATAATCAGTATCTGGGAGGAGATACCTCTCTGATGTGCTCTCCGGAAACAGCCAAACGGATTGATGAAAAGGTAGTTCAGATCGTCCGGGAGCAGCATGAAAAGGCAATTCACATTTTAAAGGAAAACGAGACAAAGCTCCATGAGATTGCGGCTTATCTTCTGGATAAGGAGACGATCACCGGGGAAGAGTTTATGGAGATTTTTGAAAAACAGAGCGCAGATGGGGAAAATACCTTGAAAGAGGAAGAATAAAAGAAAGATTACAGCCCCGGACGGGTGCAATCGTAAGGTTTTGTTCGATTGCATTTGCTCCGGGGCTGTGTTATGATGAAATACCCGAACATATGTACTAAATTAAGAAAGGCAGGTAAGACAGATGAGCAGTATTTTGGAGCAGCTGTATGCGGGAGATTTAACTCCGGCAGAAAACGTGATTCAGGGAAATGAGGAGTATGACCGGCTGTGCAGACAGTCAGTTCAGGAAATCGAGGAATTTTCAAAAAAGCTGGACGATGAAAGCCGAAAGAGTTTTGATGCGCTGTTAGAGCATTATCTGGAGCTGACTTATATAGAAAAAAGCCAGACCTTCTGTGACGGATTTCGTCTGGGAGCCGGAATTATGTGCGAGGTTTTTAAAGGAAGGGAATGTCTGTGCAGATAGGAATTTCCTTTTTTGTAATATCGAACAAATGTTTGAAAAACAGGCTTTGATGTGATATACTGATTGCATCAAATGATTTTAGGAGTTTACGCCATGGCAAAGCAATACATTAAGATCCGGGGAGCCAGCGAACATAATCTGAAGCATGTTTCCGTGGATATTCCCAGAGATGAGCTGGTGGTTTTGACGGGCCTTTCGGGCTCTGGAAAATCTTCACTGGCGTTTGACACGATTTATGCAGAGGGACAGAGACGCTATATGGAATCCCTGTCCTCCTATGCCCGTCAGTTTTTAGGACAGATGGAAAAGCCGGATGTAGAAAGCATTGAAGGCCTGTCTCCGGCCATTTCCATTGATCAGAAATCCACGAACCGTAATCCGCGCTCCACGGTGGGTACGGTGACAGAGATTTATGATTATATGAGGCTTCTTTATGCCAGAGTGGGAATCCCCCATTGTCCGAAGTGCGGAAGGGAGATTCACAAGCAGACCATTGATCAGATGGTAGACCAGATTATGGCTATGCCGGAGCGTACAAGGCTGCAGCTGTTAGCGCCTGTAGTCCGGGGACGGAAGGGAGAGCATGTAAAGGTTCTGGAGCAGGCCAGAAAAAGCGGTTATATGCGTGTACGGATTGATGGAAATCTCTATGAGCTTTCTGAGGAGATTCATCTTGAAAAGAATATCAAACACAATATAGAGATCGTGGTAGACCGTCTGGTAGTGAAAGAAGGGATTGAAAATCGTCTGACAGACTCCATTGAGACGGTTATGGCCTTAAGCGGCGGCCTGATGACGGTAGATGTGATCGGAGGGGAGCCAGTTAATTTCAGCCAGAGCTTTTCCTGTCCGGACTGCAATATCAGTATCGATGAGGTAGAGCCGAGGAGTTTTTCCTTTAACAATCCCTTCGGAGCCTGTCCGGAGTGTTTTGGACTGGGCTATAAGATGGAGTTTGATGAAAACCTGATGATTCCAGATCCGTCTCTTTCGATTAACCAGGGCGCTATCGTAGTTTTAGGCTGGCAGTCCTGTACGGATAAGGGGAGCTTTACCCGGGCGATCCTGGACGCTTTGGCAAAAGAGTACCACTTTGATCTGGATACCCCCTTTGAGGCATATCCCAAGGAAATCCATGATATCCTGCTGTACGGCACCGGAGGGCATGAGGTAAAGGTGCGCTATAAAAGCCAGAGAGGCGAAGGCGTCTATGATGTGGCCTTTGAGGGGCTGATTGAAAATGTCAGCCGCCGTTACAAGGAAACCTTTTCTGAGGCCTCCAAGGCAGAATATGAGACGTATATGCGCATTACGCCCTGTCCGGTCTGCCGCGGACAGAGACTGAAAAAGGAATCTCTGGCGGTAACGGTGGGGGATAGGAACATCTATGAAGCCACTAATATGTCCATTGTGAAGTTTAAGGAGTTTATGGATGAGCTGAAGCTGACCCCTATGCAGCAGACCATCGGAGAGTCTATTTTAAAGGAGATTCGTGCCAGGATCAGCTTTCTCATTGATGTGGGACTGGATTATCTGTCTCTTTCGCGGGCTACGGGCACCTTATCTGGCGGAGAGGCCCAGCGCATCCGTCTGGCAACGCAGATCGGTTCCGGTCTGGTGGGCGTGGCATACATTCTGGATGAGCCAAGCATCGGCCTTCACCAGAGGGACAATGACAAGCTCTTAAAGACCCTTCTTCACCTGCGGGATCTTGGCAACAGTGTCCTGGTAGTGGAGCATGATGAGGATACCATGCGGGCGGCGGATTGTATTGTAGATATTGGCCCCAGGGCCGGTGAACATGGAGGGCAGATCGTAGCGGTAGGTACGGCAGAAGAAATTATGGCAAACCCGGATTCTATTACAGGGGCCTACTTAAGCGGCCGCATCCGCATTCCCGTGCCGGAAAAGCGTCGGCTCCCTGCTGGCTGGATTACAGTACGAAAGGCGGCGGAGAACAATCTGAAAAATATTGATGTATCCTTCCCGCTGGGAGTGATGACCTGCGTTACAGGTGTATCCGGATCAGGAAAGAGTTCTCTTGTAAATGAGATTCTGTATAAAGCCCTGGCGAAAAAGCTGAACCGGGCGAGAACCATACCGGGAAAGCATAAGTGTATAGAAGGCACGGAACAGCTGGACAAGGTTATTGCTATTGACCAGTCTCCAATTGGACGCACTCCCAGATCTAATCCGGCCACCTACACAGGAGTATTTGATCTGATCCGCGATCTGTTTGCCTCTACCAGTGATGCCAAAGCCAGGGGATACAGCAAGGGACGTTTTAGCTTTAACGTAAAGGGCGGACGCTGTGAGGCCTGCTCCGGCGACGGGATCATCAAGATTGAGATGCATTTTCTTCCGGATGTATATGTGCCATGTGAGGTCTGCGGCGGAAAGAGGTATAACAGGGAGACTCTGGAGGTGAAGTATAAGGGGAAGAACATCTATGATGTGTTAAATATGACGGTGGAGGATGCTCTGACGTTCTTTGAAAATGTACCTTCTATTACCAGAAAGATTCAGACCCTTTATGATGTAGGGCTTGGATATATCCGTCTGGGACAGCCCTCTACAGAACTTTCCGGCGGAGAAGCCCAGAGAATCAAGCTGGCGACGGAGCTTTCCAAGCGCGGAACGGGAAGGACCATCTATATTTTGGATGAGCCCACCACAGGGCTTCACTTTGCCGATGTTCATAAACTGATTGAGATTCTCCGGCGCTTATCTGATGGTGGAAATACAGTAGTAGTGATTGAACATAATCTGGATGTGATCAAGACAGCAGATTATATTATTGAT
>ERZ791842.1545-NODE-1545-length-10954-cov-2.35297_pt1 | contig 10954 bp, 10 predicted proteins | sample MGYA00509944_ERZ791842 | MGnify/ENA primary metagenome ERZ791842 (study PRJEB30046, sample SAMN00715263) | human gut metagenome | study: EMG produced TPA metagenomics assembly of the A metagenome-wide association study of gut microbiota in type 2...
TCTGTTGCGTTATGCATTTGAAAAAGATAATTATCTGCCGGAGGAAATTCTTTGGAGAGAAAAAGCTGCATTTTCAGATGCAGTAGGACATTCTTTAGTTGATTATTTGAAGCAATATGCAGAAGATAAGTATACAGATGAAGAGTTTGAAAGCAGATGTGAAAATTATGTACATGCCATACCATTTACCAAAGAATCTTTATTGTACAGAGAAATTTTTGAAAAGTATTATAAGGGACAATCTGAGATGGTCGTAGATTTCTGGATGCCGAATGCGGAATGGGAAGGATGTAATGTAAAAGATCCTTCCGCAAGAGTCCTTGCCAATTATGGTGACAGTGGGAAATAAAAGAAAATCTCGAAATACCTATTGACATAGTAGGTGAAAGGAAATATAATGCAAAAAACAAACCTATTAAATTAGTAGGTAAAAGGAGGATGCTATGTCAACATACAGATTTGAAACACTTCAGCTTCATGTGGGGCAGGAAACTCCTGACCCTGTTACAGATGCACGTGCAGTGCCTATTTATGCAACTACTTCTTATGTTTTTCATGATTGTGCCCATGCAGCAGCTCGCTTTGGACTTGAAGATGCCGGAAATATTTATGGTCGTTTAACGAACTCCACACAGGATGTATTGGAAAAACGTGTTGCTGCTTTGGAAGGAGGTATTGCTGCTCTGGCACTTTCTTCAGGAGCAGCTGCAATTGCTTATACCTTGCAGGCCCTAGGACAAAATGGCGGACATATTGTTGCACAGAAAACAATTTACGGAGGCAGTTATAATCTGATGGCACATACGCTTCCGGGATTTGGAATTAAGGCTTCCTTTGTTAATATACATGATCTTAATGAAGTAGAAGCAGCTATTAAAGAAAATACAAGGGCAATTTATATAGAAACTCTTGGTAATCCTAACAGTGATATTCCGGATATTGATGCCTTGGCTGGGATTGCTCATAAACATGGCTTACCTCTTGTAGTGGATAATACCTTTGGTACACCATATTTTATTCGACCGATTGAACACGGAGCTGATATTGTAGTGCATTCTGCTACAAAATTTCTTGGTGGCCATGGTACTACTCTTGGAGGAATTATTGTAGACGCAGGAAAATTTGATTGGGCTGTTTCCGGAAAGTATCCGGCAATTGCTGCCCCGAATCCAAGTTATCATGGTGTTTCTTTTGTAAATGCTGCGGGACCGGCAGCGTTTGTTACATATATTAGGGCAATTCTCCTTCGTGATACAGGAGCAAGCATTTCTCCTTTTGCAGCATTTTTACTATTACAGGGAATTGAAACATTGTCACTGCGCTTGGAACGCCATGCAGAAAATACTAAGAAAGTGGTAGAATTTTTAAAAAATCATTCGCAAGTTGAAAAAGTAAATCATCCGTCCCTTCCTTCGCATCCGGATTATTTTCTTTATCAGAAATATTTTCCAAATGGAGGCGCATCTATTTTTACATTCGATATCAAAGGAGGGAAGGAAGAAGCATATAGGTTTATTGATCACTTGCAAATTTTCTCATTGCTTGCAAATGTAGCGGATGTGAAAAGTCTTGTAATTCATCCGGCAACTACAACACATAGCCAGCTTTCACCGGAAGAATTGGAAGAGCAGGAAATTAAATCTAATACAATCCGACTTTCTATCGGAACAGAAAATATAATAGATATAATAGATGATTTACAGCATGGGTTTGATGCGGTAGAATAAAGGAAGGAGAGTTTTGATATGTCAAGAATATATACTTCGGCAGAACAGCTGATTGGGAATACTCCACTTTTGAAACTCACTCAGATCGAAAGAGAGTATGATTTGCAGACAGAAATCCTGGCTAAGCTGGAATATTTTAATCCGGCCGGATCAGTAAAAGATCGTGTAGCAAAAGCCATTTTGGATGATGCGGAAAATACCGGAAAATTAAAACGTGATATTATTGAACCAACTTCCGGAAATACAGGTATCGGTCTTGCTTCTGTTGCTGCGGCCAGAGGATATCGTGTCATCCTTGTAATGCCGGACACCATGTCTGTGGAACGGCGACAACTTATGAAAGCATACGGAGCAGAACTTGTACTTAGTGATGGAAAAAAGGGAATGAAAGGCGCTATTGCAAAAGCGGAAGAGCTGGCAAAGGAAATAGCGAATAGCTTTATTCCCGGACAATTTATAAATCCTGCAAATCCCAAAGCCCATAGAGAGCACCGGACCTGAAATATACAGAGATACAGATGGGAACGTCGATATCTTTGTAGCAGGAGTAGGTACAGGAGGGACAGTGACAGGTGTTGGAGAATATCTGAAAAAACAAAATGCAGATATTCAGATTGTAGCTGTCGAGCCAGAATCTTCCGCTGTACTTTCTACAGGTATAGGAGGTTCCCATAAAATACAGGGTATCGGAGCTGGATTTGTTCCTGAGATACTAAATACTTCTGTTTATGACGAGATTATTACGGTAAAGGATGAAGATGCTTTTGCAACTGGAAAACTTATAGGTTATAAAGAAGGGATACTGGTAGGTATTTCCTCCGGAGCTGCTTTGTGGGCAGCTATCCAGCTTGCCAAAAGAGACGAAAACAAAGGAAAAAGTATTGTCGTGTTGCTGCCGGATACAGGAGACAGATATTTATCGACACCTCTCTTTGCAGAATAAAAAACAAGGAAAGAAGGAAGACAGATATGATGATCTCAACAAGAGGAAGGTATGCATTGCGTGTATTGCTCGATCTTGCAGAAAATCAAAATAAGGGTTATGTTGCAATGAAGAAAGTTGCAGAACGACAGGAATTATCATTAAAATATATTGAAAGAATTATGCCTGTACTTTCTAAAAATCATTATGTGGAAGGTGTACAGGGAAAAGGCGGGGGATATCGTCTTGCAAAAGAGCCAAAGGATTATCGGATTGGAGATATTTTAAGATTGACTGAAGGACAGTTGGTTCCTGTAGCATGTTTGGAATGTAATGCGGAAACTTGTAAGCGCGCAAATATATGTAAAACATTGCCAATGTGGAAAGAGTTTCATCATATGGTAAACAATTATTTTGACAATATTACCCTTTCAGATTTAATGAAATATGGTGACAAAAGTAAAGATTTTCAATAAAATAGATTGACAAGAGAAATCATAAGAGGTAAAATAGCGTGCGTAAAGGCAAAGGCGTCTTTAAGTTAAAAGAAACTTAAAGGCACTTTTGCCTTTTTGTTTGATGGGAAATTGTATTTTATGAAACAGAAAATAAAGGAAGGAAGTGAGCGACAGTGACGAAATATATTTTTGTAACAGGAGGGGTAGTATCAGGACTGGGAAAGGGAATTACAGCAGCTTCACTTGGAAGACTTTTAAAGGCAAGAGGTTTGAAAGTAGCTGCACAGAAGCTGGATCCCTATATTAATGTAGATCCTGGAACAATGAGTCCATATCAACATGGTGAAGTATATGTGACCGAAGATGGAGCAGACACAGATTTGGATCTGGGCCATTATGAGAGATTTATTGACGAAAATCTAAATCAATATTCTAACCTTACAACAGGAAAAGTTTACTGGAATGTATTAAATAAGGAACGAAAAGGGGAATATCTTGGTTCTACAGTTCAGGTTATTCCTCATGTTACGAATGAAATTAAAGAATTTGTGTATCGCGTAGGGGAAAAAACGGATGCAGATGTAGTAATTACGGAGATTGGTGGAACAATCGGAGATATTGAATCTCAGCCATTTCTGGAAGCAGTGCGACAGATTTCCTTAGAAATAGGAAAGGAAAACAGTCTTTTTATTCATGTGACGTTAGTTCCTTATTTGAGTGGTTCTGAAGAACACAAGTCTAAACCAACACAACATTCAGTCAAGGAATTAAGAGGTATGGGAATCAATCCAGATATTATTGTGTTGCGTTCCGATAAACCGCTGGAGGCATCTATTTTCGAGAAAATTTCACTTTTCTGCAATGTAAAGTCAGATTGTGTTGTTGAAAACAGAACCTTGTCTAACCTTTATGAAGCGCCACTGATGTTGGAAAAATCCAGATTTTCAGACGTAGTATGCAGGGAACTTAATATTGATGCACCGAAACCGGTACTGGCAGAGTGGGAACAGATGGTAAGACGTATTCGAAACCGTACAGGGGAAGTCCATATTGGACTTGTTGGAAAATATGTAAAACTTCATGATGCATATTTATCTGTGGCAGAGGCAATGAATCATGCCGGGTATGAAATGAATACGTTTGTGAAAGTCCATTGGATCGACTCGGAGGATATTACTAAAGACAGTGTAAATAATATATTGAAAGATTTGTCTGGGGTTATTATTCCGGGAGGATTTGGAAATCGTGGGATAGAGGGTATGATTTTGGCGGCAAAATATGCCCGCGAAAAACAAATTCCGTATTTGGGCATTTGCCTTGGAATGCAGATTGCAGTTATTGAATTTGCAAGAAATATGTTGGGGCTTAAAGATGCTAATTCGGGAGAATTTGACGAACAATGCAAACATAAAGTAATTGACTTTATGCCAGGACAAAGTGAAGAAGTAGAAAAAGGAGGGACTCTTCGTTTGGGGAGTTATCCATGTAGTATTAAGTTCGGCACAAAATTGGAATCATACTATGGAAAACAAACCATACATGAACGTCATCGCCATCGTTATGAATTTAATAATAAATATCGCGAAAAGCTGACAGATGCAGGACTTGTAATCAGTGGGACTTCTCCAGATAACAGTCTGGTGGAAGCTATAGAACTGCAGGAGCATCCGTTTTTTACTGGCGTACAGTTTCATCCAGAATTCAAGAGCCGCCCAAATCAGGCTCATCCACTATTTAGAGGCTTTATTTCGGCTGCATTAAAGGAGCAAAATTATGGGAATTCATGAGGAATGTGGCGTATTCGGAATAATAAATACAAGAAAAAAGAATGTGGCAGAAATCGTTTATTATGGATTGTATGCGCTGCAGCATAGAGGACAGGAAAGCTGTGGAATTGTTGTAAATGATGAGGGGGTATTTACTTCTCATAAGGATCTTGGACTTGTAAGTGAAGTATTTACTAAAGATTCGTTGTCTCATTTACCAGAAGGAACCATGGCTGTGGGTCATGTACGATATGGAACCACAGGAGGAACAACGCGAAATAACTGTCAGCCCATTGAGGTGAACCATCAGAAAGGCAAAATGGCAGTGGCGCATAATGGAAATCTAAGTAATGCATTGGAATTGCGTGATAAGTTAGAATTGTCAGGCGCAATTTTTCATACGACAAGTGACACGGAAACGATAGCTTATGTTATTACCAGAGAAAGGCTGATGACGCCAAGTATTGAAGATGCAGTGAGCAATACTATGAATTTACTGGAAGGGGCGTATTCTTTGGTCTTGGTATCGTCTGCAAAGATGATTGCTGCAAGAGACCCTTACGGGTTCAGACCGCTTTGTTATGGACAGATGTCAGATGGCTCTTATGTTGTTGCATCAGAAAGTTGTGCATTATCAGCCGTAGGTGCAGAATTTATCAGAGATTTACTGCCGGGAGAAATACTAGTCTTTGATCAGAAAGGGATGGTGTCAAGAAAAGAACACTGTGGAGAACAGAAGAAAAAAACATGTATCTTTGAGTATATTTATTTTGCCAGACCGGATTCGGTTATCGATAATGTATCTGTTCACGCTTCACGAATTCGCGCAGGTCAGTTGCTGGCAGAGAAGTATCCGGCAAAAGCAGATGTTGTAATTGGAGTTCCGGACAGCGGTCTGGATGCTGCTCTTGGCTATGCAAATAAATCAGGTATTCCTTATGGGATTGGATTGATCAAAAACAAATACATTGGCAGAACATTCATTTCACCGAGACAAAATGAGCGATTGGATAAAGTTCGAATAAAACTATCTCCTGTAAAGAATGTAATAGATGGAAAAAGGGTGGTTCTTATTGATGACTCTATTGTAAGAGGAACCACAAGCAGACAGATTGTAAAATTACTACGTGATGCAGGGGCAAGAGAAATACATATGAGAATTTCCGCACCTCCATTTTTGCATCCTTGTTATTATGGGACAGATATTGATTCTGAGGAAAACCTGATTGCCTGTCATCACAGTACAGAAGAAATTGCTGGAATGCTTGGAGTAAATTCTTTAGGATATCTGGAAATCTCTCAATTGGGAAAATTGATTGAAAGTGAGGATTATTGTGCAGCATGTTTTAATGGAAGATATCCCACACGAATTCCAATAGATCTTCGCAAAGACCGATTTGAAAGAAAATTATCGGAGAGAAAAAAATAATGGAGGAATAGAGTATGGTAAAACCTAATATGTATTACAATGAATTGAAAGACTCATACCTTTTTTATAATATAGCCCAGAAAACCAGAACGTATGTAGAGAACCATCCGGGAGTAAAACTTTTAAGAATGGGAATTGGAGATGTTTCATTACCATTGTGTGATGCAGTGATTAAAGCATTGCATGAGGCTGTGGATGATCAAGCTTCAAAAAGTAGTTTTCATGGATATATGCCAGAATGTGGTGCTCCATTTTTAAGAGAAGCGATTGTAAAATATTATGCAAAAAGAGGTATTTCTTTATCAGCGGAGGAAATTTTTGTATCAAGCGGAGCAAGTGATGAATTGGGAGATGTTTTGGATTTATTTGATCGCTCTAATCAGGTATTGGTAATTGAGCCAGCTTATCCGGCGTATGTAGACGCAAATGTGATGGCAGGAAGAAAGATTATGTATTTGGTTTCAGGAGAGGAAAATGAATTTTTGCCTGAACCAAATGAGAAAACAGAAGCAGATATTATTTATATTTGTTCACCAAATAATCCTACTGGAGCTGTTTTTTCACGTAGTCAACTTCAGGCATGGGTCAATTATGCAAATAAGAGAGGTTCCATTATTCTTTTCGATGCGGCATATGAGGCCTTTATTGAGGATGAAATACTTCCACATAGTATTTTTGAACTGGATGGAGCAGAAACATGTGCCATAGAAATTTGCTCTTTTTCAAAAACTGCCGGCTTCACGGGAACCAGACTTGGTTATACCATTATACCAAAAGCATTGAAGCGTAATGGGATGAATATGAATGAGATGTGGGTGCGAAATCGTACAACAAAAACAAATGGTGTATCTTATATTATTCAGAAAGGTGGAGCAGCAGTTTTTTCAGAAGAAGGTCAGAAACAAATTCATGAAAATATACAGATTTATAAGAAAAATGCAAAAGTATTGATGCAGACCTTGGATCAGCTTGGAATTTGGTACTGTGGAGGGAAAAATGCCCCTTATATTTGGATGAAATGTCCGAGAGGAATGAAAAGCTGGGAGTTTTTTGACTATCTGTTACAGGAAATTCAAGTAGTAGGAACACCAGGAGAGGGGTTTGGAGCTTGTGGAGAAGGATATTTTAGATTCTCAACATTCAGTTCTCCGGAAGATACAAAAGAAGCAGCAAAAAGAATTGTTAAATTACTTTCATAATGTTTGATATAGGATTTTTATGGTAACAGTTAAGATTTCAAGATAAAAATGTAAAGAATGTAAAGTTAACAGACGCAGGAGAGGCGTCTGTTATTTTTATATAAATTTTACTTTGATTTAACAATCTGACGGTAGTCGATTTTACATGATTTTCGTATAATGATATCACAGCAATAAAAAATAATGTTGTAAAAAATTAGAAAAAGATAAATAATTTATATCACAGGGAGGTTTGGCTGATGCGTACAAAATTCGACCAGCAGCTTGAGGAGCTGAATGTAGAGCTGATTAAAATGGGAGCTTTATGTGAAAGAGCAATCAGAAGAGCAGTGGATCAGCTTGAGGATACTCAGGATGCAGAAAAGGAACTTGTAGATGGAATTGAGGAGGAAATCAATCAGAAAGAAAGAGAGATTGAAACTCTTTGTATGAAACTTCTCCTTCAACAGCAGCCCGTAGCCGGTGACCTGAGACAAATATCTTCTGCATTAAAAATGATTTCTGATATGGAGAGAATTGGAGATCAGGCTCAGGATATTGCGGATATGTCCCGCTTTGTTCAGGTGAAGGAACTGGCTCATAAAATTCATATTGGAGAAATGGCTGAAGCAGCAATTAAAATGGTGACAGAAAGCATTGATTCTTTTGTGAAAAAAGATTTAGAAGCTGCGGCAAAGGTTGTAGAATATGATGATGTAGTAGACAATCTGTTCTTAAAAGTAAAACAGGAGCTTCCAAATATGATGAAAAAGGATGCTCAGCAGGCAGAATATTACATTGATTTAATTATGATTGCCAAGTATTTGGAAAGAATTGGAGATCACGCAGAAAACATTGCCCAGTGGGTAGAGTACTCAATAACAGGAAAGCATGAAGCAGACAGAGGATAATAGGATGATTTATTTAGTAGAAGATGATGAAAGTATCAGAGAGTTATTGGTGTATACCTTAAATGGTCAAGGGCTTGTGGCAGAGGGATTTGCGTATCCCTCTGATTTTTGGCATGCGATGGAAATGAAAATTCCGGATTTAGTGCTTTTGGACATTATGCTGCCGGAGGAAGATGGACTGGAAATTTTACAGAAACTTCGTAAAAAGAAAGAAACGAAAAATATTCCCATTGCCATGCTGACGGCAAAGGGCAGTGAATATGATGTTGTAAAAGGTCTTGATGGCGGAGCAGATGATTATATTCCCAAACCATTCCGTATGATGGAGTTGGTTTCCAGAGTGAAAGCACTGCTTCGCAGGGGTGGTCAGGAACAGCCTCAGGATGATGAAGAATACGTTTTGGGAGAATTGTATGTTTCAAAGAAACGTCATCTGGTAAAAGTAAATGGAGAGGAAGTTACTCTTACTATGAAGGAGTTTGAGCTATTATTGCTGTTCTTATCAAATCCGGGGATTGTGTTCTCCAGAGCACAGCTTTTGGATAAAATATGGGGCTATCAGTTTGATGGAGAAAGCAGAACAGTAGATGTTCATATCAGAACACTTCGCCAGAAACTGAAAGATGCCGGACATTATATCGAAACTGTTCGAGGTATAGGATATAAAGTAGGAGGGGAAGAATGACAAAAAAAATTTTCAAGTCTATGCTTTTCGTTTCCATGATTGTCCTTTTTGCAGGTTCCGGGCTGATTATGGGGATTTTGTATCATTATTTTGGAAAGCAGCTGGCAAAAGAATTAAAGACAGAAGCAGCCTATTTGGCTATTGCAGTAGAAAAAGAGGGAATGGAAGCTTTTGATAGACTGCCTCCCCAGACAGAACGTGTCACATATATTGATGAAGATGGAACAGTTCTTTTCGACAGCGTAGCAGATGAAGATAATATGGATAATCATGAAAACCGTTCAGAAATCCAGAAAGCATTGAAAACAGGTTCAGGTACAGCAGTCAGAAGGTCTGATACGTTGTCAGAAAAAACCTTATATTATGCAATGAAAATGGCGGATGGAAAAATCCTGAGAGTATCCAGCGTTCAGTACAATATTCCAGGGATTTTAGGAGGAATGGTACAGCCTATTTTGATTATCTTGATTTTTATGGTAGGTTTGTCAGCGTTATTAGCTTTTCGTCTTTCAAAGAAAATTACAGAGCCTATCAATGCCCTTGATTTGGAGCATCCGGAGGATAATCAGGTATATGATGAGTTGACACCACTCTTAAGTAAAATTAGCAGACAGCAAAAGTCTCTTCATCGTGAGATTGAAGATGCCAGAAAGCAACAGGAAGAATTTTCTTTAATTACAGAAAATATGGAAGAAGGATTTTTAGTTATTGATAAGCATACAGAAGTATTATCTTATAACTCCAGTGCACTGAAGCTTTTAGGTGATCCGAAATGGCAGGGAAGACAGAGTATTTTAACACTAAATAGAAGTGAAGAATTTCAGGGTATTGTAGAACAGGTGCTGGAAGGCCATCATACAGTTAGAATGATGGAATTCCCAGAAAGAAGCTGCCAGATTGCAGCTAATCCTGTATGGCAGGGCAAGGAAGTAACAGGAGCAGTTATTATTATTCTTGATGTAACAGAACGTATGCGAGGAGAGCAATTACGCAGGGAGTTTACTGCAAATGTTTCTCATGAATTGAAAACACCCCTTACGTCTATTTCAGGCTTTGCAGAAATTATTAAGGATGGATTTGTAAAACCTGAGGATACAAAAGTGTTTGCCAGTCGTATTTTTAAAGAAGCACAGAGATTAATTACACTGGTAAATGATGTAATTAAGATTTCTCAGTTGGATGAAGGAGAAATTGTTTATCAAAAAGAACAGGTGGATTTGTACCAGCTTTCTTCAGAGGTTCTTCACCGTATAGAACATAGTGCAAAGGAAAAGGATGTTAAACTTTATCTGGAAGGATCTCATGTTCAAGTGTCTACAGTAAGAATGATTTTAGATGAAGTTCTCTTCAATCTCTGTGAAAATGGGTTAAAATATAATAAACAGGGTGGAAGTTTGACGGTCACATTGAAAGAAGAAAATAATAAAGTAGAAATTTCAGTGGAAGACACAGGAATTGGAATACCTGAGGGAGAACAGTCTCGAGTATTTGAAAGATTTTATCGTGTGGATAAGAGCCATTCAAAGGCAATCGGCGGTACAGGACTGGGGCTTTCTATTGTAAAACATGGCTGCATGTATTTGGGAGCTAAGGTTGATGTAGAAAGTACACCGGGAGTGGGAAGTAAATTTACGATTACGATGTAAGAAGCTGTTGTAGAAAGCATCTGGATAATATTTATACATTTATTGATTAAAGTGTATAGATATGCCAGATGCTTTATGCGATAGCTTTTATTGTTAATTATTATATTGTACAAAGAAATTATACGTCAGGTTGAAATGTAAATAATAATTGTGGTAGTATATATATGAGCAATAGATTAGATAAAAAAGTAGTAAGAAATTTGAAATCTGAGATGTTTAGTGTAAGGAAGGG
>ERZ791842.1548-NODE-1548-length-10933-cov-2.43758_pt1 | contig 10933 bp, 9 predicted proteins | sample MGYA00509944_ERZ791842 | MGnify/ENA primary metagenome ERZ791842 (study PRJEB30046, sample SAMN00715263) | human gut metagenome | study: EMG produced TPA metagenomics assembly of the A metagenome-wide association study of gut microbiota in type 2...
GATGAGAAAGCACTCGATCAGTATAATATAGTAACAGTGACGAATGCGGATGAACATAAATATCTTGATGATTATTTAGATTCTTCTGTGATTGGTACAAAGGCCTTATCCTCTGTTCTGGTTGAAAAAAGAGATAAGGGAGAAGGCATTGATGTTACAACGAAAAATATTACTTACTGTACAGCAGGTATGTATGAAAATGCGCTTACAACAGCAGGTGTGACAGATGCCACAGTAACTGTAGCAGGACCTTTTAATATTACAGGAACTGCTGCTTTAGTTGGTGCAATGAATGCGTATGAAGACATGACGGGTGAAGATATTTCCAGCGAGAGCAAAGATGCCGCAACGAATGAGCTGGTAGTTACCAGTGAGTTAGCCGATCAGTTTAATGATTCCGACAAAGCCGAACAGTTTTTAGCGTTAATTAAAGAAAAAGTTCTTTCGGATGATGCAAAATCAGAAAGTGACATCAATGATATTATTGATGAGTGCAGCAAAGACTTAGATATCACGGTAACAGATGATCAGAAAGCACAGATTGCAGAACTTATGCAAAAAATTAATAAGCTTGATTTAAATGTAAATGACTTAAAAGAACAGGCAAGTAAAATTTATGATAAATTGAGTGACATGGATATTGATACACAGGGAATCTTTGAGAAAATAAAGACGGCATTATCTTCTATTTTTGCAGCATTAAGTGGTTTATTTAATTAAGCGAAGATAGAAAATATTTGCAGCTATAAGAGGAAACTTCTATCGGCTTGTGTTATAGTGACATCCCACCACCTGTAGGATGCCGGGGCATTCTTGAATATATGCTCTGGAGTTAGAAGTCTTCTTGCTGGAAGAGGATAAGGTGAATTATAAAAAACTATAAATTTTTATAGCATATAGCAGAATTGCTCCTGGAATGCCAAGAACTGTACATACAGCGCCTGTAATCGGATTAATTCCAATTCCAGTGATGATGTCTCTTGCAGCGCAGAAAAAGTTAAAAAAGTAAATGAACGAAAGACCGGCGGCACCGCGTCCGATGATGGAAAAAAGTGCTGTGGGTCTTTTTTTTATGTATGCAATAAAATATCCTGCAAAACAGGCCGCGCAAAAAATAAGCAGAATTTTATTTTGAGATAGATTATCCTGGGATAATGTATTCTGGATGGATGAATTATTAATAAATAAAGTGGAAAAATGAGTAGAAAAAGAAAGAAGAATAGGGTACATAAATTATCTCCTTAGCATGCAGCTTTGCCAGAAAGCATTTTTCAAATACGTTCTGGCATATTAGTTTTTATGAGTTTATGAAAAAGTAAGAGAAAATATGAAAAATATCTTTAAATAAATAATTTGTAATTTAAGTAAAATAAAGGTAGACAAAAATTGGAAAACATGATATATTGATTTTGGAATAACTGTTATATATTTACATTAAATAAAACAATGGAGGGATGTGATATGGATTTTTCAGATATTCGCACAATCATTATAGGAGAAGCAGGAGAGTATGGTAAGCGGCTGGTGAGGTATTTGGAGATTCACCTTTCATCTGCAGTGCGGGTATATCATTTTACAACGGCAGAAGGTATGGTTTCTTTTAAAGAAGAGGCAGAGATTTATCTTTTAGATGAAAGATTTTTTAAAGAATTATCGAAAGAGAAACAGAAATTTTTAAAACAGAAGAAGTTGATTTTACTAACCTGGCGGGAGGAACAAGGCTCTTTTTGCAAATATGATAATCCCCAGAAGTTGTTAGATATGTTGTCTGATTTTACAGATTATAATTCGGATTTATCAGACTTGGCAGCAGAGTTAAAAGATACACCGACGAAGTTAACAATCGTGTATTCCCCGGTGTATGATGAATATCTTGAGCAGATAGCACGTTCTTTTATGTCATTGGGAGATGTATATATGGGAGCGGAAGATCTGGGCTATAAAGGGATAGATTCTGAATACGGAGAAGGCGGTGATATGGGAGATTTATGCTATTACATTCATTTAAGGGAAGAGAATATTTTAGATATATTGCAGGATATGCTTATTCCGAAAGAAGAAGTTCAGGTGTTACATTCTCCAGACTTGTATTTTTATTTGCGGGAACTGACGAAGGAAGATTATGCATGGTTTTTCGATAAGATTAAGAAAGAGAGTCCCTATAGGGAAGTATTCTGGGGAGCGGGAAATTGTTTTGTTGCCAATGTAGATATGCTGCGCTTTTTTGATCAGATTATATTAATAGATTCGAGGAAGAATCCGAGGCAGAGTATTTTTTGTGACCGTTTGGAACGTGTATTAAATATTAATCAGGGAGAGCCTCAAATATGGCAGAGGATATACAGGGAGGATATTTTAGATGGAACTGCCTGGTAAGAGAGAGCTGAGAGAACAGATTTTACACCAGATGGATGGAAGAACATCATATGTCAGCGATAAAGATGTATATCGTGAGATTGATAAGGCAATCTTACGTTCAAGTCATGGCGGATACGGGACACTTTCTGAGAAAGAAGAACTAAGAAGACAGATGTTTTATTCGATAAGAGGATTTGATGTTCTTGAAAAATATTTGGGTGACAGCAGTATAAGTGAGATTATGGTAATTGGAGCCTCGCGTATTTTTGTAGAGCAGAACGGAAAGATTAGAAGAATAGAAGAACACTTTTCAGAAGAGGGCGATGTATACCGCTTGATAGAGCAGATTGTGGCACCAACAAACCGAATGGTGAACGAGGCTTGTCCTATTGTGGACAGCAGACTTCCAGACGGTTCGAGGGTACATATTGTATTGCCGCCAGTATCACTGGAAGGGCCGGTTATCACAATTCGTAAGTTTCTAAAAGGAGGCATGACGATAGAGAAGCTTTTAGCATTTGAAGAGTTTCCAGAGAAACTTACAGGTATACTGTCCGCCCTGGTAAAGAGCAGATACAATATTCTTATTAGTGGAGCGACAAACTCGGGTAAATCCTCTCTTTTGAATGCACTTGCAGAATATATAGGACAGGAGGAGGGAAAGAGTGATTACGATAGAGGATTCAGCAGAACTCCAGCTTTTTCATGTAGAGAATCTTGTTCGACTAGAAACGAGGAATGCAAACATGGAGGGAGAGAATGAGATTACTATGCAGGACTTGATTAAGGCATCTTTGCGAATGCGGCCGGACCGAATTATCGTAGGAGAAGTGCGAGGGGCAGAAGCCATGTCGATGCTTCAGGCATTATCAACTGGGCATAGTGGGTCTGTATCTTCGATACATGCCAATTCATGTCGAGATGCACTAAGACGTTTAGAAACGATGGTTTTAATGGGAATGGATATGCCTCTTGCAGCAATACAGGGATTGATTGCTTCTTCAGTAGACATTCTCATTCATTTAGGGAGACTTACTACAGGGAAAAGAAAGATATTAGAGATATGCGAAATTAAGGATTACAGTAGAGCAGAGTATGATATTCGTACCCTATTTCAATATAAAGCAGGACAGACAGAAAGTTTGGAAATGACAGGGAAACTTTTTCATACGGAAAAGCTTAAGAGCTATGGGCAGTATGAAAACTATTGTGAGGCGGTGAGACTGTTTTGTGAAGAGAAGAGAGAGGGTTAGTTCCTTTTTGATTGTGGAAGCAGGTCTTATTTTACTGAATATTTTATGTTATGGAGATATACGCTGGCTGCTTTTAGAACAAATATTATTATTTCCGTGTTTTAATGTTCTAAAAAGAAAGAAAAGGGAGAAAGAAAAACATTTATATGAGAAAGGATTTCAGAATCTGCTGCAATCAATGATGACTTCATTGCAGGCAGGGTATTCTTTGAATAATTCCTGCAGGATTGCACTAAAAGAATTAGAAGAGCTGTATCAAGACCAGAATAATCCAATGTTAAGGCAGATGAGAAGAATCATACAGGGATTAGATCTGCATATTACTTTAGAACAACTCTTTATGGAGTTTGCAGAGAGTACAGGACTAGAAGAGGCAAAGCAGTTTGCGGTCGTGATAGAGATTGTGCGTAGTACCGGGGGAAATATGGTAGAGATTTTAAAAAGGACGATGCAGCATTTGAAATATAAGATGGATACGGAGGAGGAGATAAGAGTTCTTTTAAGTGGAAAGTTATTTGAAAAAAACATTATGTTATCAATGCCATTCTTTATTTTACTATATTTGCGCCTGGCCAATCCTAAATATGTAGAGTGTTTTTACAACACTATTTTAGGACATCTCGTTATGTCAGGTATGATTGGGATTACTGTTTTTTGTTTTTTCTGGTCGGAGAAAATTATGAATATTCGGTTTTAAACAGGAGGTGCATAACTTTTGAATAACATTTTTGTTTCATGGAAACAAAAGATAGAGAGCCGGATAATCAGCGATTTAAAGAGCCAGTATACGGAATCAGAAGAACAGATCAGACAAAGGAAGGAGCAGTTTTTAAAAAAGCAGAAGAAGATTATATTAATAGAAATCATAGCAGGAGCAGTTTTTTTGGCTTTTTTGATTATAAGAGCAGCCTTTTTGCAAGATGATATTTTACTGAGTCGAAATTCATTTGGTCAAGGATCAAAAGAAGTGCAGCTATCTTTAAAAAAGGATGACAAGAAAAAGGAGATAACTTATAAACTTGATGAACAGAAATTATCGGCAGAAGAAGAGTCGAAAGTGTATATACAGTTCTTTAAAAAGTTAAAAAAGATAATGATGAAAAATAATACGTCATTGAAGCAGATACAGACCCCACTGAACCTGCCGGATACAGTAGACGGATATCCTTTTGAGATTACATACGAACTTGCAGAAGATGGATATATTCGTCTGGACGGTTCGATAAATGAAGAAGAACAAGCAAAGCTAAAGCGAGGAGAAACATATAGAACATATATTGTGGTAACAGCACGGTACGGGGAATATCGGAAAAGTAAAAAGTATGAGATCAGGATTGTTCCGAAGAAAAATATATCTCAAACAAATGTGTTTTATAAGATACAGCAATATTTAAAGAAGGAGGAGCAGGAGAATAGATATAGTCGTGATATTAAAATACCGTCTGTCTATAAAGATATTGAAATTACAAAAAGACAGGAAAATCAAGGAGGAATATCAGGCATATTGATTTTATTTGTCACTGTATGTATTTTTATCCCGTTACATAATTATTTAAAATTGCAAGAAGAAGGGAAAAAGTGCCAGGAGCAGGCAGAGCGGGACTTCCCGGTTATTGTTCATCTTCTCACTCTATATATGGGAGCGGGACTATCCTTTTTTTCTGCGGTGAAAAGAATTAGCCAGAACTATCAAAAGCAGAGAGAATTGGATGATTCTAAAAAATATGCTTTTGAAAAAATGATGCGGATGGAACAGCAGATGAGTAATGGTGTAAGCCAGAGAGAGGCATGTCAGGACTGGGGAATGCAGTTTAGGACAGACAGTTATCAGAAGCTTTCGCTTATCTTGATTCAGAGCTTTACGAAAGGCGGCAGGGAAGCAGCAATGTTAATGGAAGTAGAAGAAAGAGAGGCGTTTCATAAGCGGATAGACAGAGCAAAAAAAGAGGGAGAGGAGGCTTCAACAAGATTACTTTTTCCAATGATTTTATTATTGTGTCAGGTAATGTTATTGGTGATGTACCCGGCACTGACTCGCTTTCAGGGATTTTGATTTTAGAAGATGTTATTAGAGTGTGTTTGAAAAATCATTCCTGTAATCTGCATAACCTGATTTATAGAAGATTTTGCAGAAAGCATTTTTCAAACATAAGCTAGGATATGGATGTACTTTGCTGAATAAAAGGAGGGAATTGATATGGCATTTATAAAAAGAAAAAAGGAGCAGATGCATCAGAACAATATAGTATATAAAAAGAATCGGTTACAATCTATTTTGTTATCACAGGATGGAATGGGGGTTGTTGAGGTTATATTAATTATCGTAGTTCTTATTGGATTAGTGATTATTTTCCAGACGAATATTAAAGGTGTGGTGGCATCCATTTTCTCCACAATACAGAAAAATGCAGGTTCAATACGATAAATATTTTGATGAAAGAGGACAGATTACAATCTTTTTGTCGCTTCTGTTTTTGGTGTTGATGATGAGTTTCCTTTTTATTGTAGAGGGCGTAATCAGTTACAGTGCCAGTAGTCTTGGGGAAGATGCAGTAAAAGGTGCAGGAGAAAGTATTATGGCCAACTATGATAGAGAACTTTTTAAAAATTATCATTTGTTTTTTCTTGATCCAAGACAGAAAGATTACATCGTGACTGATGGAAAAGAATTTATCAATCAATATTTTTCTGGTAATTCGTTTTTTGATATATATTGCGATTCTTTAGAAGTTACAGGAGAGAAGACGGCAGTGGATGAAGATGGGTTGTATCTGAAACACGAGATCCGGGAGTGGATGAAATATCGTGAGGAAAAAGAAATAGCAAAAGTATTGGAAGATATTATAAGAAATACAAAGAAAAATGACGGAGAAAGAAAGGAATGCCAGGAAGAAGTAGATAGCGCAGAAACGGATGTAAAAAAGGAACAGGATGAAGAAGTGAATCAAGAAACAAAAGAGGAAGCAAATAAAAAGGATACGGAATCAGACTTAAAAGGAGATGTAGATAAAAATACAGATAATGTGGAGGATATGAAACCAGACGAAAAAGCAGCGTCAGAAGAAATAGAACCTGTGAGTGAGGAAACATTAAAGGAACGTAGTAACTGGAAGGAGATTAAGGGAACATTACAGCTTTTGATGAGAACAGGTATATTATTTTATGCCGCTGAGCATCCGGAGAGTCTTTCAAGACAGAGTATTCCAGGAACGAATCTTCCGTCAAAAAGAGTGAAAGGCAGTTCTTTTGATAATGAGCAAAGGTTGCTGGATAAGATGGATGAACTATCCTTTTCAAGCTTAAAGGGGATAAAGTCATTACTTTCTGTGGATATTTCTATGGATGGAAGAGGTACATTGTGGACAAAGGACAGATATATTATTTCTTATATAGAAGACTGTTTTTCTTTTTATGGAAGTAGTGATAAAAAGGACAATGCACTTCTGTATGAGGTGGAATATCTTATTAGCGGAAAGAATTCAGATATAGATAATCTAAAAAGAGTAGCAAATTATATTCTGCTATTACGCTTTATAAATAATTATATATTTACAGGAAAAGATACTCAGATGAAAATGCAGATAAATACGATGGCATCAGCTATAACTGGGGTTATGGGAATGCCGCAGACGATGAAAGCAGTACAGGTACTTATAAGAATGGCAATAAGTTACGGAGAATCCCTTCTGGAATTACACACATTATTTTCTGGTGGCGAAGTTCCGTTGATAAAAGATAAGACAACGTGGAATCTTACGTTAAAAACAATGGCAGAGCAGTTAAGAAATAAGCAGATTGTAAAAAAAGGAAAGAAAAATATATCTTATAAAGATTATTTGAAGCTGTTTCTTCTAACAAAAGGAAATTCTCGAACAGTGTGTTATCGCATGATGGATATTATGCAGGAGAATATAGCTTCTAAAGAGCCAGGATTTTTGATGGAGAATTGTCTGTTTTCTTATAGCTGGAAAGGAAGTCTTACGGCCGGAGGTGTGAAACTAAACTTTGTGAAACAATGTAGTTATTGATATTTTTAATAAAGATAGAGAAAGAATGTCGATAGAGCGTGTTTAAAATACGCTCTGCGGGAGGAGGTGAAGCAGGGTGCTCTCTTTAAAATACCTAAGACCTGACCCCTTTCAGGAAATGTGTAATGTTCAATGTTCGGAAAAAGATTCAGGAAAAAAATTGTCTCTCCAGGCACGGGTTATAAGATGGATCTTTCATAAGAGAAAAAGAGCATCCTGCTTTGGTTCTTGTCGGGCATCTGTAACTGTGGAAGCGTCATTGGTATTTCCGATATTTTTATGTGCCGTGGCTTGCTTTATAGGATTAGCACAGATGATCTTAGTAGAGACGGAAGTACATTATGCGGTATCACAGACTGCAAAGATATGTGCAAAGCAGCAAATGTTTTCTTTAATACCAGAGGAAGATGATCAGAAGTCAAATCAGGTGAAGGAGGATAATGGAATCTATAAAAGTGACAGAACAAATGGCAGACAAAGTATAAGAAATGCGAGCAGTGTATTTTTTGATATTTATGATGCAAAGTCTCTTTGTGACAGTTTAGTAGAGGGAGGCAGGAAAGGAATTTCAGTACAATCTGCTTTTTCATCTGAAGAAGAGGTACAGGTTAAAGCTATTTATACATTGAAATTATCAGTTCCTTTTTTTCATCCTATTCGATTTCAGAAGGATACTGCTGTAAAAAGAAGAGTATTTTCCGGCTATGTAAAACATCGAAGAGATTATGATGTGGCTGGAGATAATAGTATTGTTTATGTTGCAGAAAATGGAGTGGTATACCATAAAAATGCATCTTGCTCGCACATTTGCCTAAAGATTACGGGGAATGCAGCAATACAGGACATAGTTCATTCCTCAAAATATGCAGCATGTGAAAAGTGTATTCATAAAGGGTCTTCTTTATCCGCAATATTTGTGACTGCATATGGTGATTGTTACCATTCGACTTTAGGATGTAGCGGATTAAAAAGAACGATAAAAGCGGTAAGATTAAAAGATGTGGGTAGACTGCGCCCATGTTCCCGCTGTGCTTCTGGGAGGTAGATTGTATATGGGAAATAAAGGAATGATGACGGTAGAAGCTTCCGTGGTTGTACCGATTATTTTAATTATCGTAGTCACAGAATTCTTTTTTGGACTGTTTTTGATTGATATGTCAGTAGTTAAGAGTGAAACAATGCGTTTGGCGGATGAAGCGGCAGATGTATGGAAAACAGACGGGAAGTTGGCAGATGGAACATATAAATCGCAGCAGCTTCTTCTGAGGAATAAGAACTTTCTTCAGAAGAATAGAAGGGGACAGCTCATAAGCAAAACAAGGTTGAGGCTGCAAAAAAGAATTGCAGCCAGATTAAATATTGCTTCGTTAGATTCCTATAAAGTTTCTATCTCAGGAGATAAAGTTCTCGTTCAGGCATCAGTACGACTTGGAAATCCTCTTTTGGGAGGGCGAAAATATACAGGGATAAAAGGATGGATTTTTAAATGTGAAGAAAAAGCCGATATAACTAATGAGGAAGAACTTCTTAGGAAATTAAGCGGGAATTTGCGGTAATCTGATAATAGGATTGTGTTGCTGTTGTGGGGAGGATAGATTGTGGAGGTTATAAAAGAGGGTACATATACATATTTGCTAAAGCAGATTGAATATAGGACACCTGTATATGATGAGTCAGTAGTGCATACGCAAAATGAATCATGGGATTATTATTTGTCTGTGGAATATGAAATCCTGAAAAGGAACGAGTTAAAAACGCTAGTATCGGCACAGCTTAGAGAAAAAGATGAAGAGAAAAGCCTTTTGTTTGATATTACCGGTAAACGGCCATTAAAACGGCAAGGAAAAGAACGAGCTTTTTCTCAAAAAGAATGTGAAAAAATTTTGCAGAATATGAGCAATATGATTCAGGAAGTAGAAGACTATATGCTTGATCTGAATTGTATAGAGCTTCGTCCGGAATATATTTATGAAGATAGTAAGGGAGAGATTCAATGGATCTATTTTCCGCAGACTTCTTTAGAGTCAGAGATAAAATCGAATCTGCAAGATAGAGAACTCCAAAATAAAAACGAGGATTTACAAAAGAGAATGGAAGCTTTATTTGCATGGATGCTCCCACAGATTGATTATGAAGATACAGATGCAGTTCAATTTATGTATCGATTTTATAATAAAGTAAGGAAACTGGGCTTTTCAAAGGAATTATTAGAGACATATATCCAAACAAAAAGACAAAAAGAATATTATGATATAGAGGAAGTCGATAAAACAAGTGCAAAAGTGAGAGACAGCAGTAAAATAAAACAGGATAGAAGGAGTAATAATGAAAGTATTTCCTATGAGGAGTTTTTTAAGGAAGAATTAGAACTGGAAAAACAAAAAATAGAAAGTCCAAATAACAGGAAACAAAAAACAGGAGATTTTCAGATAGGAATAAAAAATGGCAGAAGAAATAGCAGACGGGAAGTTCAGAGAAATGAGAGAAATAGAGATGAAAAAAATAAAAATCAAAGTAATAGAAACCAGAAAAATAAAGACTTAAATAATAGAAGTAAAAGTCAAAGTAATGAAAATAACTATCTCATTGTGTACAATGGTTTAAAAATAATTTCTGTAATATGCACATTTCTGGCAGTAATATTGGAAGGAATCTTTGTATTCTACGGAATGAGAAGCGGTTTTACAAGACAGTTGTTTCAATATTCCGTAGGCGGAATGCTATTAATTATAGTGTTTGCGTGTGGATTCATATGGAGTGCACAGACAGTACGAAAAATAAAACAAAAAAATAAAAGCAATAGTATGAATAGTATAAAAGACAACATAAACAAGCAAAATAAAGTGAGACACCGAAAAAGAGGCGAGCAGGGAAGCTCAATATCCGATAAGTTTATTCAGGAAAAAGAATTACAGAACAGACCGCAAATGATAAAAACAGAAGTTGATTGGGAAGCAGAAGGAGATTGGGAATCAGGAACAGAAGGAACAACCATTTTAAATTATGGTAACGAATCAGAAAAAGAAGATGGTAAAATATGTCATCCGATGTTACGGGATATGGAATTAGGAATTATCTATGTAATAAAAAATTGTCCTTTTTATATCGGAAGTGCAGAGGGTGTAAATCATCTTCATATACAGGATAAAACAGTAAGCAGAGAACACGCAGTTATTTTAGAAGATATTTATGAGGGAGACGGACAGGGATATATTCTTCGAGATATGGGTTCGACAAATGGTACATGGCTTAATGGGAAAAAGATAAAAAGAGGAAATCAGGAACAATTAGAAG
>ERZ791842.1550-NODE-1550-length-10898-cov-14.3331_pt1 | contig 10898 bp, 10 predicted proteins | sample MGYA00509944_ERZ791842 | MGnify/ENA primary metagenome ERZ791842 (study PRJEB30046, sample SAMN00715263) | human gut metagenome | study: EMG produced TPA metagenomics assembly of the A metagenome-wide association study of gut microbiota in type 2...
TGCTATGAAAAACAGCCCCACTTTTTGCAGCAAGATCCTCTCCGGAACGATTTTGTAGCCGTTTTACTGCTGCCTGCAACATTTCCTGAAATGCACGATTTTCTGTTTGATTTTTGTATTCCATAACTTCTCCTTTGCAAACATTTTATCGCATCATATAATAATCAATGTTTATGCAAGAATTTGGGTGGTTTCATAAATCTGGCTTTGTCCGGATTCTCTTTCATCCATTCCCGGGCAAAATCCATTACCTCAGTCATAGTTTCATAATCTTTTCCACAAAAACAGCAACTTGGGCATGTTGGACATGGCCATCCCTTATTTTTGAATCTGCATGCGTCTAAATGTCGGTATGCTCTTAATAAATTTGCTTCATATTCTTCTTTAGACTGTGAAGCTTCCCTGTTTTCACGATAATAAAGGTGATACATTTTTTTAGTCATATGTTTTTTGATTCTGGTATATAAATTTCCTTTTAATTTGTCCACAATCAGCATATTATACAATCCTCCGTAAGTTTTATTACTATGTTGACTTTTCCTTTAAATTTCATTATAGTTGTAATTATATTATTTACAATCATCAAAATAAAAAATATGTACAGTTTCTCAACACATTAAAAAGAGCTGTTGAGAACTTGGGATGTTTTTGACAAACCAGAAATATTTTCGCCTCAAAAACGTGAAACCAAAATCATTATATCATACTACAAGGAGTTTCTTATCATGAAATACTCAACGAAATTAAGCGATACTGTTCATGTGATGGTTCTGATTGCCATCAACAAGGAAAAATCTCTCTCCAGTGCCTCAATTGCAGAAAGTGTCCATACAAATCCCGGCTTTGTACGCCAGCTTATGTTAAAACTAAAAAAAGCCGGACTTATGACCAGTGTAGCCGGACATGCCCGCCCTTCTCTTTCAAAGCCAGCAGACCAGATTACATTACTGGATATTTATAAAGCAGTTGAAGGCGAGAAGCCGCTGCTTCATTTAGATACTCATACCAATCCTGATTGTGGTGTTGGCATTAATATTCAGTTGTCTTTGCAGGGATTTTATAATGAAATTCAAAAGACTGCCGAAGAAAAAATGAATACGATTACTTTACAGGATATCATAGATATCTACTATCAGCGGATATCTATAGAAAACAACTTACAAAATATCATTTAACAGGAGAACATTTTCATGTACCTTCAGCAAATACGAAATGCCACCATTTTTTTATATTATGGTGGAAAAACATTTTTAATTGATCCTATATTAGCTCCAAAAGGAAGCTGGCCTCCACGAGTCATCAAAGCAATGGCAGATTGAAAATATTTCCAATTAACCTTTCAAAGCCGATATTTTATTCCTGTTTTACTGAAATAAAATATCGGCTTCTATTATTTCAACCTGCTATCCAAATGGATGAATTCTATGAGACATTTTCAAATATCGGTAAGCTGAATGTACAGTTGGAATAGCAACTATTAACGAACCTTGACAACCTAATAACTGCTTAGAACTTTGCCAGAGGGATTTTATACCCTTTTGACAGGTTAATTGAGTGATGTTATAGCTGCATGGATCAATTTTTAGATTCATGGTACAGTTATCAGTTCAGATACTGTTCCGTGAATAATTCAGGTTTAAGTTCTTTTTTTGACATTTTCACGGATTTAATTCTGCTCCACTGGAAAATCCTTCCCTCGCCTTCCTCTGTCAGAGATTCTGTCATATCCCTTTTCATATACTTTCCACAACAAATACAGAAAACAGGAACCCCCTCCTGCACAAACCGTTTTCCCGCCAAGAATCATACCTTCCGTCTGGGATACCGTCTTCGGAAGCATCAGATACAGCTTAAATTCTGCCACAGCCTGATCCACCTTTTCTTTCCAGAACCCAAAGTCAGACCACCTTGACGGAATCCATCCCTCCGGCCAGGTCAGATGTGTAAAAAGAAGCCAGACCACCGTCCCTGCCATTACACTGTACAGCAGGTTGCAGAACCAGTACTCTGCATCTTTCACTGTATAGTTCTTTTTTTCTCTGCTTATTTCCGTCCACAGACTGCCAGAAAGAACCGCCGGAAGCAGCAGTAATGCCGCCAGTCCTGCATTTTTCGGTAAAGTCGAGGATACCACAGTTCCCTGAAGTCCGTATTTCATCAGAAATCCGTTCACTGTACTTTCTTCGGTTTCTCCATTTCTCCTTCTGATAAACAAACGATTATAAAAAAGTTCCGTCTCGGTATCATCCGCAGAAGCCGCCCCGAAAACCAAAATTTTCTGCCCCCAGTCCGCAACTTTCCTGACAGTATAAGTACGTCCCTGAAACAGAATCTGACCACCCGGAACCTTATTGCCAAAGAGCTCCCAGGCAGTTGTACCATCAATCACGCAACCATCCGGATCACCTTCTGTCAGAGCTGCTACCTTCCAGTCATACCCTGCGGGATTTCCCTTAAGATACACAGTCATCGCCTGTGCCTGCCGGTTTCCTTCTTTCGCAGAAATCTCCCTCAACCCTGCATCTGCATAAAAACATACATCATAAGGCTTCTCACTTTTTCTTTCCTGCTTCAGGATATTTTCTGCTCCTTTCCTGTCAGGATAAGCTGCGGACAGAAACACCGATACTGCTGTATCATTTCTGATCTGCACATAATTATAGACTCCCAGAAAATAAATACAGAAAATAATCAGCCACACAGTCAGAGTACCGGCTTTCCTTAAAAAGGCACTCTGACTTCTGACACTCATTCCTCCAGCAGCCTGATCCGGCTGCCGCTGCTGATCTCTCTGTCACTGGAAGTCACGATTTTCTGGTCACTTGATAAATCCCCGTTCTCCAGCGCAGCAGTGGAAGAATTTTTATCTTTCACATTCACATACGTTTTTCGCGCTACCAGTACCTCACCCAGGACGGTGTTCTGTGTATCTGTCACATAAACATAGTATCTGCCATTTTCCTCATACAATGCGCTCAGCGGAACACAGACATTAAAAGGACCTGCATCCTGAGAAATTGTAAATTCCGCAGTATCTCCTATGGAAAGAGTTCCCTCCGGTACCTGTACAGAAAGAATGTACTGATTTTCATTACTGCTGTCCTCTTTCACAGACTCCACTTTCGCTCCTGTAATCTCTTTTTCATCCGCACCTTTTAAAATTACCTCTCCGCCACTCTTTATGTATTTCAGATCATCTTTGCTGACCTCTGCCTGAAACCGAAAGGTTCCTTTGGATTCATAAAGGACAACCGCAGCTTCCGCTCCTGTCTGGCTTCCTGTCACTGCACTCAGACTCTTTATCACACCATCACAGGGTGCTTTCACTTTTCCCTTTCGTGCCAGCACTTTCTGCAACGTTTCCAGATCTTTCTGCGCAGTCTCAAGTTCTGCCTGCGTATTCTCCAGCGTGGAATCCGAAGCATCACCGATCTGCGTATCCCGGATTGCCTGCTCTGCTGACTGAAGTTCTTTTCTGCGGCTGAGCATGGCTTCATTGACCGCCTCCTCTTTCGCCCGGATATCATCAATCAATGCCTGCTCCTGAGAATTGTCGCCGTTTCCTGATGTATTTTTATTCCCTTCGCCATCTGTGCGATCCGTATTTCCAGAATCATCGGAGTTCTCCGGATCATCTGTATTCCCGAAATCGTCTGTATTTCCCGGATCATCAAACTCGCTGGAATCACTGAACTTCTCCTCATCCGGTATCTTATCCTGTACGTCATTCTGAGCCGCATCCCGCTGTGCGTAATAATCCTGAAGCTTCTGTCTGGCTATGGCTGCCTCATTCTGTGCCGCCTGCACACTGTAATTTCCGCTGGAAACCGCACTGTTATAATTTTCCTGTGCATCTGAAAACTCATTATTTCTCTTCTGCTGATTCACAGACTCTGCACTGATCAGATCATTGATCTTCCCCTGCAGAACATCTATGGCATCCTGTTTTTCCTTTATGGTTTTTTTTAGATATTTTACAGAAAACTTCAGCAGCGCATCCCCTTTTTTCACATTCTGTCCTTCCTGCACATAAACCTGCTCCACCTTCTGTCCCTCCTGGGTAAAAACTGCCCGTTCTCTGGTTCCCATCACTTTACCTGTGCCGGTCACCTCATGCGTGATCACCTGATTCTGAGCTGTTTTTGTCTCTACCTGTGCTACATTCACCGAATCTGCCGCCCTGGACAGAAAAGTAAACAAAAGCATCAGGGCAAAAAATCCTGCCAGAATTTTTATCAGTTTTATTTTCTTCATAGATAAATCCTCTCGTTTCTGTCGCTCTATTCCTTGATTGCCGTGGATATGATCCCTTGTTCCAGATAATCCTGCCCTGCCAGAAAAACGATCACTGCCGGGATCAGAACCAGAACAGATACCGCAAATGCCTTTCCTGTCTGGGAGATATCGATCTGTGGAAGGTACAGAGACAGCGGCCACAGACTTTTGGTCTTCAGAAATGCCATTGGCTGTTCGATCAGATTCCAGTATTCCAGAAATCCCAGAACCAGTGCCGAAATGATACCCGCAGAACCCAGAGGGATTCCGATTCTGATAAAAATAAGCAGCTCACCCGCCCCGTCCAGCCGCGCAGATTCCATCAGTGCCTCCGGAATACTCTCAAAGAAACGATACATGATAAAAACCGGAAACGTGGAAAAGGCCGCCGGAAGAATAATCCCCCACAGATGATCCAGAAGTTTCATCTGATCCAGAACCAGATAATTACTGAGCATCATTACCTGAAAGGGCATCATCATCAATGCCACATAGATCATAAACAGCAGATTTTTTCCCGGAAAACGATATCTGGCAAATCCCCACGCTGCCGGTACTCCCACCAGGATCTGCCCTGCCAGAACTCCGACAGTAATCTTTACGGAATTCCAGAACATCACAAAAAACTCCGGAGAATCCAGCAGGACTTTCACATAGGATCTCAGCGTCGGATAAAGCGGAAGTACTCTCCAGAATACATAACTGACTGCCTGACCGGAAGCAGATCCACTGTCTGCTGTCAGTACCGCCCCCAGAAGATCATTTAATTCCTTCTGCCCCATCAGTGATCCTGTAACTGAAAAAAATACCGGAAATATTGCCACCAGTGCAAGGAGTACAAGGAGCAGGCTTCCTATCTTCCTGATACGGAATATCTGCATAACTTTTCTCATTCTGCCCCGCCTTTCCCCCAGGCTTTCCACAATCCCAGGATCAACAGAAAAATCACCAGTCCGGTCACCACTGCCGCAGCCGACATCTTATCCAGCGACAGGTCCCTGTACCAGTTGTTAAACAGATGCTGAAGCAGATACATTTTTTCCTGCGGATAATCACCGGCCACCAGATATGCCTCACGGAAAACCTTAAATGCATTGAGTACAGAAAGTACCACAATCGTAAAAAGGGACGAGAGCAGATTCGGGAGTGTGATCTTCGTAAAACATTTCCACTCCCCTGCCCCGTCCACTTTTGCTGCCTCGTAAAGTGCCGCCGGAATGGCAGACAATCCTGCCATCCAGAGCACTACATCATATCCAAGATTTCTCCATATATAACTGATCACCAGTACATAAAAGGAAGCACCTGTATTCATCCAGTCAGTCGTCTGAACAGATAACATATGAAGCAGGTGATTCCATAAGCCCTGATCGTCAAAAAGCAGTCTCCACAGAAGTACCACTGAAGCTACAGGGATTGCCATTGGCAGAAGAAAGAAACTTTTCAGAATCTGCGTAAATCTTTTCTGCCCTGCAAGCAGGACTGCTATGATCAGAGACAATACCACCAGCAGCGGCACACACACTCCGAAGAACCGAAGTGTGTTGCCTGCTGCCAGACGAAACGCTTTGTTTGCAAATATCGTCCTGTAGTTCTCTATCCCCACAAATTCTCCATTCACTGCCCCGCAAAAAGATCTGCGGATCACATCCACATACGGGATCAGCCAGAAAATGCAGACACCTGCAAAACTCGGAAGAATAAAAGCCAGACCTTTTTGTGTATTTCTGAAAGCTGCACATCTTCTGCGATTTCGTTTCCGACTAAACAGCAAATCTGATTTTGCGTTCCGTTTCTCTGTTAAAGATAAGTGTTCTTTTAAATTAATCTTCATTCTCTTAAACTCCCTTAACTTGCAGTATTGGGTAATCAGCAGCAGACAGCCGCTTATTCAGATAAATACAGATTTACTTCCTGCATGATCTCTTTCACAGCATCATCCAGCCCCGTTTCTCCATTGAGGTATTTCTCACCGGATTCCGTTACTGCATTTCGGATGATCTGATTACTCTTTGCAGGTACAGTAAGTGTTTTTCCCAGATCCATGATGTTCTGTATTGCTTCATCTTCCGGAATGATCTCGTCCATCTCAAGCTGTTTGATATTACCATCTCCCGTATCATAAGAGGTTCCGATCGAGCCAATGGTATCTCCACTGGATTTTCCCATTTTCCAGTAAGCCATATCTTCATAAACCTTGCTGTTTACAGCCAGTCCTTCATCATTGCTTGCTCTCTGGGATTCCTCTTCAAACAGGAACTTTACGAACTTCTCTGCCGCTTCTTTTTCAGATGCCTTTGCACTGATTCCCACAATGCTCCTTGGATAGAAACAATTCTCGCTTTGTCCGTTCAGAAGTCTGTAATCCAGATCCGGATCTACTTTTTTTGCAGAATCCAGATACACCAGACCCTCCGGTGAAAGCAGACCGCCTGCCGCCACTGTATTGACTTTTACAAGCAGATCCGTTATCGATCCTGCAATATTTGTATATCCGGAACGATCTGAATTCGCCCAGTCATCACCCATCTGGTAAGCTTTCTTTGTCTCTTCTATCGCATCCTTCTGAGTCTGCCAGATCCTGTTTACCTGCTCCAGATATTCTTTCAGTGCATCTTCTTTGAGGGTTCCGTCCTCGTTCATCCATGCCGGCGTACTATTGTCTATGGTTCCCTGTATCATCCCGGACGGTGATATGGAAAAAGAGCTGAAAAATTTCAGTTTTCCATAGCTGTCTTTCTGGCTTTCCGCTGCATCAGCCTCTGTTGTCAGATCCGTAATTCCGGCGATGATATCCTTATTTCCCTCTATCATCGGAATGCCGAACTTGACAGGCATGGTATAAATGCTTCCATCCTCTTTTGTATATGCATCTTTGATATTTGGCAGGATATCTTCGTCTTTTAATACCCCGCTTAAATCCTCCAGCATTTCTCTCTCTATATAGGTATCCTCTGAAATTCCATCCAGCAGCAGAACATCCGGTCCTGTTCCGACCATGATCTCTGTATTGAGCACTTTCAGCGCATCCGTATCTGTGACGGAATCATCTCCTGACATTCCCGCCTCAATATTCACATAAATATCCGGATATTTTTTCTGGAAAAGCACTGCTGCCTGTTTTATGAAGTTACTGTCTTTCAGGGAATAAACTGTCAGCTCTGTATCCGGTGTCGTTGGGGTATCTTTGGAATATACATAGGAATAAATTCTGATATCCTCGCCTGCATTACAGCCCACATAGAAATTTCCATCGCTGTCCTGTCCCCATGCTACAGTTCCTGTATCCGGTGAACTGAGCGAATTCAAGGAACCATCGATTATCTGTTCCACTGTGCTGCCTCCCAGAACATATCTGTAAACACCGGTATGATCAATATAAAAAAGGCTGTTATCCTCATCTCCCTTTAAGAACATAAGCGGAAAACTGCTGGTTGTTGTCCAGTTGACATCCTGCTCATCAGACTGGATCTGCTCTGTAAGCGCGCTGATATTGTCCAGTGGTTTTCCAGTATCCAGATCATATCCGTGAAGAGTCTGATCCTGAATGGTAAACAACATTTTTCCTGCTGTTCCGATAAAATCAACACGGATTCCTTCCTCATATCTTCTCACCAGACTTCCATCTGAAGGATTGATCTCTGCTACGCCATTGCCGGGATCTACGATAAGAACTGTCCCATTCTCTGTGAAACATGCCTGAAATGTATAGAAAGACTGAATCGTATCTCCGGTATCAACTTTCTGTACATTTCCATCAGGGGAAAGATAGAAAAATTCCATTTTCAGGTTGTCATACGCAGAATCCTCTTCCCCATTGTCGGCTGTTGTCTGTGCATTTTCATTGTCCCTGTCAGGAGACAGATCTGCCCCGACAAATATACTTCCATCCGCTGCTGCAGAGACAACGCTGATATATTCTCCCAGATTCTCCTTAAGCCCCAACAGTTCTTCCAGACTTTTTCCATTCGTCCAGGTTTCTCCATTATCTGCAGAATCTGCTGCATAATAACAGTTATCTGCTGTACTGTAATAAACCATGCGCAATGCACCTGAGTCGAGTACTTTGACATCTCCCAGAAACTTGCTATTTTCAGGTACTGTAAGATCATTTTCCAGAAAACGTCCCATTGCTTTTGTGCTCTCATCTTTTGTTTTTTTACCATCTGAATTGTCAGTATTTACATTCACAAGATCTGCTGTATCTGCATTTCCTGCCTGATTGCTGCTTCCTGTTTTTCCTTTGCTTCCGGAATTTTTTCCATCTGCACCGCCACATCCGGCAAACAGGCTGCCGGTAAGTGCGATCACTCCGGCAACGGCGATTCCCTGTTTCCATCTTTTTATTTTTCTCATATCAGGATATACCTCCATGTTTTTATTTTCTTTCTGTCCCTCTCAGGATAAATGGATTGTAACAGGCAAATCTCTAAACTTTCTCTAATTTTCCAGCCGATATCCAATTCCCCGGACGGTTTTCAGGTTCAGTGTACTTCTGACACTTTTTAATCTTCGCCTCAGAAAATGAATATAATTATCCAGATTTCCATCCTCCACCTCACTGTCTGCTCCCCAGACACGGTTGAGGATTACCTCTCTCGGAAGTGTCTGACCGGCGTTTCGAAGCATCAGCTCCAGAAGTGCTCCTTCCCGTTTGGAAAGGGTACATTCCTTTCCGTTTCCTTCCAGTCTGCCACTTTCGGGATCAAAAATAAGATCTCCGAGCGATAATACTGCCGTGTTCTCCCATCTTCCGGGTCTTCGAACCATGCACTGTATTCTTGCCAGAAGTTCTTCGAAGGCAAACGGCTTCACCATATAGTCATCTGCGCCGCCTTTCAGTCCGGTCAGTTTATCCTTTAATTCTCCCAGTGCAGTCAGCATGATCACCGGTGTGGAAACATGATTCTTTCTGGCTTCCTGCAAAACAGTGATGCCATCCATGGACGGGAGCATCCGGTCCAGGATCACCAGATCATGGCTTCGTTCTTTCATATAATAAAGCCCTTCTTCTCCGTCATCGCAGATATCTGTCTCATAGCCTTCTTTTTCGAGCTGAAATCTCATGCTATCTGCCAGTTCCCTGTCATCCTCTATCAGTAAAATTTTCATCTGTTTTCATCCTCCTGATCTTTCATTATACATGAGTTTTCTCTAAATTGTCTCTATACTCGGTTACAGGAATTTTTTTAGAGATTATTTACAGGTTTTCATGATACAATTACCATACAATCTCATAAAGGAGTAAATATTTCATGTTTCGCAGACTTCATATTCAAATGACTTTTTTCTCTGCTCTGATCATCGGCATCGTCATTTTTATTATGACAACTGCCTGTAATTTCATCGCAGAAAACAGCACACGCCAGAATGCGTGGAATACCTTTCAGAACAACGCCATCTCCTGTATCTCTCATCTGGAAACGCAGAGTATCATCAGCAGTGACTGGATTTTGCAGGCAGAAAAAAATTATGATATTTCCATGGATATCAGAGACAACGGAAATTCTCTTTATCTGAAAAAACTACAGACGGATTCTCTGGATGAAACGATTTTCCGGAAGGCAGAAGAAATCTCTGCTACTTCCTATGCACTTGATCTTTCCAATCCCGGTGCGGTCAGTAAACTGACAAAACGGATCTTTTTTCAGATGAAAGATTTCTATGTTTCCACTGCTCTGATCCCCAAGAGCCACGGAACCGTCAGTATGATCATCCTGTATTCCCTGGATTCTGTAAAACACAAGATTCTGTTACAGAGACTTGCATTCTCCGGCGCAGCTTTTCTGGCAATTCTGGCTCTGAGTATCTGTTCCTGGTTTTTTACCGGAAGAATGATCACTCCCCTGGAAAAAAGCAGGCAGGAACAGACCGAATTTATCGCTGCTGCCTCCCATGAGCTTCGCTCCCCTCTGGCAGTAATCCTGTCCGGAATCTCTGCCATGAAAAAGGCAGATCCGAAAGAGCAGGGACATTTTCTTTCAGTCATAGAAAAAGAAGGGACACGAATGTCCCTCCTGATAAATGATATGCTCTCTCTGTCAAATGCAGATAACCATTCCTGGAAAATGCATCCGGTTTCCTGTGAACTGGATACTTTACTTCTGGATACCTACGAAAAGTATGAACCCCTGATGCAGGACCACCATATGAAATTTTTCATTGAACTTCCGGAAGAGGAAATCCCTCCCTGTCCCTGTGACCCGGAAAGGATCAGTCAGGTGCTTGGAATCCTTCTTGACAATGCCATCAGTTATGTCCCCGAAAACGGGAAAATTATTCTTTCCCTTTCACAGACCAAAACGCACTTTCTTATCCGCGTCAAAGACAACGGACCCGGTATTCCGGATTCTGCCAAGACTTCTGTTTTCCGGCGTTTTTACCGGGCAGATTCTGCCAGAAATAACAGGCAGCATTTTGGTCTGGGACTGTGTATTGCGTATGAGATCATTTCACTTCATAAAGGAACAATCTCTGTACTGGATACCCCGGGCGGTGGTTCTACTTTTCAGATTTCTCTGCCGTTGGCATAACACAGTAATTTTCTGTAACATAAAAACCGGAACGAACATACGGCCTCCCCGCATATTCGTTCCGGTTTTCTAATATTCATTCCTCTGATG
>ERZ791842.1560-NODE-1560-length-10783-cov-41.2333_pt1 | contig 10783 bp, 10 predicted proteins | sample MGYA00509944_ERZ791842 | MGnify/ENA primary metagenome ERZ791842 (study PRJEB30046, sample SAMN00715263) | human gut metagenome | study: EMG produced TPA metagenomics assembly of the A metagenome-wide association study of gut microbiota in type 2...
ATTTATGCCTGCAGTTACAGGGACTGATTTTTACGGTTGGCACCATATGCGTAGCACTTATCGTTGGTCTGCCACTCGGCTATGCACTTTTTTCCTATGCAAAACATAATGGAATATTTGGAATGAATGTCTATCATGTTCCAATTACACCAATTCTTGCTATGATTTTGCTGGTCAGCCTTTTGCAGATTGTGCTTTCCTGTGTTTTAAGCAGTAATCTGAAAAAGGAAACGCTGGTAGAAAGAATAAGGTATCAGGGATAGCAAGTATTGCTGGAATATCCTCAGTATCATAACAGGAATTAAAAGCACTTGGTTTCAAAAAGTTTTGTACTTTTGACAAAATGCAACCGATTTTTCATCAATTATAATAAATTTGATTAAGCAGCCTGTGTGTAATGAAGCATACAGGCTGCTTGCATTTTATAACTCTAATGAATCTTCTGTATCTACCCACATCTGTAAATTGCCCTCAAGATATAATCTCGCATATTCAAGTGGTTCATCGACTGCAAGTGAAGTCAATGCACAGTCTGATCCGGGTGTGGTTTTTAAATCCTTTTCGGCTTCCCAGCAGTCAATGCGAAGCATATAGCCAACATTTGTATAAATGTCAATGCTGTTTCGTTGTGGATTGTATTCTGCAAATATTGTTCTCATCGTATCCCATCTCCTTATCATTTAATCAATCATTAGTAGCAAAAATTAAGAAGCATTTCAATCAGTCCACCATGTCACTTTTATTTTATGTTATACTGTTTTATATAATTTTTTTGCCCTTGTATTTGCCCTTATCAGAGTTCATAAACACTGATGGAACGATATAACACAAGGGAAAAAATAAGGGAAAGATCACCTGCAACAAATCCAGTGTTTTCAAGGGTTTGCGGAGAATTTAATAACAAAATATAACAGTTAAATCTCTTAAAACAGGTGAAATCTCAATCGGAGGTTGAAGGTACACGATGATAATAAAAATTGTTACAATTTCACTGATGGCAGTGTTCTACATCTGCTATTTTGCAAAGCTGATTAGTCAGAAAAAGCAAGGCATAAAGACAGACCAATTAGGGAAAGGAAAAGAGGGTTTTGTCAAATTTATAGAAGTAGCTCTTAAAATAATCACATATTTGCTTCCTGTAATACAGATTATCAGTATTGTGTTTTATTCGGGAACAGCATATATTGTGTTGCAATTTACAGGAGTTGTAATAACAATGTTCGGTGTACTTGCTTTTATTGTTTCTGTTACACAGATGAAGGAAAATTGGAGAGCAGGTGTGCAAAAAGAAGAAAAGACCAATTTGGTAACAACAGGCATCTATTCTATTAGCAGAAATCCTGCATTTTTGGGTTTTGATTTAATGTATATAGGAATATTGTTTTCGTTCTTTAATTGGTTTCTTTGCTTTGCCACAGGTTTTGCAGTGGTATTTTTTCATTTACAGGTAGTCAATGTAGAGGAAGATTTTTTGATAGAAGCATTCGGAAATGAGTACCTGCAATACAAATCAAAAGTATGCCGATATTTAGGAAGAAAAAGATAACTTCCTGTGGAGATTGTAAAGTTACTTGATAAATAAAAATTCATCTTACAAATTGGTTATAAAAGATAAGTAGGAAGCCATGTAATATGCCAATGTTAACCTAATGACATTGTGCAATATGCTGGCTTATTTTTTTAGATAGTACTGTAGATTGGTTTTTGTGGGTGCTTATTACCGAAAAATGAATATTTTTTTAAAAGTGGGAATAGAATAATGACAGAAGACACAGATTGTGTTAATATGTGTCTGAAAATCATATTACCGAAAAATGAAAAAAATTCTAAAAGCGGGAATAGGAGATGGCACCATGCAGCTTATAGTGAGAAAAAAGTATTTAGATGAATTGATTGAATTGTATGGAACACCAGATATAAAAGTTATCACGGGTATCAGACGAAGCGGCAAATCAGTATTGTTACAAGAGTTCGTTACATACTTGCAGTCATTAGAGAAACCCATAAATATTGTAATGATAAATCTTCAGGAATTAGAGTTTGATTATTTGTTAGAATATCACGCATTGCATAAGTACATCTTGGATCAGCACAAAGAGGGCATGGCTAATGTTTTATTGATTGATGAGGTTCAGTTGTGTCCTCAGTTTGAGCTTGCAATCAATAGTATTTACGCAAAAGGAATCTATGATATTTACATTACCGGTTCAAATGCATTTTTGCTGAGTTCAGATTTGGCAACACTTTTTACCGGAAGAACGATGGAAATAAAGGTATATCCATTTTCTTTCATGGAATATCTAACTTATTATGAAATTACAGATGGATATGACGATGCATTTGATCAGTATGTCCGAACTGGTGGCATGCCGGGGGCTTATGTATATAAGACTGAGGATAGACAGTATGACTATGTTAGAGATGTGTATTCAACCATTCTTGTCAGAGACTTGGTAGAAAAGTATAAGATAAGAAATAAATCAGAGTTTACCAATATATCAGAATTTATGATGGATAATATTGGTAACTTACTTTCTCCAAATAATATCAGCAAAACCTTAAACAATGACCGAAGTGAGATAACCCGAAAGACGGTATCGAAATATATTGGTTATTTGGAAAATGCTTTTCTGTTCTATGAGGCAAAACGGTATGATTTAAAGGGGAAAAAATACCTAGCGAACAATAGCAAGTATTATCTTTGCGATTCATCATTCCGTTATGCAGTCAATGGTACACGTAACATGGATTTTGGAAGAGTTTATGAGAATATTGTTTATCTGGAGTTACGCAGAAGAGGATATGAGGTATATGTTGGAAAACTCTATAAAAAAGAAGTGGATTTTGTGGCTAAGAAACGTGAGGCTCAAATATATATTCAGGTAAGCGATAATATTTCAGATGAAAAAACATTTGAAAGAGAATATTCGCCTTTGCTTGCAATAAGAGATGCATATCCTAAGATGATAATTGCAAGAACACATCACGAAACTTATGATTACAAAGGAGTGCGAGTGGTTGATATCTGTAGATGGTTACGAGAATAGTATTGTGAAGAAAATGTTGTTCCAACAGATGAGGAATTTTCACGGCCTGCGGAAGCTCATTATAGAAAAATCGACTTGAGTGATGGTATAATTGATAATTTTAAATTTGGCGGGATGAGGCAAAGAAATTAAAATCGTTGTTTGAATGGAGTATATTACTATGGAAATAAAAAAAGCGGAAATCAAAATGAATAGCAAAAAGGGAGAAAAATAATAAGAACGGTGGAAAATTGTAAGAAATCTGTAAGAAATATCCCACTTTTTTTGTAAGAAGCCCCGGATAAGATAGACACAGGCTTTAAGGAGGAGTAAATACAGCATGAGTGAATGTATATTAGTCGTGGATGACGACCGCGAGATCGTAAGGGCAATCGCAATACTTTTGGAAAAGGAGGGATATCAGGTATTAAAAGCGTATGATGGCATGCAGGCATTAGAGCTCATAGCGGAGCAGAAGGTACATCTGGTGATCATGGATGTCATGATGCCAAAACTCGACGGATTATCTGCGGTATTGAAAATACGTGAGCGAAAAAACATTCCGATCATTGTGCTCAGTGCAAAGAGTGAGGACACAGACAAAGTCTTAGGACTGTCCATGGGAGCGGATGATTATGTGGCAAAACCTTACAATCCACAGGAGTTAGCAGCGCGTGTGAAAAGTCATCTCCGCAGGTATACAAGTCTTGGGGATATTCATAAAGCAGATGATGATGGATGTATCACGAATGGCAGACTGGAGTTCCATACGAATGAGCGAGTGCTTTATGTGGACAAAGAGCCGGTCAGACTGACTGCGACGGAGACAAAGATCATGGAGCTTTTGATGAAACATCCGGGACGCGTTTTCCCGGCGGAGGAAATTTACGAGCGTGTCTGGAATGAGCAGGGGTATGCATGCGAAAATACGGTCATGGTCCATATCAGGCGCATCCGTGAAAAAATTGAACTCAATCCAAAAGAGCCGGAATATTTAAAGGTGGTGTGGGGAATTGGCTATAAAATCGAAAAAATGGAAAAATAGGATTGTATTTTTAGTGTTCTTTATCGGAATCAGTATGCTGATGGCAGGAATCGGCAGATTTGCATATGAGAGCTATTATATCGGTGTGGATGAGGTCTGTGCGGAACTGAAAGAAAAGGACTATCAGGAGTCTAAAGAATTTAGAAACACCGTGCTGAACAGATTTTATACGTTTCTTGATGTGGCGACAGGAAACTATCATGGGGACAGCGGATATAGCGGCAGTGCTGTGACTGAGGAAAATATTGACGATTATCTGTCATCGGGAGGAAATTTTTTTGATAGGCTGTTTGGAACAAATAACAGAATTTCGGAGTATGTAGTGGACACGGCTGCGACGTCGGACATTTATGAAAACCCGGATGCAGCAGAGACTGCGGGCACAGATGAGAACTCTTCCACGACGTATGAGGAGGTGTCAGACACGGAACATATTTATATGGCGTCTGACGACAGTACCGGTTATCAGGAAAAAGGCGAAGAAGAATATTTTGCGGACGTTAATAAGGATCATAATTTTTTCTATGAGATCTGCTATGACGGAAAAATAATGTATTCAAATATGCCTGATGATGTAACAGATGCTACATCATCAGATGGCGCATCCTCTGATGGGAAAAACAACACGGCTGCTTTGTTAAAAAATCTTCCGGAGGGGTATAATTATGCATTTCATTTTGATGGGAAAAAAGTGACGATCGAAAAAGACGGAGTGGAGCAGGATGTCTATGGAGATGGCATTTACCGCGAGGGAGAGGACTGGTATGTACCGGGTTTTCAAAACCTGATGGGAAAAAAATCCTGGGAGAAAGCGGATATCCGGATCATCATAGCAAAAGATCCGGTGCAGTATATGGGAGAAGATGATGCCGGAAATTCCTGGATCTGTAATTCTTTTTACGATCTTAACATACGGTGGACGCAGCAGCATAAACGCTATATACAGGCAATTTATTTTATCATTGCAGGCATTCTTTGTCTGTGTGCCAGCAGATTTTTCAAAGATGCAAAGAAACAGGAAAATAGCGTGATCGCCGCCCTGAGTGCGAAAATCTGGTTTGAATGGAAAATCTTAGCTACGATTCTGGTGCTGCTTCTTGTCTTGAGGATACAGTATGATTTTCCGGGTCTGGTGGAACTGCCGGTGATTTTTTGGCTCTGTTATTTCTGGATCAATGATGCAAAATATAATAAAAAAATCTGGCAAAATGGATTTTTCGGAAAACTGCTCGCACAGGCAGAGACAAAAAATATGTCCCTGCCATTTGCAAAACGGCTGGTAAGGGCTCTGTATGGGATCATTGGAATTACGGTATTTGGGCTGGCGGTAACTTGTGTGATGCTTGTTTTACTGCTGATCGTAAATTACAGACTGGCAAATTTTATTTACTGGCTGTTACTGCTGACCGGGTTTGCAGGGGTATTTTGTATCCTGCTTGGTATGGAATATTTCTATCAGAAAAGAAACCGGAATTTGGCAAAATCTTTAGAACAGCTTTCAAACCGGATTACAGAGATCAGCAGTGGACATTATGAACCGGCGGATATGGTGAAAGTACAAGACAGTGATATCCGCGCCATGGAAGAAACGTTAGAGCAGATCGGACAGGGCATGGAAACTGCGATAGAGGAGCGTATCAAGAGCGAGCGCATGAAAGTGGAACTGGTGGCAAATGTATCCCACGATATTAAAACACCGCTGACCTCCATTATCAGTTATATTGAGCTGTTAAAACAGGAGGAAAATCTGTCACCGGAGATTCAGGATTATATCCGGATTCTGGAAGAAAAATCGGAGCGGCTGAAAAATATGGTGCAGGATGTATTTTCTGTCAGCAAAGCGGCATCCGGACAGCTTGCGGTCGAGATGGAAGAAATTGATTTTGGAAAGCTTCTGCGGCAGACACTTGCAGATATGGACGGTGAAATTCAAAAGAGCCCGTACAAATTCAAAATTGATATACCTAAGGAGGCGGTCATGGTATATGCCGACGGAGACCGGATGTACCGGGTATTCCAGAATCTGATCGGTAATGCACTCAAATATTCGCTGGAGGGTTCACGGATCTATATTTCATTAAAAACAGAGAAAAATGCTGCAGTTGCAGATATTCGCAATACATCGCGCAGTGAATTAAAACAGGATGTGGATTTTACCGCACGTTTTACAAGAGGGGATGAGAGCCGTACCGATGGCGGAAGCGGGCTGGGACTTTCGATTGCGAAAAGTTTTACGGAGGCCTGCGGAGGAATATTTGAAGTGGAAACGATGGCGGATCTTTTTACAGTAAAGGTCAGTTTTGAGTTGAGACAGCAATAATTTGTCAAATAAGAATAGAAAACGGATTGTGGGAGAAAAATCTGTTGTTGTCTATAATGGCACATAAAATGGAAAAACATTCCATAATGTTGTGCAATTTGATGATAATAGTGTATAAAGTACTTCCTGCAATCCGTTTTTTTACATGAAACGAAAATAAATGAGAAAAAATATCAATAATGTTATTGACATCTAATGAACGTTAGCATATACTAACCAACGTAAGAAATGAAAATCATTATCAATACAGTAGGAGAAAAGAGGAAGAAATGATGCCGCTTACTATGTTAAACACAGGAGAACCGAGTATTATTAAAAAAGTCGGTGGAAAAGAAGAAACCAGAAGATTTTTAGAGAATCTTGGATTTGTTCCAGGCGGAGAAGTGACAGTCGTATCAGAGATCGACGGGAATATGATCGTCAACATCAAGGATTCAAGAGTTGCGATCGGAAAAGATATGGCGAATAAAATTATGGTATAAAACTGTTGCAACAGCACAGTTTCATGATACAAAAATGAAAAAGGAGCAGAACGATGAAGACGTTGAAAGAAGTAGCCTGCGGCAGTACCGTAAAGGTCAAGAAACTGACTGGCGAGGGTCCGGTCAAAAGAAGAATCATGGACATGGGCATCACGAAGGGTGTTGATATTTTTGTAAGAAAAGTAGCACCGCTTGGCGATCCGATCGAAGTAACTGTAAGAGGATATGAGTTATCTTTAAGAAAAGCAGATGCTGAGATGATCGAGGTAGAGTAAATTTTTTTGCCCTGATGTTAGCAAGCGCTAACAAAAGACAGAAAAAACAAACACATGACAGCACAATCAAACATAAGACAGCACAAACAAACACAAGCAAGTTGTAGCAAACTAAAATAAAAGGAGAAAAGTTATGGCAGTAAAAATTGCACTTGCAGGTAACCCGAACTGCGGAAAAACAACTTTATTTAATGCTTTGACTGGTTCCAACCAATTCGTGGGTAACTGGCCTGGAGTAACAGTAGAAAAAAAAGAAGGTAAATTAAAAGGACATAAGGATGTTGTTATCATGGATTTACCGGGTATCTATTCCTTATCTCCGTACACACTTGAGGAAGTCGTTGCACGTAATTACCTGATCAGCGACAGACCGGATGCTATCTTAAATATCGTAGATGGTACCAATATCGAGCGTAACCTGTACCTGTCCACACAGCTTATGGAACTTGGTATTCCGGTTATCATGGCAGTCAACATGATGGATCTTGTTGAAAAGAATGGTGATAAGATACATATTGACAAGTTAAGCAAAAAACTTGGATGTGAGGTTGTTGAGATCTCTGCATTAAAAGGAACTGGTATCCAGAAAGCTGCTGAGAAAGCAGTAGCACTTGCACAGCAGAAGAAAAATATGGTTCCGGTACATGAATTTTCCAAAGATGCTGAAGAAGTGATTGCAGAAGTTGAAAACAAGCTGACAGGTATCGTTGCAGAAGATCAGAAACGTTTCTTCGCGATCAAGTTATTAGAGAAAGATGACAAGATCAAAGAGCAGATGAAATCTGTTCCGGATGTATCAAACGAGATCAAAGAAATGGAAGATAAATTTGATGATGATACAGAAAGTATTATCACAAATGAGCGTTATGTATACATTTCATCTATCATCGGTGAATGTATCACAAAGAGCAATAAAGAAAAACTTACAACGTCCGATAAGATCGACCGTATCGTAACAAACCGCTGGCTTGCAATCCCAATCTTTGCAGTTGTCATGTTTTTGGTATATTATGTATCTGTAACGACGGTTGGTGCTATTTTAACAGACTGGACAAATGATACACTCTTCGGTGAATGGATCATCCCGGGAGCACAGAGCTTATTTGAAAATATCGGATGCGCTGACTGGCTGACAGGTCTGATCGTAGATGGTGTGATCTCCGGTGTTGGTGCAGTACTTGGTTTCGTACCACAGATGCTTGTACTGTTTTTGTTCCTTGCATTCCTAGAGTCCTGCGGTTACATGGCACGTGTCGCATTCATCATGGACCGTGTGTTCCGTAAATTCGGACTTTCAGGAAAATCATTCATTCCGATGCTGATCGGTAGTGGATGTGGTGTTCCTGGTGTCATGGCTTCAAGAACGATCGAAAATGACCGTGACCGTAAAATGACGATCATGACAACAACGTTCATCCCTTGTGGAGCAAAACTTCCGATCATCGCATTGATCGCAGGTGCTTTCTTCAACAACGCCGGATGGGTTGCATGGAGTGCTTATTTCGTAGGTGTGGCAGCAATCGTCTGCTCCGGTATTATTTTAAAGAAAACAAAAATGTTCGCTGGCGATCCGGCACCATTTGTTATGGAGCTTCCGGCATATCACTGGCCAACAGTTGGAAACGTATTAAGAAGTATGTGGGAGCGTGGCTGGTCTTTCATCAAAAAAGCCGGTACAATTATCACATTATCAACAATCATCTTATGGTTCTTAATGAACTTTGGATGGACGGACGCTGGCTTTGGAATGTTAAGTTTTGATGGTCTGGAAGGTGCAACACTTGAGGCTGCACAGGCAGAATGTATTCTTGCAAAAGTTGGTTCCGCAATCGCATGGATTTTTGCACCTCTTGGATGGACACAGAGTGGTAACGGCTGGAAGATGTCAGTTGCAGCAGTCAGCGGTCTGATTGCAAAAGAAAACGTCGTAGCAACATTTGGTATGTTATTTGGTTTTGCAGAAGTTGCAGAAGATGGTGCCGAGTTCTGGGGTAATCTTGCAGCTGTTATGACTCCGGTAGCTGCATATGGCTATCTGGTATTCAACCTCTTATGTGCACCTTGCTTCGCTGCAATGGGAGCAATCAAGAGAGAGATGAATAATGCAAAATGGTTCTGGTTTGCAATCGGATATCAGTGCGGTCTCGCATACGTAGTATCCTTATGTATCTATCAGATCGGTACATTGATCACAACAGGTACGTTCGGCATTGGAACAGTTGTTGCATTCATACTGATCGCTTGTCTGTTATATCTGTTATTCAGACCTTATAAAGAGAGCGATACATTAAAAGTAAATGTAAAAGGCATGGCAGGCGCAAGATAAGCACTGCTTTTGGGTGGCTGTCATGTGTTGACATGGCAGCCATATTTATAACAGGGAAAACAAGGAGGAAAATCCTCTGCTCCTGCAAAGGCAGTCGCATTTTCCTTCGGAAAACAAGGAGAAAAATCCTCTGCTCCTGCAGTGGCAGTCGCATTTTCCTTCGGAAAACAAGGAGGATTATCTTATGGGAACAATTGTAACGGGAGCGGTCGTTGTAGTGATCGTAGGTCTTATTATCCGCAGCATGGTTCGCGATAAGAAAAACGGAAAATCTCTTCAGTGCGGAGGAGATTGCAGTCAGTGCGGAGGGCACTGTCATTAATACAGGAGGAGACCATGACAGCAGGAGTAAACAGTCAGAAAAAGAAAAATCATGAAACGGCGAATTACCATAGAACCCAGATGCAGAAAGAAATTGTCATTCAAAGATTGAGAGAACAGGGTTGTCGTATTACCAAACAGCGTCTGATGCTGCTTGACGTGATTCTCAATGAAGATTGTTCATGCTGCAAGGAAATTTATTACAGAGCAGCAGAAGTTGATCCGGGAATCGGCGCGGCAACTGTTTATCGCATGGTCAATTTATTAGAAGAAATCGGGGCTATCAGCAGAAAAAATATGTATCGGATCGCATGCGGGGCGGTATGTGACAGAGAAAAGGCATGTACGATCGAACTTGATGATGATACTGTAAAAGAATTATCCGCAAAAAGCTGGAATGCAGTCGTACTTGCAGGTTTAAAAGCATGTGGTTATGTCGACAAACAGGGAATCAAAAGCGTTGTAGTGCAGTCCTGCGACTGTGAAGAAGCAGGCTGATAAGAAATGGAGAAATTTATGTTAAAGATTACGGTGGACGTAGACGGAATGCAGTGCGGCATGTGCGAAAATCATGTAAATGAAGCAGTTCGCGGGGCATTTCCGGTCAAAAAAGTATCTTCCTCTCATGGCAAAAAGCAGACCGTGATCATCACGGAACAGGATATCGATGAGCAGGAATTGAAGGCTGTCATTGACGGAACAGGGTATGAGTCAGGGGCAGTCCAAAAAGAGCCATATGAGAAAAAAGGGTTGTTTGGATTTTTGAAATAAACAGCTATTGCATAGAAAAAAAGTAACGGTTTAAAATGGTTACGCGAAAAGCAGGAATTCCAGAAGTGGGATTCCTGTTTTTTATAGGCTGATGACATTTCCGATAAATGCTGGTTTGCGGGTGATATGAGTTTCCTCGTGTAGGGTGGTTCCGGGGGTTTTCGATTGGCAAATTGCATCAAGCCGGGACTGTTTTGTTCCGTTGTCCGAAAATAAG